>Ga0209573_1001187_pt1 | contig 42539 bp, 34 predicted proteins | sample TNRBio252014_DNA_FD_185870 | JGI IMG/M metagenome (GOLD analysis project Ga0209573, IMG submission 185870) | Wastewater treatment Type I Accumulibacter community from EBPR Bioreactor in Madison, WI, USA - TNR Reactor_6/25/2014_ DNA (SPAdes)... | ecosystem: Engineered > Bioreactor > EBPR >...
GTCACCGAAGCCCAGTTCCGCCTAAAGGCTACCGGAGAAGTCTTCCGAATGCGCACGAAGATCCCCGACCAAACCATCGAGCTCTTACACAAATTGAGGGTGCCGTACTAATTGGCCCAAGTCAGGATGTACAAGGAGATCGCGGAAAAAGGCGGCGTGAGCATTGGTACCGTGCGCGTCCACATCCGTAACATCTACGAGAAACTGCAGGTGAACAGCCGCCACGAAGCGGTGAAAAAAGTCTTCCCCGGTTCCTGAATGTCCTGCGCCGTTACTGAGCCGTTGATGAAGATCCGAATTCCTGCCTTTCCACGCCGATCATGGCGAATGGTGCGAACGTGAGTGGGTACGAGGGCTCTAGCGTTCCCGCCCTCTCTCTTTCGCACCCTGTCACTCATGGTTGACCGCTACTTCTCCGCCGTATCCGTAGGCCGGATGGCGGGGTCATTGTCCTCTCCGGACTTGACCGACATGTCGCATCCACCAGCCTACTACCACACATGTGGTATGGCGCGGGGTTGGCCAGCACCTGATCTTTGTGACGTTAGCACCATGGCCCTCATCCCGCAGCATCGACTTTTACCGCTTCACGCCGAGGCTCTTCGCGCCAGGCGAAGGGTGAGGGCATGGCATGCTCCGGCATTCGCTTCGCTGGTATACGAACCGACAGCGGTGCTTGTTGTTGCTGTAGCCCTTCTTGGGTTCGCGGCCTCGGCGGTAAGCGCACAAACCGTCATCAACGGAACGGGGGTCACGATCACGGTGGCCACGGGAACACAACTCGTGGTGCAAGGTGGGGCCCAACTCAATACCGCTACCGTGTTCGAGAATGACGGTTCCGTTCACCTGCTGGGCGATTGGACCAACAACAGTGGTGGCTTGGGCTTCACTGCCTCCAGTACGGGCAACGTACTCCTGCACAACACGCTACCCCAGACGATCCAAGGAACGGCGACCACCGACTTCCGGAACCTGGTGATCTCTGGTGGCACCAAAACGCTCTTACGCGATGCCCAGTGTGGAACGGCCGCACAGCCCGACGGGTCACTAACGCTCAATAGTGGCACCATGCTACTCAACACACGCACCCTTTCGTTGTACAACCCGGCGAGCGCGGCGTTGACCGATGCGGGAGGAAGCATCCGTAGTGAAACCGCCGACCTGCTCAGTCGGTTTGAATGGGCCCTGGGCAGCGACCTCAGCGAACACCGCGTCCCATTCTCCGATGGTTCGAACAATGCGCTTCCCTTCGCATTCACGCCTTCGGTCGCCTTCCCAACGAACACGCTCCTGTCCGTTGCGACCTATCACACCGCCGCGGACAACACCGTCCATCCGATCACCGCCAACCAGCAGGTCCTTCACATGGCCGGCGTATCCGTGGCGGACAATAGCCCCAAAACAGCGGATCGCTTCTGGCTCGTGGACCTACCCAACGGAGCGTTGAACGGTACGCTACGCCTGAGCTACGCACCGCCCGACGACCCCATTTTGGGGCCAGGGCCCGTTCGCGCCCAACGGTGGCTGGAGTCCGGCGGTACCTGGCAAGCGCCCTTGCCGAGCCAAACCCAACCCTTCTTGCGCGAAGTGGTGGTGCCCAACGTGGTGTTCAGCGATGCCATCACGCCCACCAACGAACACATCTTTGCCCTGGCCTACGATGATACCCCTTTGCCGGTTTCGTTGCTTTCGTTCGAAGCCAGCTGTAAACAGAACATCCCTCATCTGACCTGGCGCACCGCTTCAGAACAGCATAGCGAGCTGTTCGTGGTGGAGTACACCGCCGATGGCCTCCATTGGTCTGCGATCGGCACGTTGCAGGCTGATGGCACAAGTAATATTCCGACCACTTATGTACTGCCGGTCCCTCCGATCAACACCACAGATCGATCGCTCTACCGGCTCCTGGAACAGGACATCGACGGGACGATCGAGGAGCTTGCCGTGATCAGCGCCACACCGTGTGCTCCTGAAGAGCTGATCCTCTTCCCAAATCCTGCCACTGACCGGGTCTACGTCCGGCTACCCATCAAGGTTGACCAACCGCTGGCGATCACGCTGGAGGATGTCACAGGCCGTATCGTCTCTCACCAGGTATTGAACAGTGTGGCATTGGCCATCGCCTTGGATGTGACCCACTTCGCACCCGGCACCTACCACGCACGGATCACTACAACGGACCTGGGCTGGTCCGGTTCCGGACGCTTCGTAATGGAATAGCCGCCCTTCTACCTGCTGGCCACGGCGGCGTCTTCCGCGCCACTTCGTTCCTTTGCCTCCCCGATCGCGGGCCGTCCCATGCAGCAACCCACCCCCATCAAGTCCGTCCTCGACGACACCGCTCTCACCAACACCACCATCACCGTGGCCGGCTGGGTGCGCACCTTCCGCAACGACCGCTTCATCGCACTGAACGACGGCAGCACCATCCGCAACCTGCAATGCGTGATCGACCAGGAGCAGGTGGATGCCGCCATGCGCGCACGTTTCACCACCAGTGCCGCCGTTAAATGTACCGGTCTGATCGTGGAGAGCCAGGGCAGCGGCCAGCGCGTGGAGATGCAGGTGACTTCCGTGGAAGTGCTGGGCGACAGCGATGTGAACGCCTATCCCATCCAGCCGAAGAAACACTCGCTGGAATTCCTGCGGGAGAACGCCCACCTGCGTTTCCGCACCAACACCTACAGCGCCATTTTTCGCATCCGCCACCAGGTGAGCTTCGGCATACACGAGTACTTCGATGGGCTTGGCTACAACTACTTCCACAGCCCCATCATCACCGCCAGCGATGCGGAGGGCGCAGGTGAGATGTTCCGCGTGAGCACGCTGGATGCGAAGAACCCGCCACTGAACGACGACGGCTCCGTGAACTGGAAAGAAGACTTCTTCGGTGCCGAAAGCCGCCTGACCGTGAGCGGTCAACTGCAAGCCGAGCTCGCTGCCACCGCATTGGGCAAAGCATACACCTTCGGCCCCACGTTCCGCGCGGAGAACAGCAACACCACGCGCCACCTCGCCGAGTTCTGGATGATCGAGCCCGAGGCCGCCTTCATGGACCTTCACGGCGATATGGACCTGGCCGAGGGCCTGTGCAAGCATTTGATCGCTCGCGTGCTGCGCACCAGCATGGACGATCTGCAATTCTTGGATGCACGCCTGAAAGAAGAAGAAGCAACGAAGCCGAAGGAGCAACGCGCCGAGCTGGGCCTGATCGATAGACTGAAGTTCGTGCTGGAGAATCCTTTCGAGCGCATCACCTACACGGACGCGATCGAGATCCTGCTGCGCAGCAAACCGCACCAGAAGAAGCAGTTCCAGTTCCCGGTGGAATGGGGCATCGACCTGCAGAGCGAGCACGAGCGCTACTTAGTGGAGAAACACTTCAAGAAACCGGTGATCGTCACGGGCTACCCCGGCAAGATCAAGGCCTTCTACATGCGCACCAACGGCCCCGGCGACTTCGGCTACAGCGACAAGGGCACGACAGTGGCCGCCATGGACGTGCTCTTCCCCGGCATCGGCGAGATCATCGGCGGCAGCCAGCGCGAGGAACGTCTCGATGTGCTCGAAGCGCGCATGAAGGAGATGAACGTACCCGCAGAAGAGCTTTGGTGGTACCTCGATACGCGCCGCTTCGGCACTGTGCCCCACGCGGGCTTCGGCCTGGGGCTCGAGCGCTTCGTGCTGTTCGTTACCGGCATGGGGAACATCCGGGATGTGATCCCCTTCCCGAGGACGCCGAAGAGCGCGGAGTTCTGATCTTCGCGTCATGACCACCACCGCCACGTCCTTCCCCGACATCTTCTCCCGCCCCGTCGTGGATGGGCTCATCACCCGCATCGACCGTATCACACCGGAAAGCCGCCAACTGTGGGGCAAGATGAGCGCCGCACAGATGCTGGCCCACTGCAGCAAGCCGTACGACGCGCTGTACGATGCGGCGTACCAAGCGAAGTATCCACCGCACACCGGGGTGATGCGCTTCCTGCTGAAACTGTTCGTGAAGCCGACGGTGGTGGGGCCCAAGCCCTACAAGCGCGATACGCGGACCGCACCCAGTTATGTGGTGACCGAGGAGCGCGACCTGCGCACGGAGCGGAACAAGCTTGTGGGCTACTTGAACACCGTACAGACGGCCGGGCGTTCCACGTACGAAGGCAAGATGTCCTACTCGTTCGGTCCGCTCACCGCGGATGAGTGGAACGTGCTATTCTACAAGCACCTGGACCATCACCTCCGGCAGTTCGGGGTATAATATCCTGTTGCGGTACTACTCAGACAGTGATAAAGAAGCGGTCGATCCATGGGTTCAAAAGTGCGAGGGTGCAAGGGTTTGAGCCTCGCGCTCTCGCACTCTTGCACCCTTCGACCCACCATGGTTGATCGCCGGTCAAACCGGATCTTAACCACCGACTGAGTATGGGATCATTTCCTCCGCCACACGCTGCCGTTGCGCGTATCCACCGGGACGGCCACGCCCTTCGCCTGCGCTTGCTTCAACTGCTGCACGGCCTGTTCGTGCGGAATGCCCAGCACCACGGCCACTTCCTCAGCGCACCACGAGGCATGCACCTGGAACAGCCCCTCCAGGTCGGTGGGGACCGATGCGTTCTGCACATCAGGTCTCACGGCCTTCACCGCCGCTTCGAAGGTGGCGTAAGGCCGTGCGCCGTACACCACCTCGCGGCCACCATCGGCGTTGCTGAAGATGAATGTGGGAAAGCCGCGCACGCCGAGTGAGCGGGCCAGCGTGAGGTCGGCCTGGAAGAGCGCGGGGGCTGCACCGGTGAAGTCGCTGTGCAAGCGGGCGGTGTCCAGTCCCGCGAAGGTGGCGGCCTCAGCGATCACCGGCCACTTGGTGATGTTCTTCTTCTCCACCAGCACTTGCTCGCGCAGGCGGCGCAGGAAGATGTGCGCCTTGTCATGACCTTGCAGCTCGGCGGCCTTGAACGCGATGCTCGGGGGATAACTGCTCGGCAGCGGATCCTCCAGCCACACATCACCGATGATGGGCATGCGGTAGTGCGGGCTCACCTCGTCCCAATGGCCCGCCACGTCGCTGGGCTTGCTGATCCCACCGCTGTTGTAAATATCCCACGACGGTAGTAGACCACCCATGTGGTATTGGATGTCGATGGCCTCCCCATACTCCATCTTCAATCTGCGCAACTGCGGCTCGGCACCCCAGCAACTGCTGCAGATGGGGTCGGTGAAGTAGAGCAGCGTGATGGGCCTGCTCGCTGGTGCGGTGCTCCGTGTCGCCACGGCATCCGCACTCGTGGAGCCGGGCATGGCGCATACGCCGGTATCGGGATCGCAGAGCAGGGGGTTCGGGGTCTCTTTCATGGTGGTTGGATGCTGCGCGCAGCCGGTGGGAACGAGGTTGGTGACGAACAGAACGGAGAACAAAAGGCTTCGCATGTTTCAAGCCTTGGTGATCAGCACACTGGTCATGGTCAGTGATCCCGCCAGTGCCTTATCATTGAAGAGCACCGTGCGCTCGTTCTCGCCCTGCAGCGCCAAGGCGTAGAGCAGCGGCAGGAAATGCTCGCTGGTGTTGATCGCCAGGTCGAAGGCATGGCCCTGCTTGTGGAATTCGATCAAAGGCTTGTGGTCGCCCGTGGTAATGGCCCGCTTCATCCGGTCACTGGCGTCCTGCGCCCAGTCGAAGGCATGAACTTCGTTGAGCCGGTCCCACGCCACCAGGCCCAGATTGTGGACCATGTTGCCACTACCGATGATGAGCACCCCCTTCTCCCGCAGCGCAGCGAGCTCCTTCCCGAGCGCGTAGTGCTTCTCCGGCGTGATGGTGCGATCGATGCTCATCTGGATCACGGGCACGTCGGCGTTCGGATAGAGGTGCTTCACCACGCTCCAAGCGCCGTGATCGAGGCCCCAGCCATGATCAAGCCCGACCGGGGTCCCGGAGATGGTCCGCTTGACCTCCTCTGCCAGGGCCGGACTACCCGGCGCCGGGTATTGCACATCGAAGAGGGCCTGCGGGAATCCACCGAAATCGTGGATCGTGCGCGGATGCTCCATGGCGGTGACCAGCGTGCCGCGTGTTTCCCAGTGGGCGCTCACCACCAGGATGGCCTGGGGCCTGGGAAGCGTGGACCCGATGCTGCGGAATCCCGCAACGAACTCGTTCTCCTCGATCGCGTTCATCGGACTGCCGTGGCCCAGGAAGAGCACAGGCATGCGTTCGCTACGGTGGAATTGCGCACCGAGGGTCGCCAGGTCATTCAGTTTCATGGCCATGCCGGTCAACGGGAGGGCGGTGAGGGAGAGGAGGAACTGTTTGCGGTCCATGCGGCTCATCCGTGGATCGTGATCGGTGCCAAACGTTCCTTGTATGGATGCCTGGTCGGGACCGGGTGAACCCAATGGCGATCGGGTGGCGGCATGTGCATGGGTAACTTGCGGCACAAAGGTCCTCACACATGGGCAAGGCTGCAATAAGTCAAGGGAAGTTGACCACCCCGGAGGCCGCGGAATGCCCGGCCGAACAGGCTTTGCGCAGCATCAGCGGCAAGTGGAAACCCCGCATCCTGCGTGCGGCGTCAGAGGCACCGGTCCGCTTCAATCAATTGCTGCGCGACCTGCCGGAGAGCAACAAACAAGCCCTCACCAATGCGCTGCGTGAACTCGAGTCCGACGGCCTGCTTGTGCGTTCTGTGGTACGGCAGAAGCCGTTGCATGTGGAATACATGCTGACGGACCAGGCCCGCACCATCATCGGTTTGCTGCGTGCGATGGAACCCTGATCAGGGCCACACGCTCCATGGGATGCGACTCAGCATCAACACCAGTCCGATCCCATACCACAAGGCGATGGCTCCGTACTTCTTCCCATCATCCGCTGCACGTTTGGCCTTGGACCAGCCCATGGTGATCAGTGTGATGCCAATGATCATCATCAGCGGGTGTTCCAGCATGTACAGCCTCGACGTGGCGTTGCCCATGTTCTCGCCGGAGAAGTTGCTGAAGCCCATGGGCGACACGAAGTAGAGCAAGAGGCCGAAGAGCAATTGCAGATGTGCCGCGATCAGCCCGAAGAGCGCCAGCTTGCGGCCCGTGCCGGCGAAGGGTTTTCCGGAGGAACGGGACAGGAAGGCGTTGATCACGGCCACGGCTACCATCAGCAGCACGAGGTAGGCGAAGTACGAATGGAAGTGCTTGAGTCCGGTGTACATGGTCGTAGGTAAGAAGGTGCGAAGCTACGGGTCATGCACGAAGTGCTGATCGTTGCTGTCCACGACCTTTGCAACATGTCCCGCATCATTTACCACCTCGGCACCTGCTCCACCTGCCAGGCGATCCTCAAACGCATTCCGAACCTGAAGGGCTTCACGCTGCGCGAGATCAAGAGCGAACCCATTACGGCAAAGGAGCTTGATGCGATGAAGGCGCTGGCCGGCAGTTACGAGGCGCTCTTCAGCCGGGTGGCGATGAAATACCGGTCGCTGGGACTGAATACGAAGACCCTCTCCGAGAAGGACTACCGGAAGCACATCCTTGAAGAGTACACCTTCCTGAAACGCCCGGTGATGGTGGTGGACGGTCGTATCCACATCGGGAATGCGCCGAAGGTGCGTGCAGCGATGGTGGAGGAAGGGGCGCATCTGAAGTGAGTGTCGCGACCGATCCAGGCATGGGTACGGGGCCGCTCTTCCTGTGGACCATTGGAAAGAACCGTTCCCGCCAGCGTTGCTTGGCCACCTTCGGTCGCTCTTCGCTCGTGGCCACGAAGTTCCTGTGGGGACAGCGTTCCTCTGGAAAGGATCCGCCACCGGATCGGTACATCGTGGTGCCTGGTGGATGAGCGAACACAACAATGACTGCTTCACCACGAGTGCCTAGCGCATGCCCGAAACCTCTCCATCCCTGCTCTCGCACACCATCCATTCGCGGAGGTGCATGCCCACCTCACCATAGCAGTGCTCGCCGATCAAAACCTCGCCTCCAGCTCGAAGGGGTCCAATTATCCGTTCATCTCTGGTACGGGAATTCATGACATTCATCATCCCTGGTCGGCAGGTCGGTCCTGATCTTTCGCAACGTACCCGGGGGCAGTGGCACCCTGGTCGGTTGCCATAGGCTGTTCCGATACCCATGAAGAAGCACCTGCTCGCCTTCGCCCTGATCGCTACCACCCTTCTGGGTGCTGCCCAGACCGCGCCCAACTACACCGGGGCCGATTGTGCCGGTAACCCTCACGACCTCTATGCCGAACTCGATGCCGGGAAGGTGCTCGTACTGATGTGGGTGATGCCCTGCCCACCCTGCGTCGGCCCGAGCTTGACCACCTACAACGTGGTGCAGAGTTACCAGTCCTCCCACCCTGACCGGGTACGGATGTACCTCTGCGATGACTACGCGAACACCAGTTGCGCCGCGCTGAACGGCTGGAAGAACATCAATGGACTCACGAACGCCACCACATTCTCGGACCCTTCGCTGGTGATGACGAACTATGGCACACCGGCCATGCCCAAAATGATGGTGCTTGGCGGTACCGATCACGCCACCTACTACAGTGCGAAGGTGACCGTGGACCCCAACACGCTTCAGAGCGCGATCAACGCTGCCTTGGCGGCCACCAGCATCGGCGAGCCGAACGCGTTGGTCTCCGATGTCTCCATTCATCCCGTTCCCGCTACCGATCAGGCATGGATCGACATCACCCTTTCCCGGACCACCGAGCTGATGATCGACCTGCACGACCTTTCCGGAAAAGCAGTGCAACGGATCCACAATGGGCCACTCCCGCCAGGCACACAACGCATCGAGCTGACCACCCTTACGATCCCGGCCGGCATGTACGTGGTGCGCATCACCGACGGTACGGAGCTCACCTACCGCCACCTCATCATCACGCACTGATCCACAATATCCGCCAGGCAAGGACAAGCCACACGTCCTGAACGATGAAGAGCATTGCCCCCACCTTTCTGCTTGCCACGGTGATGGCATCGCTGCTCCTTCCCGCAAGGTCGCTGGGGCAATGTTGCGCCGGTGGCAGTGGTTCCTGCATCGCCGGAGGTGCCGCACAAGGCGTGCTCGAGGAGCGGCAGTTGGAGATCAACACCAATTACCAGTTCATCCGAACGAACCGGTTCTACAAGGAGGACCAGTTGGTGGCCGATCGCACCTTCGATGGTTTCGAGAGCAGGTACCAGTACTTCAAGCTTGCCTATGGTGTGTCCAAGAACCTGACCGCCTCCGTGGAATATGGCCACTATCTCCTGAAGAAGGAGATCGGCCTGAACAACGACCCGGCGACCACTTACACCTCCAAGGGCATGGGTGATCTGGTCATCTTCCCCCGCTACAACCTGTACCGGAAGGAAGGTTTGAAGAGCAGCAACGAGATCACCATCGGGTTGGGTTACAAGATCCCGCTCGGCTCCTACAACGATTCGATCGGGAACGTGGAGCCATTCTCCGGGCAGACCTATTATGTGACGAAGCCCACGGCGGTACAGCTCTCCTCCGGCGCCCAGGACCTCATCCTCTACGGCTTCCTGCACCACGGGTTCCTGCGCTCCGGGATCAAGGTCTTCGCAAGTGCCATGCACATCAAGAAGGGATGGAACCCCAACGGAGAGAAACTGGGCGACTTCTCCAGTGTGGGCCTCTTCATAAGCCGCACCTTCATGGAGCACTACGGCATCACCCTGCAGGCCCGCTACGAGACCATGGACCGCATGCTGGTCAATCCCAGCGTCCTCCTCTTCGGGAAACCCTCCAACTACTTCCCCGAAGCAACTGGCTACAGCAAATGGTTCTTCACACCGCAGCTGACCTACACCAAAGGCAAGCTCACGCTGTACGCCACCACCGATATCCCGCTCTATCAACGGATGAACACCTCAACCTACTACACGCAGGTAGGTTCGCAGAACACCACCACGTTGGGGGTCTCGTTCCGCTTCTTCACCTCGAGGTCCGGCCTGAAAGCGAAGAATGGTACCACCCGCCATGTGTGCCCCATGCATCCAGAGGAGGTTTCCCAAGGTCCCGCCCGTTGTAGTAAATGTGGCATGGACCTCGAACCCGTGAAGTGATCAGAGGCCTATTCCGACCTTCGGCCCTGCGCACCTCTTCGCCGCTCCATCCGTCGGGCCTTCATCTCCTCCTGCTTCGCCTCCCACTTCGCATACTGATCAGGTGTCAGTACCGCTTTCAGTTCGGCAGCCTCCGCTTCCCGCATGGCCTTCCCTTCCTGTCGGGCTTGGGTGCGTTCCGCTTCGTGCTTCTTTCGTAGCTCCGCGCCCTTCCCTGCATATTTCAGGTTGATGGACTCCACTTTCGCGATCTGTTCCGGACTGAGTTCAAGCTCCTTGCTCATGCGCTCGGTGCGGATCCGGGCGCGCTCATCCGGACTTTTCAGCGCTTTATCCTGGGCCGGCACCGTGGATGTCAGCCCGACAAGCATGGCGATGAACACTCCCTTCTTCATGGTCCTGTTCGGTTTGTTACCCATAGGACAATGGTCGTGCCGGAAGGTTCGATCGGCCATGCGGAGCCGCAGATCCCTCAGCGTCTATGTTCTTGGCCTTGACCGTGACCCCCTATCGTTTCATGAAGCGTGCAGTGGCGCGTTGCCCAGCCTGCGCCACCTCGAAGGCATAGATCCCCGAGCGCAGGGCTGACACCTCCACCACCAAACGGTCATTCAGGTTGGGCAGTACCCCCTGGATCACGCTGCGCCCCATCAGGTCACGCACCACCCACTGGCCCGGTCCGTTGCTCGGCTCCAGCTGCACTTCGATTTTGTCCGTTGCAGGGTTCGGATAAAGGCCCTTCACCAGGCCATTTGTCTCCGCGATCCCGATGCCCGACACCCCCGCGACCAGCAGATCGTCGATGTAGTAGGTCGCCGTTCCTGTGCCCCCCGCATAGGCGTAGAAGTTCAATGCTCCGAGTTGCAAGAGGTCATCGGTCGTGTTCTGTGCATCCCAACTGAATGTCCAGTTGTTGAGCACATTGCCATTGATGGCGAATTCCGCATTGTCCGCGTCCAGATCGACCAGGATATGCACATCGAACCAGCTGTCGTGCGTGTAGCTGTCCACGATGGCCGGTGCACCTTGTACCAACATGCGGATATCCCCTTCGGGGAGGAAGCTGATCTCCGTGGCCCATAGGCTGTTCGCCCCCGCGAAATCATGCAACAAGTTGAAGTAGGCCCCCTTGCCGGTCGGGATGTACATCTTGAACCCGATGGACCAGGTCCCGGTGGTCCGGTTCCCCAACTGCACCACCATGTCAACAGGGCCACCGGTCGCGGCGGTACTCACCCATTTACCGCTGTTGGTGCCCGATGCGGCTTGTTCATCGCTTATCGTGGCCTCCTCGTTGGTGCCCACGGTGGTGCTCCAGGTGGTCCATGGCGCACCGATGGTCTGGGCGATGAGGCTGCCGACCGGGTGTGCGTCGAAGTTCTCCTGTGCCAGGATCTCTTGCCCTTGTGCCTGACCGGCTAACAACACAAGAGGGATGCAGAGTAGGGTTGTTCTCATGTCAAAGGGTTCTGTTCCGGTGAAGATATCAATTCTAACCGTTCGGCCCATCGAACCGGGACCGAAGGCAACTCCGGCGATGCAGAACTCCGGATAACATGCTCCTGACGGGGTGACCATCCGGCACCCGGGCGGATGCCACGCCCGCTTCTCCCGTATTTTTGGTCCGGTATGCTCAAACAAGGTCTTTTCCAAAAACTCCAGCAGAAGCTCTCACCCCAGCAGATCCAGCTGATGAAGCTGTTGCAGGTGCCCACCGCCGAACTGGAGCAGCGCGTGAAACAGGAGATCGAGGAGAATCCGGCACTGGAGGAGGGTGACGACCACGACGACGAGGATGCGCCTACCGAGGATCAGGCCATCGCCGAGAACGAGGACCTGGGAGAGAACGAGGAGAACGAACGCGACGACTTCGACCTGAGCGATTATTTCCAGGACGACGATACCCCGGATTACAAGCTGAGCGTTCAGAACAGCGGCCCCGATGAGGAGGAGCGGGAGATCCCGCTGTCCGGTGGCACTTCATTCCAGGAGATCCTGAAAGCACAACTGGCCTTGCGCGACATCGATGAGCGCACCGAAATGCTGGCCGAGAACCTGGTGGGCAACCTGGACGAGGATGGTTACCTGCGCCGCGAACTGGATGCCATCGTGAACGACCTCGCCTTCACCCAGAATGTGATCTGCGACAAGGCCGACCTGGAGCGGGCGCTGCGCGAGGTGCAGGCGCTTGACCCGGCCGGTGTGGGGGCCCGCGACCTGCGCGAATGCCTGCTGATCCAGGTGGCACGCCTGCCACATAGCCTGGAACAGCGCGTGGCCCACGAGATCCTCGACAAGCACTTCGAGGCCTTCAGCAAGAAACATTACGAACGCATCCTGGACCGGCTCGAGATCGATGAAGAGGCCCTGAAGGAGGCCATCGATCTGATCGTACGCCTGAACCCCAAGCCGGGCAACACGATGCGTGAGACCGACAAGCCCACGCAGGAGATCATCCCCGATTTCGCGGTGATGGCCATCGACGGACAATTGGAGCTTTCGCTGAACGGCCGGAACGCACCCGAACTGCGGGTGAGCCGCGCCTACCGCGATATGATGAAGGAATACGCCCGCAACAAGAAGGACAAGGACCAGCGCGAGGCACTGCAATTCATCAAACAGAAACTCGACAGTGCCAAGTGGTTCATCGATGCCATCAAACAAAGACAGAACACCCTGCTGGTGACCATGGAGGCCATCATGGAACATCAACGCGAGTTCTTCCTCACAGGCGACGAGACCAAGATGAGGCCGATGATCCTGAAAGACATCGCCGAACGTGTGGGTTTGGACATCAGTACCATCAGCCGCGTGGCCAACAGCAAGTACGTACAAACCAACTACGGCACCTTCCTGCTCAAATTCTTCTTCAGTGAAAGCCTCACCAATGAGGCCGGCGAGGAGGTGAGCACCCGCGAGGTGAAGAAGATCCTGAAGGATGCGATCGACGCTGAGGAGAAACGTAAACCGCTCACGGATGACGAGTTGACGGCCATGCTCAAGGCCAAGGGATACAACATCGCACGACGCACCGTGGCGAAGTACCGTGAGCAGCTCAACATCGCGGTGGCACGACTGCGCAAGGAACTCTGAGCCACGGATCGGATATGCGCCGACCGGCCCTACTGCTTTCTTTCGTCCTGCATCCGTTGTTCATGCCCTTGCTCACGCTCTGGGCGATCCTCCACCTCGACCCGCATGTGGGCTACTTCCTGCCACCGAGCGCGCAACTGACGCTCCTTGGCATGGTGGCCATCATGACCTGCGCATTCCCCGCCATTAGCGTGCTCCTCCTGCGCCGGGTAGGTCTTATCACCAGCCTGGAACTGCCCCGGCGCGAAGAACGGATCGTGCCCTACCTCATGACCATGCTCTATACCGGCATGGCGCTCTACCTGATGCTCCGCATCCCCCTTCATCCCATTGCCTACGCTCTCTTCATCGGCATCCTCTGTGCCATGGCGATCAGTGCGATCACCACCATCTGGTGGAAGATCAGCGCACACATGGTGGGTATCGGTGGCCTCTCCGGCGCATTATTCGCTCTATGGTCCGTACATGGACTTGACCTCTTCCTCCCTATCGCCCTGGTCATTCTGGTGGGGGGTATACTGGGCACCGCACGCCTGCTCACCAGTGACCACACCCATGCGCAGGTCCAGGGTGGTTGGCTCCTGGGCCTCGCCTGTACGTACGGGAGTGCCCTCCTGATCGGATGATCCGGTGAGACCAACCTCCGAACCTCCTGGCATGCGGTATCGCAGCTTGACCGTACCTCTATCAGTCATCGTATTGGCCGGCGCGATCGCCCAAGCCCCCTACGTCCCGCCCTCCGATCCGCTGGTGCAGCAGAAGCTGGCCCAATGGAAGGACCTGAAGTTCGGCCTGCTGATGCACTGGGGGCCATACAGCCAATGGGGCGTGGTGGAGAGCTGGAGCATCTGCCCGGAGGATGAAGGCTGGTGCCAGCGCAAACCAGAGCATGGCGCCACGTACAACGAGTACGTCAAGAACTACGAGGCGCTACAGACCACCTTCGATCCGGTGATGTTCGACCCCGCGAAGTGGGCGCGCGCCGCGAAGGATGCCGGCATGAAGTACGTGGTCTTCACCACCAAGCACCACGACGGCTTCTGCATGTTCGATACGAAGCTCACGGACTACCGCATCACCGATCCGAAGTGCCCCTTCAACGATGATCCGCGCGCCAACATCGCGAAAGGCGTCTTCGGTGCGTTCCGCACCGAGGGCCTGTGGACCGGCGCCTACTTCAGCAAACCCGACTGGCACAGTCCCTACTACTGGTGGCCCTACTTTCCCCCGAAGGACCGCAATGTGAACTACCTGCCCACCAAGTATCCCGAGCGTTGGCGGCAGTTCAAGGACTTCACCTACGGCCAGATCGAGGAACTGATGACGGGCTACGGACCCATGGACATCCTCTGGCTCGATGGCGGACAGGTGCGGCCGTTGAACACCGTGGACACCACCGTGAGTTGGCAGAAAGCGATCCAGATCGAGCAGGACATCGACATGGCACGCATTGCAGCGATGGCGCGCACACACCAGCCGGGCATCCTCGTCGTGGACCGCACCGTGGGCGGCGAGTACGAGAACTACGTGACGCCCGAAGGGCATGTGCCCGATGCGGACCTCGGCGTGCCTTGGGAAACGTGCATACCCATGGGCACCAGTTGGAGCTGGGTGCCGAACGAGCGGTACAAAAGCACGGACGAGATCATCCGCACGCTGGTGAAAGTCGTGTCGCGCGGTGGAAGTCTCCTGCTCAACGTGGCGCCGGGACCTGATGGACAACTGGACTCAACGGCGTATGTGCGCTTGAAGGAGGTGGGCGAATGGTTGAAGGTGAATGGTGAGGCGGTGTATATCAAGGATGCCGACACCTGGTCAGTGTCCAATGGTGCGCTCAGCTTCCCTGAAGGTGGGCGCATTATTGCTGACACGGAAGTGGAAGCAGTTGATACGCGCCGACGAGACGATCAATACAACTACATCTTTGTTGACAGCGCGAGCGTTGGCGAACTGGATCTTGGTTGCCGGTCGGACAAGCTGATCGGCCGACCGGTCATATTGGGCAACTCGAAGGCGCCGAAAACAACCACCAAGGATTGCCGTGTTGTGATCCGCCTCACGAATGAGGACTTTGCCGGGGGCGAGATCAAGGTCATCCGCGTTCATCGTCGTATGGATAGGATCGTGTAGAACCTAAGAACACTTCATCGACCGATGCCTTGCATTCCTCTGCGCTCTCTGCGTCTCTGCGTGGCCCTCGCACTCGCATTCCTCTCCCTCCTCTCCTCCGCCCAATCCCCCTTCACTTTCCGCATGGCCTATTACGGCCCGGCCACGGACAGCACCTACGCCGCAGAGCATCACATACATAGAGTGAACCGCGGCTTCGACAGCGTGGATCCCGACTGGGGTTTGTGGGTGCATACCATGCACCGCTTCGTGCCCGCTGCGCAGCTCGAGCAACACCCGGAGTTCTTCGCCGAGCGCAATGGTGTGCGCGTGTCGGACCAATTGTGCCTGAGCCATCCCGACGTGTTGCGCATCACCGTGGACAGTCTGCGCGCGATGATGGTCCGCAAGCCCAATGCGCGCTACTGGAGCGTGAGCCAGATGGACAACTTCAACCACTGTCAGTGCCCGCAATGCCATCGCACGGATAGCATCGAGGGATCGCCGAGCGGAACGACCATCCGCTTCGCCAACGCGGTCGCCGAGCACTTCCCCGACAAGGTGATCAGCACCCTGGCCTACCAGTACAGCCGCAAGGCGCCGAAGGTCACCAAGCCCCGGCCGAACGTGAACATCATGCTCTGCAGCATCGAGGAGGACCGCAGCAAGCCGATCGCATCGCGCACCGAGCCGGGTTCGTTCACCGCCGATCTGGGCGAATGGTCGGGGATCACGAACAACATCATCGTGTGGGACTACGTGATCAACTTCTCGCACCTGCTCGCGCCCTTCCCCAACTGGAAGGTGTTGCAACCCAACATCCAGCTCTTCCGCGACAATGGCGTTCCGATGGTCTTCGAGCAGGGACTTTCCTCGCCCGGCGGTGAGATGCCGGAGTTCCGATGCTACCTGCTGGCGAAGCTGCTCTGGAACCCGGATGTGAACATCGACTCCGTGCGGACGCACTTCATGAACGCGTACTATGGTGATGCCGGTGCGTACATCGACAAGTACACACGTTTGCTGGAGGAAGAGCTTGACAAGTCGGGCAAGCCGCTCACGCTCTACGAACATCCACAGGCACACAAAGAAGGCTACCTCAGCCCGGCGAACCTCGCCAAGTACAAGATGCTCTTCAACAGTGCCGAGGCTGCGGTGATGGACGAGGACCCGATCTATCAGCAACGTGTGGAGGCCGCACGGCTTCCCATCATGTACGCCGAACTGGAGGTGGCGCGGGCCATGCCTGGCACGCCTAACGGGCTCTTCGAGATGGACCCCGCCGGGCCGCGACGTGCCAAACCCGACTACATCGCACTGCTGGACACATTCACGGTGCGCGCCAAGCGACACGGCAACCTGCTGCTGCATGAAACACGACTCACCCCCGATGAGTACCGGGCGCAGTTCAGCCTCTATTTGAAAGAGGGCGCCGTGACCCATCTCGCCGCTCGGAAGGCGATCCAGTTCACCACACCACCCGATCCCAAGTACACCGGTGGTTCCCCCAACGCACTGGTGGACGGCTTCCGCGCCAGCAGCAACTACCAGTACGGCTGGCAAGGCTGGTGGGGCAAGGACCTGGTGGCGACGATCGACCTGGGAAAGCCGACCCAGGTTGCGTCGGTTGAAATGGGTTTCCTGGAGGACCAGGCCAGCTGGATCTTCCTGCCTTCGATCGTTTCGGTGGAAACGTCAACGGACGGCCAACACTGGACCTCCTTCGGAAAGCGGGATGTGGAATTGAAGAAGCAGGTGGGAGTGCCGACCATCCAGACCGTACGGATCGAAGGCACTGGCACGATGCAGCGTTTCGTGCGCATCACGGCGAAGAACCTCGGCGCGCTTCCACCTTTCCACGGCAGCAAGGGCGAGTGCTGGTTGTTCTGCGATGAGATCGTGGTGCGGTAGCCCATTCACCACAGAGGCACAGAGCACACCCCTCACCCCAACCCCTCTCCCAAGGAGAGGGGCACCTCTGTGCCTCTGTGGTGAAGCATTGACGCGGGGATCACCGCACGATCACCTCATCGGCGAAGACCCACGAGTCGCCGCCCGCGCCCAGGTGCCAGGCCGGGAGCTTGCCGCTGTTGCGCAGCACGGCACGCACGTAGCGCGCACGAACCGCCGTTTGTGGATGCGTGGTGAAGTCATGCACCAGCGGCCCGGCACCTTCCACGGGGATGGTGTGCGTTGCGGTGGAGAACGCCTGCCACTTCACACCATCGTCGGAGATGAAGAACTCCACGGTCCGCGGCAGCACGATCCACACGCCCACCTGTTGCAGGCAACGAACACGCACTTCGTTGATAATGCGCGCGCTGTCCAGATCGATGGTGATGGTGGGATCCACGCCCCACCAGCCCTGCCAAAGTCCGTCGTGGTAGGTGGTGGTGCCCAGCAGGCCGTCGGTCATGCCGTGGTCGGGATCGCGGCCGTATTGCCTGGCGGGCGGTGGCGAGGCGACTTGTCGCGCACCCAAGGCCAGGTGCGGTTCGATGCGGATGCTGGTGGCATCGGTCAACGACTTCTCCTTCCAGCGCGGCGTGAGCTTCACAGTGCCTGGCGCAACTACACGCAGTGAGTCGGTGAACGTCCCGGATCCATGTTCCGATGACCAGGCCACATCCATGTCGGGTCTACCGCATTCGGCGGTGATCAGCCAATCGCGTTTCTGCGGATCGAAGACCACGGCACTGCGGAAAAGATCCTTGTCCGCCGTGGCCGTGATCCAGCCTTCCTGTTCCAAACGTGCGACATGCGGTGCGGAGCGCTCCATGATGTCACCGCGTACTTCACCGCTCCACATCCGCTCGGCGAATACCTGCAAGCGCGGGAAGATGCGGTAGCCCACGCTGCGTTCGTCGGTGGTCTCGCTCCACAAGGGGCATTCGGCGCCGAGGATGTCGCGCGCGTCACCGTCCACCAACGGATCGAAGGCCTTCACCTTGTCCAGCGTGAGGCTGGCGGGTGAGGCATCAAAGTAGAGCGTGCGGATCATGGCGTTGCCGTTCGCACGGGCCTTGCGTGCCTGTTCATCGCCGCGCCACACTTCCACGACGGCCGTGCTGCCCAGCCCACCTTCGAGCACCTCATCCCAACCGATCAGCCGTTTGCCCTTGCCGGTGAGGTAGGCCTGCAAGCGCTTCACCGCCCAGGCTTGCAGCGCGTGTTCATCCTTCAAGCCTTCGTTCTTCATCCTCGCTTGACAGACCGCGCAATGCTGCCAGCGGTCCTTGGGCACCTCGTCGCCGCCGATGTGGAACCACGGCGCGGGGAAGAGCGGCAGGAGTTCGTCGAGCACGCTTTGGAAGAAACCCCAGGTTTCCTCCTGGCCCACGCAATACACATCGTGGAAAACGCCCCAGGTGGTGGGTACGGCGATGGTGTCCTTGCGGCAACCGAGCTGCGGATAGGCCGCGAGAGCCGCTGAACAATGGCCGGGGAACTCGATCTCGGGCACCACGGTGATCCCGTGTGCATCCGCATAGCGCACCACATCCTTCACTTCTTCCTGCGTGTAGAAACCGCCGTAGCGCGCGCCATCGGCCTCGGTGCGCCACGCGCCCACTTCCGTGAGCTTCGGATACTTCTTCACCTCCACGCGCCAGCCCTGGTCGTCGGTGAGGTGCCAGTGGAAAATGTTCATCTTGAGCGCGGCCAGTTCTTCGAGGTACCGCTTGATGAAGGCCACGCTGTAGAAGTGGCGGCTCACATCGAGCATGGTGCCACGCCATGCGAATGCCGGTGCGTCCAGGATCCGTACACGTGGCCAATGCCAGTTGCCGATGCTGTCCGGCGCGGCGAGCTGTTCGAGCGTGCGGGTGGCGTGAAGCGCGCCAATGCGTGATCCAGCGGCGATCCGTACCACGTCCTTTTCCATGGTGATCGTGTAGCCTTCTTTACCCTGCGTGCTGTCCTTCCAGAGTTGCACACTGCGCAGGATCTCGTCCGCAGCTATTGAAGTAGCACCTAGGCGGCTGAGCTCCTTCCGCAGTTGCGCTCCCCAACCTTGCGCGCCTTCGCCTTCGATCACGCCCACTTGCTTCAGTGCGAACTCGCCTTCCTGCCATTCCACGCTGCGCGGCCAGGGCACCAACGGCGCTTGCGCCGACACGAGGGCGGAGAGGCTCAACGCGAACGCAAGGAGGGTCGGTCTCATGCGCGTTCACTCAAAACCGCCATGCCCACGGTACAATTTCAGCGGCCCGTCCAGCTTCACCTTCAGCACGGTCATCCACGGATCGGCGGCTTCCATCGGCACATCGATGAAGACCAGTCCCGGCACCTTGCTCCAGCTGATCTTGCCCACCACGCGGTGCTTCAGCGGCATCGCCTTGCCAAGCACTTCCACCGCGTTGATCTTGTTGATGAGCCCTTTGATCTCCACGCTTCCACCCGCGGGCTGCGGCAGAAAGAGGTAGAGCGTGGTGCTGTCCGGTGAAAGTGTGCTGGGTCCGAAGAAATGACCATTGGGCAGGCCGGCGCGCGTGCCGAAGATGGCCTCGCCATGCTTCGCGTTCCACTGGCCGATCTCCTCCAGCGCCTTGACCTGTCCGGGCGGGATCGTGCCATCCTCCTTCGGGCCGATGTCCAGCAGCAGGTTGCCGCCATGGCCGATCACATCGGCGAAGATGTGGATGAGGTCGTGGGTGCTTTTGTACACGGTGTCCCACGGCTGCCAGCCCCATTGGCTACCGATGGTCATGCACAATTCCCATGCGGGGGTCTTCGGTGTTTCGATCGGGATGTTCTGCTCGGGCGTGGCGTAGTCGCCGAAGCCCTGCAAGCGCCCGTTGATGATCGCCTTGGGGTTCTTCGCCAGGATCAGGGCACGCACCTTCTCCGCTTCCCATTCCTCGGCACTGTGCTCCCAATCACCATCGAACCACCAGAGGTCGGGCTTCAGTTGCGCGGCGATCTCGTTGATCTGCCCTTGGTAGTAGTCGCGGAAGTGCTGCCAGCGTGTGGGATCCGCCTTGATCGTGTAGCGTGTGCTGTCCTTGGTGAAGGCGGGGTAGTTGTGGTCGCTCCAATCGATAAGTGAGTAGTAGGCGCCGCATTTCAAATCGCGTTTGCGCAACTCATCGAAGAAGGGTTCGATCAAGCCGCGCTTTGCCGGGGTCAAGTGCTCCGTGGAGCGCGCCTGCGCGTAGGGCGAAGCGTGGGGGGGCAGGCCCGGCGCCATGCGCGTGGGCCACAAGGCCACCCCATCGTGGTGCTTGGTGGTGATCACTGCGTACCGCGCTCCGCTGCGTTGGATCAGATCCGCCCATGCCGCCGGGTCGTAGTGCTTCGCCGTGAAGCCGTCGATATGCTTCATGTATTCGCCGTGCGTGATCTCGCCATTGTGGAAGCTCCAGCTCTCGCCTACTCCCCGCACGCTATAGATCCCCCAGTGGATGAAGATGCCCAGTTTGGCGTCCTGGAACCAGCGCAGGTGCTCATGGATCGGCTGCTGCGCCTGTATTGAGCCCGCACTTGAAAAAAAGAACACTTGGATCGCCAAGCACATCTTACGGATCGCCCGTGTAATGGTGCGCATGCCAGTGGTGCTGGGGGCAGTGGTTCTTTTCACGGACAGGGGCTGCTCTGATGACCACCACGAAAATAGCCATGTGATCGTAGGCGGGACCATGGGTGCTCTTCACCCGCGAAGCATGAACTTCGCCGCTCATGTCCCGGCGGCCAACACCATCATTCATCACCATCGTGTTGCTGGTGGGCATCACCGCGGCGGTCACCTGGTGTGGTCTCTGGCGAAGTACCGATGGAGTGGGCTGGAAGCAGACCATTCGCAGCGACGCACGCGGCTACTTCGGGTACCTCCAGGCGCTCTTCATCCGTGGCGATCTCGGCAACGAACCATTCGATGCCGCCTACGTGAAGTTCACACCGACAGGAACCCTGAACAAGTATTACTGCGGAACGAGTGTGCTGATGGCCCCCTGGTTCGCCGTTGGACATGCCCTCGCCCTGACCGACCCACACAGCCCGCGTGATGGCTTGAGCGCCTACGAACAGAAGGCGATCGGGGTGGGCGCGTGGTTCTATCTCCTCCTGGGCCTGTTGGCACTACGAGCGCTGTTCCGATCATTCGGTGTGCGCGATCCCGTGATCGCCTGGACCCTGGTGGCACTTGTGCTCGGCACTCCCCTGCTACAGTATGCCGCCTTCCAACCGGGATGGTCCCACATCTATTCCTTCGCCACCATCGCTGGTCTCCTACTGGCCGTGCGGCGCATCAGCACCGGCGCTGGTCCCGGGTGGATCATCGTTGCCGGTGCGTTATTGGGGCTGGTGGTGCTCATTCGCCCGGTGAATGCCCTGGTGCTACTGGCGCTTCCGCTGGTCGCGGCAGAAGGGCTGCCCACGCTCTTCCGAAGGCTCCTGAACGAGAGGGCCACCCTCATCGCTGTGCTCGTGGGCGCGTTGGTCGTGGCCATACAACCCGCACTTTGGTATGTACAGACCGGGCATCTCTACGCCTATGGCTACAAGGGCGAAGGCTTTCACTGGTCGCGACCCGAGGTGATCAAGGTGCTTTTCGGTTTCCGCCGTGGCCTCTTTCTCTGGACGCCCTTCATGCTTCTTCCCGCCCTGTGCGCGTTGCTCCTCTGGCGACTGGACCGGATCAAGGCCATCACCGCCTGGACCTATTGGGCCGTGAGCACATACGTGATCAGTAGCTGGTGGATCTGGTACTACGGCGGTGGTTTCGCGAGCCGCGTCCACATCGATCATTATCCAGTGCTCGTGCTGCCCATGGTGCTCGTGGTGCATCATGCGTATGGGCTGCGATGGACCCTTGTGCGCATCTTCCTGGTCGCGACGATCGTCCTCAACCTCGCGCAGCTCTGGCAGTTCCACCACGACTTCCTGCATCACGAGAGCATGGACCGCGAGAAGTACCTGTACAGCTTTCTGCGTTTCGACGAGGCGCACCGCCACAAGCTCGGCGGCAATTACCAGGAAGCACCCTACAACCCGAACGGCATGAGCGTGGTGCTGGAGGAGACCTGCGGCATGGATGAGGACTGCCGGTTCTGGAGCGGTGGTAAGCGTGTACAAGTGTCATGGGCGCACAGCCCTTCCACGGTATGCATGTTCGATCGGTATACCGAGTTCGGCATCCACTTCTGGGCGGGCGCTGATACGATCCCCACGTACCGCGCCCTTTTCCTTGAGGTGGGCCTGCAACGATTCGAGGCGCGCGCCGAAGCCTCGCTCGATGCCATTGGCGTTGTGGAGATGCGAGACGCCCAGGACCGGCCTTACTTCTATCAACCGTTCCGCATGAACCCGGTGCCCGGCAAAGCCGGGGTGTGGGAGCAGCTGGAATACCGGATCCCTTTACCGCCGCTGCTGCCAAGCGGTCGGATCCATTTCTACCTCTGGAACAAGGACCTCCGGTCGGAGTTCTTCGTCGATGATGTGTTCATGCGCGTGCTCGCGGTGAACCCGTACTGAGAACCTGCGCCGAGGAAGCGCTATCGTGGGCCCAGCAGGATTTGAACCTGCGACCAAGGGATTATGAGTCCCCTGCTCTGACCGCTGAGCTATGGGCCCGGAAGGTCCGCAACGGCGGACGGGCGCGAAAATAGACCGCTGATAGCTTTGCGCCCCGTGCCACGCATCTACGATACCATCCTGCTCGACCTTGGCGGCGTGCTGATCGACGTGGACTACCACGCCACGGCTCGCGCCTTCCGGGCGCTTGGTCACCCCGAATTCGACCGGCTCTACAGCAAGGCCCAGCAGGACCACCTTTTCGACGGCTTCGAGACCGGAGCCCTGTCTCCCGCCCAATTCCGCGACCGGATCCGCCAGGTGCTGAACCCCTCCTTGTCCGATGCGGTGATCGATGCGAACTGGAATGCCATGCTCGGCTCCATCCCCCCGGAGCGCATCGAGCTCGTGAGCCGCCTGAAGGAGCGTTACCAGGTCCTGCTCTTGAGTAATACCAACGCGATCCACGTACCGGCCTTCGAGGCCATCATCGCACGGGAGAACGGTATCACCGATTTCAAGGCGCTCTTCCATGGCGCCTACTATAGCTGCGAGATCGGCCAGCGGAAACCGGATGCGGCCTCGTTCCTGCATGTGCTCGAAGCACACGACGCACACCCATCGCGCACCCTTTTCATCGACGACAGCATCCAACATGTGCATGGCGCGCGCGCGGCAGGGCTGCATGCCGAGCACCTGGAGCTGGCCAACGAGGATGTGATCGGGCTTGTGGGTCGGCTGGAGTTGCTTCCCTGAGCCTACTTCCCCTTCTTCCTCGACTTCGGCGCCGGCACCACGGACCCGATGCGCAGCAACAGTTCCGGCAGCTTGTGGTCGCCGGTGATCATGTCCTCCGGTACCAGGTAGTAGTCCTTGGACCCCGGATAGGCCTGCGCCCGTTCACATCGCTCATCCAGTGCCGCGCTCTCGGGCAGGATCTTCACGAGCAGCTGATCGTCGCAGATGAAGGCAACCGGTTTGCCATCCGCATACAGGGCGTACTCCCCGAACATGGGCTTCACGCTGAATCGCTCCGGGTGTCCGAGCTGTTCCAGGATGAAGGCCGCCGTCTCCTTGCGGGTGCTCATGATCGATCGGTGATCTCCTGGCAAAGTTCCACCAACACGCCACCCGCGCTCTTGGGGTGTACGAAGCATACGAGCTTGTTGTCCGCCCCGCGCTTGGGCTCCTCGTTCAGCAGGATGAAGCCCTCCGCCTTGAGCCGTGCCATCTCCGCTCGGATGTCGGCCACCTCGAACGCGATGTGGTGGATCCCCTCCCCGCGCTTCGCGATGGCCTTGGCGATGGGGCCGTTCGGGTCGGTGCTTTCCAGCAGTTCGATCTTGTTGGGGCCGACCTGGAAGAAGGAGGTGATGACCCCCTCGCTCTCGACTCCCTCGCGCTTGTAGCTCGGCACACCGAGCAGCTTGTGGTACAACTCCTCTGCCGCGGCCAGGTCCTTCACGGCGATACCGATGTGCTCGATGCGGATCATGTGGCGAAGTTCCGAAAAGAAGAAAGCCTCCCGAGCAGGAGGCTTCCAATGATCGTAGCTGGAACGATCAACGCTTGATGAAGGTCTCCCCCATCTTGTTGTCGTAGTTGAGGTAGTAGAGGTCCTTCTTCAGCGTGGCCACCTCCACGCGGTCGGCATAACCCCGCTTCACGATGTTGCCATACTGATCATAGATCTCGAAAAGGGTGGTGCCGCTGAAGATGATCTCGTCCTTGGGCTTGGGCGGGCTCCAGGTGATCGGCGCGGCCGACGAGACGAAGCTCACGGTCTCGCTGAAGCGCGCACGCTTGCTCAGGTCCACCTGCTTCACTCGGAAGGTGTTCTCCCCACTGTGCGGGGTCACCTTGAACTCGTACGTATGCTCTCCCGGCTTCCCGATACCCATCACTTCCCCGGCTTTCACCCATTTGTTCCAGCGCTTCTGTTCCACGATGTAGGGCAGTTCGCCGGTCTCGTTCGTGGTGGTCCAGGTGTAGGTGCCATCACTACCGATGGACTGTTTCACGATGTCGAAGGTGCTCTTCGGTTTGAGGACCTCGGGGTTGAGCACAAACGGCGTACAGCCGTCCTTGTGCTTGATCTTCACCACCACCTTGTCGCTCAACTTCAACCCGAAATTGTTCATGTCCACCTCGAAGGCGCTGCTGTTGATCTCGTCGGTGGCGATCTGGTCGTTCACCGTGACCTCGAACACACAGAAGCCCACCCCGGCCTCGGAGTAGGGGTTCTGGATGAACAGGTTCTTGCCCTGGTAGTTGCCTTCGAGCACAATGACGCCCGCACTGGCAGGCAAGCTCAGGGCAGCGGCGAAGAGGAGGTACGTGGAGCGCATGGCGGTAGTTCCGGTCAAGCTGCAAGGATAACCGATCCAGACCGGTATTCCTAAGCCTTTTCGACGCCGTGTGTACGGCGGATCGACCAAGAGGTTGCGCCCTTGGGCGTACGGTTCAGTCGTGATGTTTCAAGACCCCGGCCCGGACCGCCACCCCCAGGTGGTTCTCTATGGGTGGGATCGGGCAGGAATACGCCCCGCCGTAGGCACAATATGGGTTGTAGGCCCGGTTGAAATCCAACTCCACCGCATTGCCCAACGGACCCTCCAGATCCAGGTAGCGCCCGCCGCCATAGGTACTTTCCCCATTGGTGAGGTCGGTGAACGGGACGAAGAGGTAGTTCCGATAGCCTTCCAAGCGGCTCAGGTCGATGTTGCGGTACACGGTAAGTTGCTCTTCCATGCCCCCAACGGTGAAGTGCAGGGTACCTACCTTCTGGTACTTCGGCTCGCGTGTGGTACTGGTCTTCATGCCGAAGACCGTCCCTTCGCCGGGCTCGAACCGTGCGGTGACCCGGTAGGCCCGGTCCGGTGCGAAGCGGGGCAACTGGACGAAGCCCGGCCGGTCTTCCTTGGGCAATGGGGAGTGCAAGCTGTCCCGGTAGGCCGAGTCGATCCCGGACCAATAGGATCCGAGGCCCACGAGCCAGCCCGTGTCGGTTTGTGCCAGACATGGGGTCGGGGCCAGGAACAGCGCAAGAAGGAAGCCCTTGTTCATGCTGCGGAACGCACCTTGATGGAGCCGACCATTCGTGCCACATCGGCCTCGTTGAACCGGCGCTCCTCCGCGTCGGTGATCACGAACTGGCGATCGCCCACCTGCATCACTCGGTAGAAGTGGATGAATGTGCCGGCATCGTCCGGGAACTCCGACCGGTAAACGAGTTTGTCCGGTCCCTCCTCGATCACCGTGTGTTTGCGCAGCATGTCACGGTCCAGATCGGCCTTCAACCGCGCCAGGTCGCCCGGTTCCTCAGTGATGAGCAACCCGAAATGGTCCCCGGCATTCACCTCCAACCGACCGAACTCCTCATTCCATTTCACCGCCGGTGAATCCACCCCCAGCGTGGCCATGTCGCCCAACTCCACCAGCAAAGGGGTGTCGAACGCCGAGAGGTCGAGCACCGTCGGTGCAACCGCCGCGACAACAGCGGTGGTGTCCACCGCGACCGCGGCGGGGTTCTCGTGCTGGCCGCCACAAGAGGTCAGAACCGCAAGCAGGGCGAATGGTAGGAGCGATCGCATGTGGCGAAGGTAGCCTCCCTCCCGCAACGATGGCCTTACGGGAGCTGCTCGTACCGGATCGTCGTGGGGATGATGCCGCCGATGGTGTGCAGGATGATGTCGCGGTCGTTGTTGCTGTTGGCGTACTTCACATCCCCGTCCAGGTTCAGGTCCTCCTGCCGGTAACCCGAAATGACGGTCGTGGGGATCATCCCGCCGATAGCGATCAGGATGGGGTCGCGGTCATTGAATGCATTCGCGTAGATCACACCATCATCCGGGACCGTGTTCCCCGGCCAGAGCATATACATCCCTGCGGTGAAGCGTTGTGCCTCGGTCCCATAGGTCGTCGCGCTTCCATCGCGCAGGTCGATCACGGTGGGGGTCACGGCCAACGCGACCGTGTTGGCGGTCATCGCGCCGAGATGGTTCCGATGCCGCAGGACCACGTGGTAGTTCCCGGCGGGCGCTTGGAGGGCCACTGGGGATGTCCCATCAAGGTCCACCACGTCACCATCGCGTTGGATCAATGCCGATCGGGCAAGCACCACCACCTGTGGGTCGGTATCGTCGCGTAGTTCAACCCGCACCCAGTCGACGATGGCGTTCGCGCCCGACGCGACCAACACCGACGCATTGATCGTCTCGCCACCCGCACCGGTGACCGGGAAGCCGAGGGCCTCATACGGTTCGACCAACGGGATCATGTTCCTGGTCCGCAGGCTATCGATCATCATCCCATCAGCAGGCACATACGGACCACCAAGGAAGGCCCGCAAGGAGAGTTGTACGGCTGTTGGTGGTAGCGCTCCATCGATCTGGATATCGTCGATGGCCATGTCGCTGGTGGCGCCCGTGCCCGTGGTCCCGTGGAATCGGATGCGGATCTCGCTACCGACGAATGCGCTCAGGTCCACCACCGCCTGCTGCCAGCTATCGCCCAGGTCGCCGTTCAGGCTATGCACCCCATTGGTCCATGCGCTTCCGTCCCATACGTCCACGCGCAAGGTGCCCATGGCCGTGCCATACATGTGGAACCAGAAACGCAGCTCGGCCGTGGCAAGCCCGCCAAGGTCCACGCACGGACCGTACAGATCGGCCACCTTGTTGGGGTTGTTCGGACTGGTGGCATCGGTGTAGAGGTAGTGGCCGGTGCCTGTGGTGTGGTCCGCCGTAGGACCTGTATTCGCCGTGGGTGTGGCCCCTGTTCCTCGCGTCCAATCCATGTTGTCATTCACCGCTTGCAGCCATTGCCCGAAGTTGGTATCGAACGATTCGGCATACGGCAAGGTGGTGATGCAGGTGGCAGGCAGGCAGAAGGGGTACGATATGGTCGAGGTGAACGTGTTCGGCGACGGCGTAAGGGGGATCCCAGCGCCATCCACCACCGCGATCGATCCATTCCCGTAGTTGCAGCAGTTGCCGTCCCCATAACTGTCGTTGATGACCAGGGTGTAGCAGCCCTCCGCCAAACACAGGTCGACATCGGGCTGCGGGTAGGTCCCGTTAGCCGCCTGCCGGACGTACGGGCCACCCGAAGCGACCACGTTGCTGTTGCCGTCGAGCACTTGCCAGGTGGTCTCCTCCCCGTAACGATCGATGTTCACCTTCACCGTGACGTTGACACATGCCGACGTGGTGAAAGAACGCACCGGCGCCGTGGCGCTCAGTCCACAGTCGTTGACCGCCGTTACCGTCCAGTAGTAGGTGGTCGATCCCTGGTCGGCGATCGTGGGAAGGTAGGAGGTGCCCACGACCCCGGTCGCACTTTCGACCAAGGGGCTCATCCCTGCATTGGTCGCGATGTGGACGGTATAAGTGGAGGCCAGGGCGCTCGCATTCCAGGTGAGGGCTGAACCGGCCACCACACCCGTCGCACCATCCGCCGGTTGCACCAAGGACACCGCGCTCGGTTGGGTGCCTACGACCAGTGTGAGGGCAAGGCTCTTCGGCCCGGAGGTACTGGTGGCATCCAGCGTGAATGGATAGGTACCTACCGGGATCCCCGCGGTGTTCGAGATCGTGAGCGTGCTGGTGCCCGCCGGGATCACCGGGTTGGTGCTGAAGGACACCATGGCCGCACCCGGTAGTCCGTTGGCGACCAGCGTGACCGGTGCGTTATAACCGAGCACCTGACCGATCTGGATCGCATAGCTCGCATCGGTCGATTGGCAGACCGAGGCGGTGCTGCTCGTCACGCCCATGGTGTAGTCCGGTGTGGCCGGTACACTGATCGTGAAGTCCGTGTTGGAGATGTCGTAGAAGATGTTGCCATTCGCGCGCACCATGATCCGGGCGGTCGTGGTGGGGATGTTCGGCACCGTGATGGTCTGGGTCCCATCGTTCGGTGTCGCGGTCAGGAGCGTGGTCGGGTAAGTAAGTCCTCCATCCGTGGAGAGCAGGATGTCCACGTTCGCACAACTCACTGGTGCGGCCGTTGTGTTGGCCACATCCCAGGTCACCGTTTGTGTGGTGAGGCTGGTCCACGTCAATGCCGTGTTCGGCTGGGTCACCAGGAAGGGTCCGCTGGCTCCGTTCACCGTAACGACCATGTTGTCCTGGCCATTGCAGGCGCCATTAGCCACGTTGTCCCGCACGGTCAGGCGGAAGTTCAAGGTGCGCGCCACGCTCGAAAGCACCTGCCAGGTCGGTGTGGTGTTCGCGATCACCGCAGAGAGGTCGGGCATGTACCGTACCGGTGTGGGCTTGGGCAACAAGGGCTCCCAGGCCGGACCGCCTGTATTGGTGGCCAGCGGGGGCATGAGCGCCAAGGCCGGGTCCATCTGCTCCCAACTGTAGGTGAGCACATCAGCGCCGTTCGCGTCCGTTGCACTGCCTGTAAGGATGAAGGGCGTGGACCGCGGGATCACGCGGTCGACACCGGCGCTGGCGATCGGAGCGACCTCCGGCACCAGGGAGACCGTGGTGGGGCAGGTGCTGCTCGTCCCGGCGGTGACGTTCGCCGCCATCTCCTGTATGCTGTACCCGCCGAACATCGCGATGCTGTGTTCCGCCACGTCAGGTGCACAGATGCCGGCGTATCCCATGATGGTGATCCCGCTCCCCACCTCCACAGATGCGGAGCCCGCCCGGTTACAGTTGTTGTTCTGGGTGTGGTTCCCACCGAACTGGTGCCCCATCTCGTGGGCCACGTAATCAATATCGAAGGCATCCCCGACCGGTTCATTCCGCCCGGTCACCCCCTTGGCCTTGTTCGAGGAGGAGCAGGGCGAATTCAGGTAGGCCACCCCACCACCCCCGGTGCTGAACACGTGCCCGATGTCGTAGTTCGCCGATCCAATGACGCCATTGCATGTCGTTTGGTTCTGGTCCAACATCGTCCCACCATCATTGTTGGTATAGGGGTCCGTACTTCCATCCAGGTGGATGAGTTGATCCGTGTTCGCCACCAGCACCATGGTCAGCGTGGCATCCCGCTCGAACATGTCGTTCACCCGGTTCATGGTCGTTACCATCGCCGCCAACGCGAAGCTCTTGTCGTTGTTGGTGGTGTTGCTCCCATGGAAGTTGGCATACTCCCCCGTACAGGCAAGGGCTAATCGGTACGTGCGGAACTGGCAATCCCCCGCACGGTCCTGGCCCATCTGATCGATCCACTGCCGGGTGCGGGCCGCCTCTTGCTCCATATCGTTGTGCTCATCCACACCACAGGTGAAAGCAGGCTGCCCACCCGACCGCATCAGGCTCTCCCTATCGTACACCTGGTAGTGGTCGATGTCCCCGACCTGCACCGGGTCGATGAACCAGGTTCGCCGATCGCCGGGTGTCACCATCGCATGGAGGCCGTTCGGGCCGAAGTCAAGCTTCACCGTGGCCGAAGGATCCGTGATCCCAACACCGGAGTAGGTGCGGATCATCGGGTACCGTGCTTGCAGTTCCGGATGCATCACCGGTACCTCCAACACCCGGAAGGCAGCCATGGTGCCATCCGGTGCCGGTAGCGTGATCACGGAGCCACGCTCACGCAACTCCATCAGGCTGCCGCGTACAATGGCATTCTGCTCGCTTCGGAACGCCGGGATATCGAGTTGTACGAGGCGTGCGTTCGTCGGTGTGATCCGGCGCTCACCAGCGCGAGCAAGGGGTGCTGATCCCGGTGCATCGGACCAAATGGACTGTGCGTGACCGGTAAGCTCGAAGGCGAGCAGGGAAGCAAGGAACAGAAGCGTGCGCATTCGGGTATCGGGTTGGGCTTGGGTGGCTCCTCGGATCGAAGAAGTGACCAGAAAGGTATCGCAAGTTGAGGCGAAATGTCGATCCGTGCCATGGGTCTTGTCAGCTGACCAGCCAGGAACCCGCTAGCATCATTACCGTATCGACGAACACCATCAAACCCTCGACCGATCCGATCCTCACCGGACCACCACCTGCACCCCTTCGCTGTGCGCACTGAATTCCGGTGCGTACATGCACATGGCCGTGGCAAGGCCGTTGCTCATGGCGCCCGCGTGCGTCACCGTCAGCTCGTACTCGAACACATGCGTACCGGGCACCAACCGATCGAAGAAGAAGTGCATGCCCGCGTCGCGTATGCTCTGGTAATAGCCCAGGCCACCCTGCCATTTGTAGCCGCTGAGCACTTCCACCGGCTCGAGGCCCGCCGCCCGTTCGTCCTTCAGGTGGACGAAGTCCAGGTACCTGTCCGAATGCAACTCGATGCGGATCGTGACGCGGTCCCCTGGCTTCAACGCCGTGCTATCCGCCAGCGTCACCAACTGCGGGCCTGCCTCCGTGGCACGGTTCAACATCACCTGCTTGCGCACGCTGAACGGACTTTCGTGCGGGGTGACCTTGTCCATGCGCTCGAGGTACTGCCAATGCAACGCCCCCCATTGCACACCATCCTTCGCGGTGGTCACGCTCACACGGCCCATCGCCGGTTCCACCTCGGCACCGATCCAGGTCCGTTCGAAGTATCCGGCGCCCGCTTCCTGTGCGTCCGGTTTCACCTCTTCCGTGCCTACAAGGATCGTGGGGGCGGTCTTCGGCTCCAACCAATCATCGCCAGTGAGCAGGAGTGCATAGCATGCATCCGCCGTCGCCTTCGTTGTCTTCCAGTCGGTGGTCTGTTTCAACTTCAACAGGTATTGTCGTAGCAGGTCGGTGCTGGCCTTATCCTTGCCCACTTCGTGGAAGGCCTCCACCAGCAAGGCGTGCGTTTCCGTGGGAAGACCCCACCACTCGTATCCGGCGTTGAAGCCCTTCCAATACATGCCCAGTTCCTCGCTGCGTGTGGCCCGCTCGCCAAGCGACTTCAGGATGAGTTGCGCCGTGACCTTGTCGCCCATCCGATCGAACGCGAGCACAAGCATCGCCTGCTCCTGTAAACCGTGCTGAGGCCAAGTCTCCTTGCATCGCTCCTTGAGGAATCCGATCGCTGTTCGTGTGGCACCTTCGATGGGCCAACGCCGGAAGAAACTTCGTGCGTAAAGCAGGTGTACATCCATACTGCTCGGCACATACTTCGGCCGGTCCTCCGCCTTGGTGCGGCGCACGAACTCCTGGTGTTCGCGATCCACCTCGGCATCCAGCCATTCCACCGCGCGGCGTACCATCTGCTCATTGGGGCCATCACCGCGCGTGTCGGCGGCCTTCAACACTTCCAAGTGACCGAAGCCCGCCACGATGTGCTGCGTGATGTAACGCGATGGTCCCATGCCGCTCCACCAGGGCCAGGACCCATTGTACAACTGCATGTCGCGCAATTTCTTCAGCGATGCCGCCTCCTCGGCCGCCATCCGTTGGAGATCGAAGAAGAGCGCGATCCGTCGCTTTCGTTCACCCTCCTCCTTCGCATTGATCAACCACGGCGTCTCCTCCAGCACGATGCCCTTCAACTCGGTGTTCTTCTCCAAAGCGGCGAGGAAAGCGATCTCACCCCCAGCCCCACTCCCAGGGAGAGGGGAGCTCCATTCCGCGAAGACTTTCTTCACCGCCGGGCGTTGTTCCACGATATGCGTGGCCAGGCGATTGGCGTAGTAACGGCTGAAGGTCTGCTCCGCGCATTCGTGCGGGAACTCCATCAGGTAGGGCAAGGCCTGCACCGCATACCAGGCCGGGTTCGGCGTGAACTCCACTTTCAGCTCGCGGTGTTGTAACGTGGAGATGCTGCTATTCACGAGTTTGTCGAGTGTGAACACCTTCGTTCCCGCCTTGGTGATCGGCAACGGCAGGCTCTCGGTAACGAGCACCTTGTCCGTGAGGATCGGCAATGGACGTTCTTCCCCATCGCTGATGCCCGCACCTGTGGCGGTGATGCGGACACTGGCCAGGTCGATGTCCTCGGGGACCACGATCGGCCATGCGACAACGGCACTGGACCCAGGCGCCGCAGTGAACGGTACTTCAAGGTCCTTCGAGATGAACCGTGGCGTGATCTCCTTGTTCGTGAACGGATCGAAGAGCGACAAACGCGCAATACCGTTCAACGCGCTTTCCGTGGCGTTGATCTTCGCCGTGAGCGTGATGCGGTCGCCTTGGCGCAGGAAACGTGGCAGGTTGGGGATCACCATCAACGGCTTGCTCGTGGTGACCTCCTTCGTGAACTGCGCGAGTTGAAGATCCTTGGTGTGTGCCAGCCCCATCACCTTCCAGCGCGTCAACGCATCGGGCGTGGTGAAGCGTAGGACCACGCTGCCATCGCGGTCGGTGAGCAGGTCGGGCAGGAAGAAGGCCGTTTCACGGAAGTCCGTGCGGATCGGTTGCGGTGTGGTCTCTCCCTTGATGGCGGCCCCTGGATCCGTCGGCGCCTCCTCCTCCATCATCTCCGATCGCGGCTTGCCGGCTTTGTCCGTTGTACTGTTCATCGCGTCCCCATTCATCGGTACGGACGCACCGCTGGCCAAGGTCCGCATCACCATTTCCTCCTGTAGATACACCCCTCCGGACCAACCACCAAGATCGAACAGGGTGGGATAGGCACGGCCCGGTGCTTCCGGAAGGACAATGTCGTTGTTCCACGCCGATCCGCTCACAGCGCCGAACGGTTCGCTTCGTTGCCAGTTGAACCGTGATCCGTTCGCTGGCCAGGCGAACCCGTTCCAGGCATGCGGTGTGAAGTGATCCAATGAGGCATCATACATCACCGCGAGCAGTTGTGCGGCCACCTTCTCCTTCTTCGGCCCACTGATGCGCAACCGCCATTCCTCCTTCGATCCAGGGAGCAGCTTGTCGCGGAAGCTCATCCATTCCACCTGTAGTTGCTTGTTGCTCCAAGGCACATCGACCCACTGCCGAGCGATGTGCGAACGACCTCGCTCCACGCACACGAAATGCACGGAGAATCCACCACGATCCCCTTCCTGCACCGGAAGCTCGATCCGTTGTTGGCCTTTGTTCAGGATGAAGGTGCGGTTCACCGCGATCCGGTCCTCGCGCTCCACCTCCATCACCACACGACATGCCGGCAGGGCACTGCTGATGAGCAATACCGCTTTCTCGCCCGGTTCACAACGCACCTTCACCGCTTGCACATGGAACGCCTCATCGATGAAGCCCGTGTTCTGGATCGCCGTGTCGAACAGGGTGAAGAGCCGGGCCACTTTCACCAGTGAACCATCCGCGGCCTTCGCTTCCACTTCGATCCGGTACTTGCCCACGGGTGTATCCTTCAACTCTTTCACGGCGAATGGCTTCCCCATCGCACGGTATCCCTTGCGTTCCAGCACGACCCGGTTCACCGGCCAGCTCATCGGGTCATCGGCCAGGTGTGTGATCGGCAATTCGCCTTCGAGGATCCGGTCCGGTCGCTCCCACTCCCGCTCACGGCGCGGCGCTTCCACCGGCGCCACAAGCTCCACGATGCGGATGTCCATCGGCACATCCACCTCTTGGCCGCTGAGGTTGCGCACCCGCACATCGATGCTATCGTTGGTCTCACGGTCGATGGCCTCGCCAAGGTCCAGCACGATGTCGAAACCGCGGTAAGCGACGGTGAGACTCGTGTTGCCCGATTGCGTTTCGCCACTGAGGTCGGTCGCATCGGCGTGAACCGTGAAGTGGAAGGAAGGTTCGGAGGCACGAGGGAAGGTGCGATCGGCTTCCGCAAGGAACGTGATGGCGAACCGGCCTTGTGCGTCGCACACCGCCTCTCCACTGGCCACTTCGGTCTCGCGCCCCCAAGGCAACCCACGCCAACCCCAGCCGCACCACCAGGGCATCCGCACACCGCGCTGCACGTTCCATTTCACCACGGCACCATCCAACGGCACGCCCGCATAACTCTTGGCAATGCCCGTCACGGTGGCTTGCTCGCCGAGCCTCGGTGTTCCGGCGACCTCATCGAAGACCAGCTCGAAGGTCGGACGCTTGTACTCCTCCACTTGCACATACGCGCTCCCATGCTGTTCTTCCAAGCGCATTCCTCCGGTAAGTGTGCCGGTGGGCGTAGTGAACTTGCCCTGGAAGGCCCCGAAGGCATCGGTGGTCACGTTCGCTGAGTCGATGAGCTCGCCGTTCACATCGAAGAAGCGCACCGTGGTGCGATGGCCAGCACGCACACCCGCCTCACGTCCCTTCTGCGCCACCACGAGACCCTTGAAGTGCAACTCCTGTCCCGGACGGTAGATCGAGCGGTCCGTGAAGATGAACGTGCGCAACTCTTCCTGCGGCGGGTCCTGCTGCTGGTGATAGCTCCAATTCGGTCCAGTACGGTACCGGTCATCGCCCTGCCTCAACTCGAAGAACCCGTATTGCCGCGGTGCCGTGTGGGCGAACCGTACACGACCCTCCGCATCCGTTGTTGCTTGTGCGGTGCGTGTGGGACGTTGTTGCCGGTCCCATCCGTTCGCGCGCGACCAACGTTCCACCAGCACACCGCTCTTCGGTGATCCGTTCCCCCGATCAAGTACGAGCAACTCCTCCGAACCATTCACGGTGCGTTGTACCACGGCGAATGAGGTGGACCAGAAGGCCGCGTGAGCGATGGAGCCCTGGCCCCTGCTGAAATCGGCCTCGTTGGCCACCAACACCGAATAACGCGCCGGAGGAAGACCCTCCATGGGCACTTCGATCATATGCTCGTTCAGGTCGCCATCATCGGGAAGCTCCACGGTCCATTGGCGCACGGGTTTCTGGGCGACCAGCCACTTCTCGTAGTCGCGGCGGTCTTCGGTCGGTTCATCCACCACCTCATCCTTCACCACGCGCAAGCCGACCTTCTTCACATTGCGGTAGAAGACAGCCACCTGCGCGCGTTCGTTGGGCGCAACGGCGTTCTCCGCTTCGATGCGTAAGGCGGGCTGCTCCAACTCCGCTTTCAACCGTGCGCATGCCTTCGCGCCGTAGGACCCGGGGAATCTGGTGATGGCGTCGTTGCAGAGTTCCTGTGCGGTGCGGTTCTCCCATTTCCACTGTTCCGATCCGAGGCGTTGGTACCGCCCCCCTTGCTCGCGGTGCCATGTGGCCAGTGCGTGGATCACCTCGGCCTGGCAGGTATCGTTCGGAAGGCGACTGCGCAGGGTGTTCAGCGCGTTCGCGTAGAGTGAATCCTTCTCCGCGACCAAACTGCGTTCACGAACGAAGGACAGCCGTTGCAAGGTCACATCAACCAAGGCATCCGGCTTGTCGTCGTTCAGGTGAAGACGTTCGAGTTGTTGGTAGGTCCGCAACGCCTGGAACTCCCATGCGGTGCTATCTCGGTGGGTAAGGGCCCGGAACACGAACGGCTCGAACAGTTCGAAGTCCTTCGGATCGTTCAAGGTGAACCGCCAAGCCGGTTCGGTGATGCGCGTTTCGCTGTTCCCGAAGACGGCCAGGGCGCGATGAGCAAGGATGTCGAAGAGCGTTGGACGGAGCTTCCGCGCCTCCGGATCATCGCCGATCAACAGATCGCCGAGGTCCCCGGCCATGAGCTTCTTCAACGTGTCCACCGGCTCCAACGACGCCGTGAAGTGGCCGATGACCTTCTTCATGTACGTGGCTTGCGACCACGTGGCCGGATCATCGCCTTCCGCCGTTGTGTTGGTGCGATCCAACACCCGCCAGCGGTCCTGCTCGTAACGCTGCCACCAGCCCGTTGCCAGGGCCGAATGCAACAATTGCTGCAGCGGAACACCTGCGGTCGTGGCCCGTTCCTCGATCGCCAGCAACGAGCTGTCGTTGGAGGCCCCGGTGTAAGCCCGGTATTGCCCGCGGTACTGCCATGCGCGGAACTCGGTGCGCCAATCGCCGTGCGCCTGCGCCTCATTCAGCAGGGCCTGCGTGTGTTCCAATGCAGTGGCGTACTGACCGAGCTGGCTCAACGAGTCGATCGCGGCCCAGCGGGGATCGGCGGTGTGCTCGGTGCTCACGGTTTCCCGCTTGGTGCGGCAGGTGATGAAAAGCGGAACAAGCGATAGCAGGAGGAGCGAGGTGCGGACAAGGCGCATGCGGGTTGTGTTCGTGGACAAAGATCCGTCGGCGGTGGCTATCACCAACGCTGTGCCGGGATGCTCCGTGCGATCTTCGCTTCCATGGAACTCCCCAGCCCCTCGACTTTCTTGGAAAAGCTCCTCGCAGCTGTTGAACGAGATGGCATCGCTACGACATCGTTGGTGATGGACCACCTGTGCTATCGGGTGGAGACCATGGCGCGGTACCACGAATGGAAGGGTCTCCTTTCCAAGAACGGTAGGCTGCTTGGCGAACACCTGATCGGTGGACGGCCCATCGCCACATTCAAACTGAACGATCCGTTCCTGTTCCGAGGACGAGCGATCGAGGTGATCGAACTTCCGGCACCGAAACCGGGAAGTCCCTACCCCGATGGCTACGAACATGCAGAGTTCGTGTTGGGCGAACATCCGCGCTTGTTCGCGGCACGAAATCCAACCCTGACCTGGGACCTCTCCGGTGCGGACAAGCCGATCAATCCGGATGTGCGTTTGAACTATGGCGACTTCAGCGTGAAGTTCCATGAGCGGTCGCTGGAGGAGGTGATCAGGGAGGAGCTTGCTACACCCTGAACCGCTCCACCCGTACCGCCTCATCCAATTCCGCCCCATCGAACAGGTGATCGCACAGGTGTTGCGCACACCACGGAGCGAGCACCACACCGCGCGACCCCAGCCCATTGAACACGAACTCGTGTTCGCCGGTACGCCCAAGGATGGGCCGACGGTCCTTGGAGGCCGGACGCACACCACACCAGTGGTCCAGCACCTCCACCTCGCGCTCCACCATCCGCTCCAGGCGATCAAGCAGGTGGTGCCGCGCCTCATCCGTGGGTCCGCTCCACACATCGTCCCACCCGAAGGTGGCGCCTACACGGTACACATCATCGCCGATCGGTAGCACGAATACACCGCGATGCACGGCTTTGGGGATGAAAAGGCCGGGAATACGCACCGTAAGCCCCTCGCCCTTCACCGGCACCAGGCCTTCGAGGTCGTCGAAAGGACCTCCACACCGGATCACGATCGGCGCACTGTGCTCGCCGATCCGGACGCCATCGGCCACGCGTTCGATATGTGCGTCCTCCACTTGTTCCTCGAGGAGCGCACCCTGCGTACGCAAGTGTGTGCGATGCAGGTGAAGCAGGGCCTGCACATGCACCCAGGCGCAACGCTCGATGATCCCTCGTCCGAACGGTTGCGGTAACGCATCCAGGACCTGGTCGCTGCTGGTATCCATCCGCACGAAGCGGCTGGTTTCCGGCTCGGTGGTGCGCAATTGCCAGATCCCCGCTTCCTGTGCCGTGGGGAAGATGACCACCAGGTGTGTGGGGTTCCAGAAGCTGTGTTCATAGCGCAAGCCGAGGTCGCGGTAGAAAGCCCCGGCGATCGCCAGCATCTCCGACGCCCGCCAGGTGAGCACGGTGCGCCGAAGCGACACCGGATTCACCACACCGGGGGCCACCTCCGAGGCACGGCCCGTGCGGGGTGCGTCGAATACCAGCACCCGCTTGCCGCGGTCCTGCATCGTGACGGAAAGGGCCGTTCCCGCCAGGCCCTGGCCAATGATGATCGCATCGTGGGTGAATGAGGTGGACCGCACACCCCAAAGATCGTGCTATGCCGCCAAAAGTCGCCGCATGCGATGGAGCAACTCTTCCTGGTCGTAGGGCTTCTGCACCAATTCGTTGGCCCCGGTACTGCGCACCGTGGCATGCAGGTGGGGTAGGTCGTACGCGGTCAGTACCATCACCGGGGTGTTGATCCCGGCGGCGCGCAGCTCCTCCACCAGTGCCAGGCCATCGATGTGTGGCAGACCCAGGTCGATGAGGATCATATCCGGGCGCTGATCGACCACGACCTGTATCAGCTGCCGTCCGTCGCGCAACGCGCTCACCTGGTAACCCGCGACCACCAGTCGCTTTTCCAATAGCTTACGGACGAGCGCATCGTCCTCCACGAGCACCACGCGAGGCATGCACGTGGTACGCATACGGCCCAGGAAAGGTTCCCTCGGTCAGATGGCCTCTTCGCCCGGCTTGAAGATCCAGAACTTCTGGCCCAGGAAGGTGAATGCGGAACAGGTGCCCGTGGCCACCACGAATGCGATCAGGTATTTCAGTGGCAGCTCGGTGAATGGGGCCTGGGTGTAAAGCAGGTGGAGCATACCGGAGTTGATGCCCACGTTCAACAGCAACGAAACGCCATAAACGAGCAGGAAACGCATCAGCCGCCCGGTGTCGTGGTCCTTGCGGCGCCAGGTCCACCTTTTGTTGAACCAGTAGGTCACCGATAACCCGCAGAGGAAGGAGAAGCTCTTGCTCACCGCCTCATTGTCCATCGGGCCGTGGAGGGCATCACCGGGCAGGAGCCGGAGGAAGAGGTAATAACAGGCCAGGTCGGTGAGCACCGCCAAGCCCCCGATCAGCACGAACTTGGTGAGCTGCTTCTTGTTCTCCGAGAGGGCTTTGGCGCGTGCTACGACCATGGCGGCTGTGTTGTGGACCGGTCTCTACCCTCCGGTGATGCCCTTGATGATGTCGTTCCCGTTGGCCAGCAGTAGCAAGCCGATCACCAGCACCATGCCCACGAGCTGGGCCACCTCCATCACCTTCTCCGGCGCGGGCTTACCAGCCACCATCTCGTACAGCAGGAACATCACATGGCCACCGTCCAGCGCCGGGATGGGGAGGATGTTCATGAAGGCCAGCACGATGCTCAGGAAGGCCGTCACGTTCCAGAAGGTCTGCCAATCGCCCCAATCACCGAACAATTGCAGGATCCTCCAGAACCCACCCACCTGCTTCGCCCCTTCCTTGGTGCCCAACAGTTTCATACTGCGCGCTTGGCCCGTGAGCACCGCCATGCCATGTTGTATGCCCGCGGGGAACGAGGCGAAGAAGCCGAAGGTCTCCTTCTTTGTCCGCAATGGTGTGGCCCCTGCACCGATCAAGCCTTCGTCGCTCACCTGTACCGGGATCTCCAGGCGCCCCCCGGACCGCTCCACACCCAGCACCACCTGTTCCCCATGGTGCCCCTTGATCTCCTGCTGGAAGTCGCCGAAGTAGGGCGTGGGTATGCCGTTGATCGCCACGATCCGGTCCGCGAGCCGCAATTCGCTGGCCGCAGCACCGCCACCGGGAAGGATCGTATCCACCACGAAGGCACGACGCGGAAGGAAGAGCGCCGTGCGTTCGCTGCGCAGGATGCTCTGGTCCACGCTGTCGGGCAGGGCGATGCTCATCTCACGGCCATCGCGCCGCACCAGCACCTCGCGGCAGTCGCCGAGCAGGATGTCCCGCATCAGGCCCTCCATCGTTGCACTTGCGGTGCCCTTGCCACCAAGGATCACATCCCCTTCATGGAAACCATACGCCTTCATCTGCTCGCTGGGGTGAACGCCATCCACCATGCTGCTCAGTGGCAGGGTCTCCCGCCCCCATACGAACATCACCATGCTGTAGATCACCAGACCCAACAACAGGTTCACCACCACCCCGCCCACCATTACGATCAAGCGTTGCCAGGCCGGTTTGCTGCGGAATTCCCAGGGTTGTGGGGGCTTGGCCATCTGGTCCCGGTCCATGCTCTCATCGATCATGCCGCTCAACTTCACGTAGCCCCCCAGGGGCAGCCAGCCGATCCCGTATTCCGTATCGCCCTTCTTCTTCTTCCACAACGAGAACCAGGGGTCGAAGAAGAGGTAGAACTTCTCCACGCGCACCTTGAACCAGCGTGCGGGGAGGAAATGGCCCATCTCGTGCAACACGATGAGCAGTGAGAGGCACAGGATGAACTGTGGGACTTGGGTCAGGAGGATATCCATCCGTTGATGATCCTTATTTCGCGATGGAAATGGTGTGGGTGGTGGCCACCTTGCGGGCCAGTGTACGCGCCTCGGCATCGCTGGCCTCGAGCGCGTGCAGGTCGGGATCCCTGATGAAGCTCGCCGCACCGAGCACAGTGGCGATCACGTCGGTCATGCCCAGGAACCCGATGCGGTCCTGTAGGAAGAGCTCCACCGCCACCTCGTTCGCGGCATTGAGCACGCAGGGTGCGTTGCCCCCGCGCTGCATGGCCTCCAGGGCCAGCGCCAGGTTACCGAAGGTGTCCGGATCGGGACGCTCGAAGGTGAGGGACGGGTGGTCCATGAGATCGAAACGGGGCCAGTCCGTTACCAAACGATACGGATAGGCCATGGCGTATTGGATGGGTAACTTCATGTCCGGAAGGCCCATCTGCGCCTTCATGCTGCCATCGCGGAACTGAACGATGCTGTGGATGATGCTCTGCGGATGCACGATGATCTCGATCTGCTCGGGCTTGAGCTGAAAGAGCCATTTCGCCTCAATGGCCTCCAGCCCTTTGTTCATCAGGCTGGCACTGTCGATGGTGATCTTGGCTCCCATCTCCCAGTTGGGGTGCTTCAACGCCTGGGCCTTGGTCACCTGCGCCAGTTCGGCGCGGGACTTCCCCCGGAAGGGACCCCCGCTCGCGGTGAGCACGATCTTCTCGATCGGGTTGTGCCATTCCCCCGCCATGCACTGGAAGATGGCGCTGTGCTCGCTGTCCACCGGGTAGATGTTCAGGCCCTTCTCCCGTGCCGCCTTCGTCACCAGCTCGCCAGCAACGACCAACGTTTCCTTGTTGGCCAAGGCGATGTGTTTGCCCGCATCGATCGCGGCAAGCGTAGGTCGCAGGCCCGCATAACCCACCAGGGCCGTGAGCACCAGTTCGATCCCGTCCATCCGCACGCACTGCTCCAGCGCCTCCTTACCTGCATACACCTTGATGCCCGCCGGGAAGAGCGCGTCCTTCACCACGGGCAGCCTGGCCGCATCGCCGATCACCACGGCATTGGGTTTGAACTCCATGGCCTGCCTGATCAGCAGGTCGGTGTTGTGGCCACAACTGAGCAATTCCACCTGGAAATGCGTCGGCTGCTCACGCACCACCTCCAGCGCCTGGGTGCCGATGGAGCCGGTTGAGCCGAGGATGGCGATCTTCTTCATGTGGACATGTGACCATGTGTTCATGTGGACATGAACGCACGGTCGCGGGGGAAGGTGCAAAGATCGGGTTTGGCGTGGGATGCACGGTAGCTCAGCGGGATGCCGACGCCCGCCCCAACCGATCGTTGATCGCCCGTCCGAGCCCTTCGTCCGGGAAGTGCTCCGCCAGAATGATGTCGCAATCACTGCGATCCAGCGCCCGCAAGACCGCGAAGAGGTACAAGCCACTGCTCCTGGTTAAGCCAAAAAATGGACCGAAAGCACGACAACAACGCCCCTATCGGCGATGCCCATCGCATCAATCCGCTTGTGCTCCTAAGCCGAATCGATGGAAAAGCCGCACTCCGACATAACTCATCCCGCCGCGGAACGCGCCCCGCATCTCCGCGCTCGTGCCAGGGAACACCACATAGCCTCCTCTGATGTACTGAACCGGGCTCAGTGAAACGAGCATACCTAGACCCCATGCATTCCTTGCCCCGCAAGGCCATGTGAGGTTGGCTCCGAGGCGCAATGCTGGCGCTACTCTTGGGCGGCCACCATAGTTGACTTCAACCACGCCGTAACTTATCGTGTCCGAATAGCTCGGTAAGACCGAAACCAGTGAGGCCAGAACTGTTTCCGTTATGCCGAGACCGATATAGGGTTGAACTGATTGAGGTACTCCCCATTCGCTGGACAGATTTAGGCGAGGGTTAATGTGTGTTGGGATTGTTTGAGGGTTGGTTTGATGCCTCTTGGCCGGTTATCGGGCAGACCAAGGTAGAGGTGCGCTGGGGTGAG
>Ga0209573_1001188_pt1 | contig 42517 bp, 38 predicted proteins | sample TNRBio252014_DNA_FD_185870 | JGI IMG/M metagenome (GOLD analysis project Ga0209573, IMG submission 185870) | Wastewater treatment Type I Accumulibacter community from EBPR Bioreactor in Madison, WI, USA - TNR Reactor_6/25/2014_ DNA (SPAdes)... | ecosystem: Engineered > Bioreactor > EBPR >...
GGACGATCTGGGGATCGACACCGTCGCCAAGCTCGACACCGGCAAAGGCGTTGCAAGCGCGGCCGATGGCAAGCCGAACGGGCTGGCGTCGCCAGCGGTGATTTTCGATCTCAGCCATCCCGAAACCGTACAGGCGGCCTATGCCGGCGATTTGCAGGGCAACCTGTGGAAATTCGACTTGAGCGGCGGCGCCCCGACCATCGCCTACTGCGCCAGCACGCCGTGTCAACCCCTGTTCACCGCTAAAAACGCCGACAATCAAGTTCAGCCCATCACCGTGCGCCCTGAAGTGGACCTGCATCCCTTGCGGGGTTTTCTCGTGTACTTCGGCACGGGTAAATACTTTGAGACAGGCGACAACAGCAGTGCAGGGCAGCCGACCCAGACCCTGTATGCGATCTGGGACCGGGCCTGGGGCGAAGTGGACGGCGATCCGGCTCCAGGCGGGTTATTGCCACAGACCCGGGCTCACTTGTTGCAACAGGACATCATTGACAACCCGGGCGGCTTCTATGTCACCACGAACCGGGAAATCACCTGGCATCCAGATATCGGCGCCAATCCCTCTGGCGCCAGTCATGTGGGCTGGTATGTCGATCTGATCGTCAATGGCGACAACCACGGGGAAAAACAGGTCACTAGCGGGCGGCTGCGGAATAAAAAGGTCATCTTCAACACGACCATTCCCTCAACCAGTCTGTGCGATGCCGGCGGGACTGGCAATCAGATTATTCTGGATGCGGTCAGCGGCTCGCGGCTGACCAGCTCACCGTTCAAAGACCAGCCGCCGGTCAAGGTCACTATTGATGGCGTAGAGGTCGAGGTTCCCGTCAGTGGTCGGCCCACGCCGGATATTCTGTCCGAGCCGCAGTTGATCGAGAACCTGCAAACCGAGCGGGACCATGTGGTTTCCATGGGTAGTTCCGGGCAGCCCGACTCTGTCGAAATCGATGTTTCGCAACAAGCGGTAGGCCGGCAATTCTGGCGGCAATTGCAACAACAGTAATTCGATGGAACCGGGCCAACCCTGCCGCGAGCGTTACGATGACGCTCGCGGCAATCCGCTCGGCGCAATCGGTCATCACTGGACGAATACCCATGAAATCGAAAATGTCAGGCTTTACTTTAATCGAGATGGTAATTGTGGCGGCGATCATCGCCATCCTCGCCGCAATTGCCTACCCGTCCTATCAGGACAGTGTGTACAGATCACGACGGGCGGACGCCCAAGCAGTGCTGGTGGAGGCAGCGCAGCTTATGGAGCGGTTTTATACAGAGAATTTCCGCTACGACCAAGATCGTAATGGCGTAGCGTTCGTATTGCCCGTTGATCTAAGGATAGCGCCGCGTGGCAGTCTTGCGGGTTCACAGTATTACAACATTACGTTGACCAATTTGACGCAAACAGCCTTCACCCTGAACGCAGCTCCGACTGGCGCGCAAAGCAGCGATACGGGCTGTGGAACGCTCAGTTTGACGAATGCCGGAGTGAAAACCGTAAGCGGTTCAAAACCGGTGGCGGAATGTTGGCGCTGACCGGGTAAGGGCTCGTAAAAGGAAAGCCGGCAATTGCCGGCTTTCCTTTTACGAGAACGGCGGTTAAAGCTACAATTCACCCCCCAGCGTGACCACGGAGCCGCATCGTGCAGGAACTCAACCCCCATTTTTACCAGATTCAAGACCTCCAGGAACGCTGCGCGTCCCTGAGGGGGTATCTTTGACTTCGACGCCCGGAGCGAACGGCTGATCGAAGTCAACCGGGAATTACAGGAACCCACACTCTGGAACGACCCGGAACGGGCGCAGGCGCTCGGCAAGGAACGGGCAGAACTGGAAGCGGTGGTTGACCGGCTGGAAAGTTTAAGCCGGGGTCTGAACGAAGCCGCCGAACTACTCACCCTGGCCGGCGAAGAAGGCGATGAGGCTGCAATCGCTGAAGTGGTCCGGGATATCAATAGTCACAGCCGGATCGTCGCCGATCTCGAATTCCAGCGCATGTTCTCCGGCGAACTCGACGCCAGCAATGCCTTCCTCGACATTCAATCCGGCTCCGGCGGCACCGAAGCCCAGGACTGGGCCGACATGCTCCTGCGCATGTACCTGCGCTGGGGCGAGCGGCGCGGCTTCGCCACCGAACTGCTGGAAGTCTCGCCCGGCGAAGTGGCCGGCGTCAAAAGCGCCAGCATCCGCTTCGAGGGAGCTTACGCCTTTGGTTGGCTGCGCACCGAGACTGGCGTGCATCGCCTGGTGCGCAAGTCGCCCTTCGATTCCGGCAACCGTCGCCATACTTCCTTCGCCGCCGTCTTCGTCTCCCCGGAAATCGACGACCGCATCGAAGTCGAGATCAACCCCGCCGATTTGCGCGTTGATGTTTACCGCGCCTCTGGGGCGGGCGGCCAGCACGTCAACCGCACCGAATCGGCGATCCGCATCACTCACCTGCCGACCAATACCGTCGTGCAGTGCCAGAATGACCGCTCCCAGCACAAGAACCGCGCCACGGCCATGAAGCAACTCAAGGCCAAACTCTACGAACTGGAAATACAGAAGCGCAACGCCCAGTCCCAAGTGGTCGAGGACAGTAAATCCGATATCGGCTGGGGCAGCCAGATCCGTTCCTATGTGCTGGATCAATCGCGCATCAAGGATCTGCGCACCGGCGTCGAAACCGGCAATACCCAGGCAGTGCTGGACGGCGACCTGGACGATTTCATCGAGGCCAGTTTGAAGAGCGGGTTATAAACACGGCGTTGAACGCCGATTCAGGAGAACGCCATGAACTGGCAGGAAGTCTGTGAACATCCCAGCCTGCAAAATTTACCCTTCAAAATCGAGTTGAATGAAAACGGGGAAATCATCATGAATGCGGTGCGGGTGATTCACTCTCTATATCAGGGAGAAATTGCCTATCGCCTGCGCGCCTTGTTGAAAAGCGGCAGAACCTTCCCTGAATGTGCGATCAAGACCGCTAGGGGGACTCGGGTCGCTGATGTAGCTTGGGCGACCGCCGACACGGTGCGAAAAATCAAGGGTGAAGCAGAATGCTCCATTGCGCCGGAAATTTGCGTGGAAGTCGTCTCCGCCAGCAACACCGGAGAGGAAATGGAGGAAAAAAAAGACTTGTATTTTGCAAGGGGCGCCCAGGAAGTCTGGATTTGCGCAAATGGCGTCATGCAGTTCTATCAGGCCAATGGTCCACTGGAAAAATCGATTCTGGCTCCTGATTTCCCGAAAATCATTGACATCGATGACTAGCCGCAGCGAGTGAATTTTAATGAATCCAGCCGTTGACTCCCCCGAAGCTGCCATTGACGAGAACAAACTGATTGCTCTGCGCCGGCAAAAACTCCACGACCTGCGCCAGCAGGGCAACGCCTATCCCACCGACTTCCGCCGTAATGCCCTGGCGGCGGAACTGCACGCCGCTTACGGATGCCAGGCGGCAGCGGAACTGGACGCAGAAACCCGGCGCGTCGCCGTGGCCGGGCGGATGCTGGCCAAACGGATCATGGGCAAGGCCAGCTTTGTCCGGTTGCGCGACCAGTCCGGCGACATTCAACTGTTCCTGCAGAAAAATACGCTGGGCGAAGTTTATGAAGCCTTCAAGGACTGGGACTTGGGCGATATTCTCGGCGCGGAAGGTGTGGCGTTCAAAACCAAAACCGGCGAATTGTCCATCAAGGTTGATACGTTGCGGTTACTGACCAAAGCGCTGCGTCCGCTGCCGGAAAAGTTCCACGGGTTAGCCGATCAGGAAACCTGTTACCGCCAGCGCTACGTCGATCTCATCATCAATGAATCCACTCGTGCGGCATTCCAGTTGCGCTCGGCGCTGGTCGCCTATATCCGCGACTTTTTTAACCAGCGCGGCTTCCTGGAAGTCGAAACGCCGATGATGCAGCCGATTCCGGGCGGCGCTACGGCCCGCCCGTTCATCACTCACCACAACGCCCTGGACATGCCGCTCTACTTGCGCGTTGCCCCGGAGCTGTATTTAAAGCGGCTAGTGGTGGGCGGTTTTGAAAAAGTCTACGAGATCAATCGCAATTTCCGTAACGAGGGACTGTCCACCCGCCACAATCCCGAATTCACCATGCTGGAATTCTATCTGGCCTACGCCGACTATCACGACCTGATGGATTTGACGGAAGAGTTATTGCGCGGCATGGCGGAACGGCTGCTCGGCGATACGACGATGACGTATCAGGGCGAGACTTGCGACTTTGGCCGGCCTTTTCGGCGACTGACGGTGCGCGAGGCGGTGCTGCATTTCAATCCGGCCATTGCCGCCGCCGAACTGGATGATCTCGAATCCGCCCGGCGCATCGCCCAGGGACTGGGGATCGACGCCAAACCGGAGTATGGCCTGGGCCGGGTGCAACTGGAGATTTTCGAGCAGACGGTCGAGCATCAGTTGCGCGACCCGACCTTTATCACCGCCTATCCGACGGAAGTGTCGCCGCTGGCCCGGCGCAACGACCATGACCCCACGATTACCGACCGCTTTGAACTGTTCATCGGTGGGCGGGAAATCGCCAATGGCTTTTCCGAGTTGAATGACCCGGAAGATCAGGCCGAACGCTTTCGCCAACAGGCGTCGGCCAAGGCGGCGGGCGATCACGAAGCGATGCATTACGATGCGGACTACATCCGGGCGCTGGAGTACGGTCTGCCGCCGACGGCGGGGGAGGGCATCGGCATCGACCGGCTGGCGATGTTGTTTGTCAATGCGCCGTCGATCCGGGATGTGTTGCTGTTTCCGCATTTGCGGCCGGAGTAAAGGTTGCCCTCCAACGCCTTCCCGCGCATTGCGGGGAGGATTGAAGGGCGCAGGGAACCCTTAAAAAGCCGTGATGAACTTGAAGAAGAATTTGTCGCCCTCAAAACGGTTCTCGGCGCTGGTTTCATGATTCCAGGTTCCGATGAAGCTCATTCCGTTGTAGTCATATTTCACGGCGGGTCCAAAGGCGAAGACCTGACCGCGATGGCCGTCCGGGCCGACTTTCTGGCCGTTTAGCTCGTCGTCGCGGGTTTGCCGGACATAGTAGCCGCCAATGCCCACCGCCCATGGCCCGAAGTGCTGGCCGATCAGATAATCCATGTGGAATTCGTCACCGGACTGATAATCGGTATCGTTGTTTTCAGTCTTGATGTTATACATCAGTTTGGCCGAGACCTCGAAACCACCCTGGTTCAGATAGGTGGCGGCCAGCGCCGGCTCAAAACTGAAATAATTGGCGCCGATGGTTTGGGTCGGATTGTACTGATCGTACTTGCCGGTCGGTAGATTAATGTCCAGGCCGAAGGCCAGATGCCAGTCGGGCGGGAAATGCCAGCCGATGACCAGCGGATTCAGGGTGATGTCGCCCAGGCCGAAAACGTGGTCATTGCCGATGCCGGGGATGGGGGTATCCAGTTTTTGGTAGACGACAGGGACGATGGCGTGCATGGCCCAATCGCCGCCAAGGAGTTTGTGGTTGCTGACGTAGAGATAGCGCAGGGCGTTGAAAATCGCGTTGACTTCCAGGCCGGGGACTTCATTGCCGGCGTTATCACGGTATTTGCCGGCGTAGTAACCGAGATAATTGATAAAGTAATGGCCCGGCGGGGGGAGCGCGCCGGCCATGAAGTTTTCCGCGCCGTTCGGATACTGATCAGGGCCTTCCTTGGCCAGAGCGGGCGTACTGGCCAGGAACGCCAACGTTGCCAACCCAAACAATTTTCGTGAATGATACATTATGATTATCTCCCTGAAAGATTGATTTGCCTCACAAAAAAAACTGCAAATTCATAGCGCCAGAATACTAGTATAAGATGCTGGCGTCGCCAACATTCAGTGCTAGGAGTCTCGCCATCATGAGTTCATCGCTTGCCGCGCTTCGTCAGGAATATGCCTTCGGCGCTCTCAACGAGGCCGATGTCGATGCCGATCCCCTCCGGCAATTTCAGCGCTGGCTGGACGAGGCGATCAAGGCCGAATTGCCGGAACCCAACGCCATGACCCTGGCGACCGCCGACCGCACCGGCCGCCCTTTTGCGCGGGTCGTGCTGCTCAAGGACTGCGACGCCGACGGCTTCGTGTTCTACACCAACTATCGCAGCGACAAGGGCCGGCAGTTGGCGGAAAATCCCCATACCGCACTGGTATTCCTGTGGCTGGAACTGGAGCGGCAGGTGCGGGTGGAAGGGACAGTCAGCAAGGTGTCCGCCGCCGAATCTGAAGCCTATTTCCACACGCGCCCGCGTGAGAGCCGACTAGGCGCGCTGGCCTCGCGGCAGAGTCAGATGGTCGCTGATCGCCAGACCCTGGATGATCGCTATCAACAACTGGCCGCGCAATACCCGGATGACCAGGCCAACATCCCGATGCCAAACCAGTGGGGCGGCTATCGGGTGAAGCCGGAGATGCTGGAATTCTGGCAGGGCCGTCATGGTCGAATGCATGACCGGTTGCGTTATCAGCGGCAACGAGACGGCGACTGGTTGCTGGAGCGGTTGGAGCCCTGAGTCTTTTGTATGAACCTTGCGACATTCACTCCCCTGAAAATTCGCCAGGGTAGATTGCTCAAGCTGGACTCGCTGCAAATTTGGGGTTGGTGGGAGCAAATTCTGGCGCTGCCGACGGATGCGACCTGCTACGGGATGGTCACGGCTGGACAGACATTGCTGAACGATCCTGGCGCAGGTCATTTTGAGTTACGCCAGGGCATGTTTTTCGCGCTGCCAGAGGGCGGTTCAGTGCAAGGCGGCGCGGGTCTGGTGATCGCCTTGTCCGGCTACCGCGGTTTGCGGCATATCGGGGGGCCATTGGAAGCAGTTGGGCGCCTGCGTTATATCGATGGTTGCAGCGACACTTTGTTGATCGGTCCGCCCCGCCTGGGCGAGCCGTGTCTGAACCATCTGCATATTCCGCCGCACACCAACCAGACGCCGCATACGCATCCCTCGGTGCGGATTGGGGTCATCATGGGGGGAACGGGCGAATGCCGCACCCCGAATGGCGTGTATCCGCTGCGGCCCGGTATGGGTTGGTATATCCCAACGGGCTGCCTGCATTCCTTTTTTACCCGGGAAGCGGCGCTGGACGTGGTCGCCTGGCACCCCGACAGCGATTTTGGCCCCCGCGACGACGATCATCCGATGATCAACCGAACGGTGATTCCATCAGACGCATCCTGATGCGTCTCTGCTTTACTGCTCTCTCGGGATATCTTCTGACCGTAAGTCGCGGCGTTGATGTCTTGATTTTTCGCCATAGTACAAAAACGCCTCTAAGTGATGATAGGCGCTTCAACCATTTGTTCATGCCATAGCAGGAAGGTCATGAGCATCCACAGCTTCAGACCGTGCCGCAGACCGGGCACGCCTTCCATTTCATAGTTCAGCAGGCGTTCCACATAGTCCGGGTTGAACAGCCCGCCCCGCTGAATTTGTTGGCGGGACAGCAGTCTTTGGCCATAGCGACGCATCTCTCCCTGAAACCAGAAGCGCACCGGCACCATCATCCCCGATTTGGGCCGAGCAATGATGGCTTGCGGCACGAGGTCCCACACCGCCTTTTTGAGGACGCCCTTTTCTACCGCGCCTTCCAGTTTCACGCCCGGCGGGCAGATCATGCTGGTTTCGATGATGCGTCGGGAGAACAGCGGCGGCAACGCCAGCAGGCCATGTGCTGAACTCATCTTTTCCACCTTGACCAGAATCAGGTTGGCGCCCTTGAGCCGGATGTTGATGTTCATCAATTTGTTGACGAAATCGCGGGGTTTGGGGGCCTGAAAATACGGTTCCAGCAGCGCAATCAATGCCTCTTCACCGCCGGCTTCCCGCAGCAACGCCGGGTTCAGCAATGCGTCGAGGTCCTGGTAGCAACGCTGGAACGCCCGCAGGTAATTGCGCTCCAGCCAGCCGGTCGGCGGTTCCCCTGGCAGGGGGCCGTACAGCCGGGCCATGAGCATGGGGATATTTTTCGGGCCGCCGAAGCAGGGATCGCCGCCTTCGCCGTTTAAGACCACGTCCGCAACCTGGGACGCCGCCTGCGCCAACAAATAGTTGGGCACGGTCACCGGATCGCCGATCGGGTCATCCAGTCGCCAGATAATCTCCCGCAACTGCTCCAGGAATCCGCTGGGACGGATTTCCAGCCAGTGGTGATCGGTGTGATAGCGATCCACCATCAATTGCACAAAATCGTTTTCCCGAGCGTACTCCGTGCCGAAATGCGCCGAAAACGTCGGCAGGCGCGCTTCCGGCAGTTGCCGGGCCGCGACCGCCAGCACGGCGCTGGAATCAATGCCGCCGGATAGAAACACCGCTGGCAATCGCTTCGGGCTGACTGCGAGGCATTCGGTGACAGACTGTTCCAGGGCGGCGCGCACAAGGGCGGGGTAGTCTGACGCGGGGGAGAGAGTCTCTGCTTCCCATTCCTCACTGCGGAAATGCCGCCGCACTCGCGCCTGACCATGACGGAAATGCAGAAGGGAGCCGGGCTGCAATTCCTCGATGCCTTCAAACAAGGTGCCGACGCCGGGAACGAAGCTGAATGTCAGATATTCCGGCAACGCGCTCGGGCGCATCCGGCGGGGCAGGGCAGGATCGGCGAACAGCGCCTTGATCTCGCTGGCGAACAGCAGTCGGCCCTGATGGACGGCCCAGTAGAGAACCTTGACGCCAGCCGGGTCGCGCAGCAGATAGAGCGCATCGCCCAGTTGCGCCGCCAGCACAAAAGCGCCGGTCAGGGCTTCAAGATCAGGTTCGGGCGCAGGACGCCGATTCAATGCGGTCAGCAATCGTTCGGCGCTGCGGGTCGCTGGATCGTTCGGCGGAGCCGCCTCGTCCAGATTGAATAACACACCGCCGTAACCGAGCCGGTCGTGATCGCGTTGGGCGAGTTGGGATTGCGGGTTCCAGGCGGCGATGCCGTGGCCGATTTCAGCGTAGTCGCCCGAAGCGGTCGTGCCGCCGACGCGCTCCCAGCCGAGCGGGCAACGGTGAGCCAACAGCGTCGCCATGCGCGCCAGCAAGCCTTCCGCCGGCGGTCCACAATAACCGAACAGACAGGCCATACTGCGATCAGAACTTCCCGTCCCTTGCCGGGGAGGGGGTTAGGGAGCGGCAGTGAATTTCAGCCATAGTCGATTTCCACTCCCGCTTCAATGCCGCTCGCGTTCAGAATATCGGGCGCGAATAACAGGGTCCCTGCAATCACAGCGGCGCCCAGCGCATTGATCATGGGCTTTGGGCCGATATGATCAATGGGAACCTGATAGCCTGCTTGCAGCCTTTTGGCGGGATTGCCACCGAAAACGCCATCGCGCCGGGAGGGATTTGCCGGCAGCCAGGGTAGTCTGGAATCGCTGTTCAGCGTGGTGCGGGAGATGCCCAAATCGACGAGGCGTGGGCTGGCGAATCGCCATTGGGGATCAGCCGCCAATTTCGCGGTGAGGGCGAAGCCCTGGAGCGAGGCGTCGTGAACGACTTGCACCGGGGTTTGCGGGTGATTGCGCAGAAATTCCTGGCAGGCGGCGAATACCTGCTCCGGGTAACCGGTGCGGCTGACCACCGCAGCTTTGGCCGTCAGATGAAAGCGGTTGCGAACTAGCAGATCGACCAGTTCATCCCGCTCCACCACCAGAATGCGCTCTGGCGCATAGTGCGGATCGTGGAAATCCACCGTGGGCGTGGGCTGCCGAAAAGCCGCGCCGTCCGCCAGTTCATGGATCGGATGCGCCTGGTGATATTGCTTGACGATCTGGCGGGCCTTGTGGATGGCGATGGAGTTTTTGCCGCGCCGGCCCAGCCAGACCGCCAGCGGCAGGATCGCCAGGGGGGCCAGCGCTGGGCCTGGCCAGCCCCATACCGGGTAGGCGCCCGTTGCGGCGATGGCGCTGACGATGAGCGCGATGACGCTGCAACCGAGCGGCCCCAGGTTTTTTTTACGCCAGAAGCGGCCAATTTCCAGGGCAAGCTGGGTCGCCGTGAAAGCGTACTGCCCGTTGTCCGACAGACGCTGAATGATTTGCCGCAGGGCAAAGTCGCTGATCTGGTCCGGTTTCTTGCGGAACACGAACTGATAACCACACCGCTGGCAACGGACGCCATCCTTGTGTTTCTGGTCGTGACGACACTCGGGGCAACGCATCGATCAATTTCCCCCGGCGGACGCTCAATGCTCGATAGAATCAACCCTTCAATTTCTCGGTCAGCAAGTCATTGACCTGCTGCGGATTGGCTTTGCCCCTGGATAACTTCATCACTTGACCGACAAAGAAGCCAAACAGCTTATCCTTGCCGGCGCGGTATTGGGCGAGTTGTTCGGGATTGGCGGCGATCACGTCGTCAATCACTTTCTCAATCGCCGAAGTGTCGGTAATCTGCCGCAGGCTGCGCTTTTCGATAATCGCGTCGGCGTCGCCTTCACCCGCCCACAGCGCCTCGAACACCTCTTTCGCAATCTTGCCGGAGATGGCGCCATCCTGAATTCGCCGCAAGAGACCGGCCAGTTGCGCATAACTCACCGGACTGTCAGCCAGATCCCGATTCTCCTTGTTCAGGAACGCCGAAAAATCGCCCATCACCCAGTTGGCGCATAGCTTCGGCTCGCTACCCAACGCGGCAACCGTCGCCTCATAATAATCGGCCAGATCGCGGTTGGCGGTCAGCACACTCGCGTCATAACCAGACAGTTCATACTGTTCCATAAACCGCTGCTTTTTGACTTCGGGCAGTTCCGGCAACGCGGCGCGGGCGGCTTCGATAAATGCTTCGTCCAGCGCCAGCGGCAACAGATCGGGATCGGGGAAGTAGCGATAGTCATTCGCTTCCTCCTTGCTGCGCATGGAGCGGGTTTCGCCCCGGTCCGGGTCATACAACCGGGTTTCCTGCACCACGGCGCCGCCGGATTCGAGCAGATCAATTTGCCGCTCGATCTCGAATTCAATGGCCCGCTCCACAAAGCGGAAGGAATTGAGATTTTTAATTTCGGCGCGCGTGCCGAACTGCGCCGCGCCCTTGCGCCGCACCGATACATTGGCGTCGCAACGGAATGAACCTTCCTGCATATTGCCGTCGCAGATGCCGAGATAAACCACCAGTTGATGCAGTTTTTTCATGTACGCCACGGCTTCCTTCGCCGAGCGCAAATCCGGTTCGGAAACGATTTCCAGCAGGGGCGTCCCGGCGCGGTTCAAATCAATCCCGGATAAACCGTGGAAGTCCTCATGCAGCGACTTGCCCGCATCTTCTTCCAGATGGGCGCGGGTCACGCCAATCACTTTGCTGGAGCCGTCTTCCAGGTCAATCGTCAACTGGCCTTTCTGGACGACCGGCAGTTCGTACTGGCTGATCTGATAGCCCTTGGGCAGGTCAGGATAAAAGTAATTCTTGCGGGCGAACACCGAACGCCGGGCCACTTGCGCGCCGATGGCCAGCCCGAGCATCGCCGCCATGCGCACCGCCTCGCCGTTCAGCACGGGCAGCACGCCGGGCATTCCCAAATCAATCGCGCAGGCCTGCGTATTCGGTTCGGCGCCATAAGCGGTTGCAGCGCCGGAGAAAATTTTACTCTTAGTAGCGAGTTGGGCATGGATTTCCAGCCCGATGACTGTTTCCCATTCCATCATGTGCATGACCTTTAGATGCTCAAGGCGTCAGGCGAACGCCGCCGGCGCGTGCGTATGCCAGTCCGTAATCTGCTGATAGCGATGTGCGACGTTCAACAGGCGGTCTTCGGCGAAATAATTACCGATCAACTGCAAGCCGACCGGGCGCTGGCCGACAAAACCGGCCGGCAACGACAACCCCGGCAACCCGGCCAGATTCACCGCGATGGTGTAAATATCCGACAGATACATGGTGATCGGATCATCGACCTTCTCGCCCAGATTGAACGCCACGGTCGGCGACGTCGGTCCGGCAATCACATCGACCTGTTCAAACGCCTGCCGGAAATCGTCGCTGATCAACCGGCGGATTTGCTGCGCCTTCAGGTAATAGGCGTCGTAATAGCCGGCGGACAGGGCGAATGTGCCGACCAGAATGCGGCGCTGGACTTCCGCGCCAAAGCCTTCGGCCCGCGAGCGGGTATAAAGGTCCAGCAAATTTTTGGGATTCTCGCAGCGATGGCCGTAGCGCACGCCGTCAAACCGGGCCAGATTCGAGGAACATTCCGCCGGCGCCACGACATAGTAGGCGGGAATGGCCAACTGGCTGTTCGGCAGACTGATTTCAACGATCTCTGCGCCCAGCGTCCGGTATTCAGCCAGCGCCGCTTCCACCACCTGGGCGACCACGCCGTCCAGTCCTTCGCCGAAATATTCCTTCGGCAGGCCGATTTTCAGCCCGGTCAGCGGCTGGTCGAGCAGCGCCACATAGTCAGGAACGGGCCGGTCCACGCTGGTGGAATCGCGCAGATCGAAACCGGCCATCGCGCCCAGCAGCAGCGCGCAATCCTCGGCGGTGCGCGCCAGGGGGCCGCCCTGGTCCAGACTGGAGGCATAGGCGATCATCCCCCAGCGCGATACCCGGCCATAAGTCGGCTTGATGCCGGTGACGCCGCACAAGGCGGCAGGCTGGCGAATCGAACCGCCGGTGTCTGTACCGGTCGCGCCGGGCGTCAGCCGCGCCGCGACGGCGGCGGCGGAGCCTCCCGAAGAACCGCCAGGCACCGCGTCCAGGTCCCACGGATTGCGCACTGGGCCGTAGAAGCTGGTCTCATTGGATGACCCCATGGCGAACTCGTCCATATTGGTCTTGCCCAGCATCACCGCGCCGACGGCGTTGAGTTTTTCCACAACCGTCGCGTTATAAGGCGCGATAAAGCGATCCAGCATCCGCGAGCCGCAGGAGGTGCGCACCCCGTCAGTGCAGAAAATATCCTTGTGGGCAATCGGGATGCCGGTGAGCAGCCCCGCCGCGCCCGCACGGCGGCGTTCATCCGCCGTGCGGGCCTGAGCAAGAGCGGATTCGGCGGTAATGGTGATGAAAGCGTTCAACTGCGGGTTGAACCGTTCCACACGCTCCAGCAAAGCGCGGGTCAATTCTTCACTGCTGAACTCGCCAGCGGCAAGGCCGGCGCTGAGTTGAGCGATGGTTTTTTCGTGCATGGCGGTAGAATTCAATACCTGTTATTCAACGTTCGCTCCCTTGCGGGAGAGGGGCGCTTTACTCGATGACTTTCGGCACCAGATACAATCCAGTCTCGACTCGTGGGGCGATGACTTGGAAATGCTCGCGCTGATTACATTCGCTTACTTCATCGGCGCGCAAGCGCTGCGTCATATCCAGCGGATGAGCCATCGGCGCGACGCCGGTCGTGTCCACGGCGTTCATCTGTTCCACCAGTTCCAGAATGGCCGACAGATTGCGGGCATAAGCTGGCGCATCCTCCTCACGGATAGCCAGCCGCGCCAGGTGGGCGATTTTAGCGACTTCGGCGATTCCCAAGGGCGTCATGCAGATTCTCCTTGCAGAAGATTCAATTTAAATGCGCAACCCTATCATAATTTGCCAGCTTGCTCCTAACCCCCCTGCTTGTTAGCATTAGCCCCTTTTGACGAACTGGACTTTCGACAACATGTTCAAATGGTTGCGCGGCAAGTTTTCCAACGATCTTTCGATTGACTTGGGAACAGCTAACACATTGATTTATGTCCGTGGCGCGGGCATCGTACTTAACGAACCCTCGGTCGTCGCCATTAACCAGGATCCGGTGCGCGGGGTGCGAACCATCGCGGCGGTGGGGACGGACGCCAAGCGGATGCTGGGCCGCACGCCCAACAATCTTTCCACCATCCGGCCGATGAAGGATGGGGTGATCGCGGATTTCACGGTCACGGAAAAAATGTTGCAGCACTTTATTCGCAAGGTGCATTCCCGGAAATTTTTCAACCCCAGCCCCCGGGTGCTGGTCAGCGTGCCCTGCGGCTCGACCCAGGTGGAGCGGCGGGCGATCCGTGAATCGGCGATGGGCGCTGGCGCCCGGGTGGTCTATCTCATCCCGGAACCGATGGCGGCGGCGATTGGCGCGGGCATTCCGGTTGAGGAGGCGCGTGGGGCGATGGTGTTGGACATCGGCGGCGGCACGTCGGAAGTGGCGGTCATCTCGCTCAATGGCATCGTCTACGCGGGCGCGGTGCGAACCGGCGGCGACCGGTTTGATGAAGCGATCATCAACTATGTGCGCCGCAATTTCGGCGTGCTGATCGGTGAACCGACCGCTGAACGCATCAAGCATGAAATCGGCAGCGCCTATCCCACCTCGGAAGTCCGCGAGATCGAAATCAAGGGCCGCAACCTGGCCGAAGGCGTGCCGCGCAGCTTTACGCTCAACAGCAATGAAATCCTTGAAGCCTTGCAAGAGCCGTTGTCGAACATCATCGGCGCGGTGAAAATGGCCCTGGAAGCGACCCCGCCGGAACTGGCGGCTGATGTCGCGGAGCGCGGCATCGTCCTGACCGGCGGCGGGGCGCTGATGCGCGATATTGACCGGCTGATTGTCGAGGAAACCGGCCTGAGCGTGGTCATTGCGGAAGATCCATTGACCTGCGTGGCCCGGGGCGGCGGACGGGTGTTGGAGTTGATCGCCAAGGATGAGCGCGCTGTTGACGCCTTCGCTATTGAGTAGCTGTTGGCGGCGCTCAAATCCAGCCGGCGTATCCGCTACTTGTTCGCAGTGAACCCGACGGCGGTCCTGCAACTTGGCCTATGGGGCGCGTTGTCCATCGCCATGATGACGGTGGACCACCGCTATCACGCTCTTGACAGGGTGCGCGATGTCCTGGCGACCGCCGTCTATCCGTTGCATATCCTGGTGCGCCTGCCGATTAACACCCAAAACTGGCTGACTGAAAAGTGGGCCAGTCGCAGCGCGTTGCTTGAGGAAAATGCTCAACTGCGCGAAAAACAGATATTTCTCAACGTTCAGTTACAGAAATTGATTACCCTGGAGGCGGAAAACCGCCGGTTGCGCTCGCTGCTGGAATCGGCGGTCAATACCCCGGAACGGGTGCTGATCGCCGAACTGCTGGCGGTGGATTTCGATCCGTACCGCCACCATATCCTGCTCAATCGTGGTCGCCAGCACGGCCTGTATGTCGGGCAGCCGGTTCTTGATCAGTATGGCGTCATCGGCCAGATTATTCGGGCCGATCCCTTAACCTCGACGGCTATTCTTATTACCGATCCCAATCATGCGCTGCCGATCCAGATCAACCGCACCGGGGTGCGCACCCTGGCGTTGGGCTCCGGCAAGCTCCACGAACTGGAGCTTCCGCACATTGCCCATAATGAAGATGTCAAAGTGGGCGACGTGCTCGTGACCTCCGGCATGGGCGGCCGGTTTCCGCGCGGCTATCCGGTCGGTACGGTGACCGCAGTGGAGTTCGATCCGGGCAGCCCCTTCGCTCGCATCATTGCTAAACCACTCGCGCAACTGGATCGCATTCGCGAGGTCATGTTGCTGGAGCATGAGCCGCCAATTATCGCTCCTGATATATCGGATGCGATAGCGATTCGGACGCCATGACGACGACGCGCCAAACGGGCGGCGGATGGGTCATCGCCATCAGCTTTCTGTTAGCGTTCCTGATCTCTGAAATTCCGTTGCCGAGCGGGCTGGATCGATTCCGCCCGGACTGGGTGGCCATGGCGTTGATTTACTGGTGCATGGCGTTGCCGCACCGGGTCGGTATCGGCGTAGGTTGGGGCGTGGGATTGTTGCTGGATGTGGGGCGGGGCGGACTGTTGGGCCAGCACGCCCTGGCGTTGGCCGTGGTGGCGTACCTGACCTCGCAGGCTTACCGACGCATCCGGGCCGCGCCCCTGTGGCAGCAGGCTTTTAGTGTGCTGATCCTGTTGGCTATTGAGCGGATTCTTATTTTCTGGATCAGCGGCGTCATTGGCTATCCGCCACAAGACTGGTGGTATCTGGCGCCGGCAATCGGCGGTATGGTGTTATGGCCGCTGCTGTTTATTGTCCTGCGCGATGTGCGCCGGTATTTTCAGGTGGGTTGAATCACGTGTTCGCCAAACCCTATTCTGCGGAACCTCTGGCCCGGGAAAAGGATAATACCGCTGAAAGCGAGTTGTTCTTTCGGCGCGCCCTGGTATTGGTGTTTGCGGTTTTCGTGGGACTGCTGGCGGTGGCGAGTCGGCTGGTTTATTTGCAGGTGCTTAACCATGATCGCTTCACGACCCTATCCGATGGCAACCGGATTCGTGTGCAGCCCCTGCCGCCCACTCGAGGATCCATTTTCGACCGCAACGGCGTGTTGCTGGCTGAAAATCTGGCGTCCTATCACCTGGAAATCACCCGTGAGCAGGCCCAGGATTTGGACGCGACTCTAGCGGAACTGCGCGAACATATCGAATTAACTGATGCTGATATCGACCGGTTCCGCAAGATGGCGCTCCGCACGCCGGCTTATATTGGCGTTCCGCTGCGCTTCCGCTTGACCGATGAGGAAATCGCCCGACTGGCGATTGATCTGTATCGCTTTCCCGGCGTCGAGATCAAGGCCGATTTGACGCGCCGCTACCCGTTGGGATCGCTCGGCGTTCACGCCATTGGCTATGTCGGGCGCATTGATGAAGGGGAAATGCGCCGCATCGATCGCGGCCAGTACAGCGGCAGCACCCATATTGGCAAGATCGGAGCGGAATATTCCTACGAGGATTTGCTGCGCGGGCGCACCGGCTGGCAACAGGTCGAAACCAACGCCGAGGGCCGGCCATTGCGGGTGCTCAGCCGCACCCCGCCGACTCCCGGCCAGCATCTCTATCTCAGTATCGACATTCGCCTGCAAGCGGCTGCGGAGAAGGTGCTGGAAGGGTACAACGGCGCCCTCGTCGCTATCGATCCGCGCAATGGCGAAATTCTGGCCTTGGTCAGTCAGCCGACCTATGACCCGAATCCTTTCGTCAACGGCATCGACTTTGCCTCCTACCGTGAGTTGAACACTTCCAAAGACAAGCCGCTGCTGAATCGCGCCCTGCGCGGGATGTATCCGCCTGGCTCCACCATCAAACCGCTGATGGCGTTGACGGGTCTTGAGCATGGCGTCGTTAACCGGCACAGTGGGATATCCTGTCGTGGTTCTTACCAGTTGCCCGGCTCCAGTCACCGATTTCGCGACTGGAAACGCAGTGGCCACGGCCATGTGAGCATGGATCGCGCCATTGCCCAGTCCTGCGATGTGTATTTCTATGATCTGGCGCTGAAGCTGGGCATCGATCGCACGCACCAGTTTCTTGACCGGTTTTACCTGGGCCGGCCCACCGGCGTCGATTTGCCCGGCGAGAAGGGTGGGGTGTTGCCTTCGCAGGACTGGAAACGCCAGTCTTACAAAAAAAGCTGGTTCGCCGGCGACACGCTTAGCGCTGGCATCGGTCAGGGTTATTTTCTGACCACGCCGTTGCAACTGGCCCATTCGACCGCCGCGATTGCTCAGCGAGGCGTTCATTTCCAGCCGCGTATCCTGCACGCCAGCGAAGATCCCAGCACTCGCGTAAAGACCTTGGCCGAGCCGTTGCCGCTGCCGCCCGTCAAAGTCCGCAATCCACAGTTCTGGGAGACGATCATTGCTGGCATGGTGCATGTCGTCGAGGGCGGCACCGCGAACCGGATCGGCATTGGCGCCAAGTATCGGATCGCTGGCAAGACGGGCACCGCCCAGGTGTTTACCCTGGGGCAGAATCAGCGTTACGACGCCAAGCGCTTGGCCAGGCACCTGCTGGATCATGCCCTGTTTGTCGCTTTCGCCCCGCTGGAAGATCCGCGCATCGCTGTGGCGGTGATCGCTGAGAATGGCGGCGGCGGCAGCAGCACGGCGGCGCCGATGGCGCGCAAGGTGATGGACGCCTGGTTGCTTAACAAATATGACGTTATTCTCGAACCGCTGCCTGCTCCGGGTATCGCACCTCATGAATCAGAATGACGAGGGGTGGTTCCTCCGGCTAACCCGGTTGGATCCGCCGCTGCTGCTAGGGTTGCTGATGGTGTCGGGGCTGGGGCTGACCGTGCTGTACAGCGCCAGTCAGCAAAATATGGATCTGGTGTTGGGGCAGGGTATGCGCCTGGGTTTGGGGTTTGTGATCATGCTGGCGCTGGCGCAGTTTCCGCCCCGCTATTTCCGGTTCTGGTCGCCGTGGATTTATCTGGTGGGCCTCTTGTTGTTGCTGGCGGTAATGGCGTTCGGCGACATCTCCAAGGGCGCGCAGCGCTGGCTGGATCTGGGGGTGGTGCGCTTTCAGCCCTCGGAAATCATGAAGCTGGCTGTACCGATGATGATGTGCTGGTTTTTCGCGGAAAAACCCTTGCCGCCGCGCTGGCTGCATCTGCTGGGCGGAGTGCTGATCACTGCGATTCCGTTCATCCTGATCGCGGAACAGCCGGACCTGGGAACCGCGCTGGTGGTGGGTTCCGCCGGCGCGTTCGCGCTGTTTCTGGCCGGTTTAAGCTGGGTGATCATACTGGGGCTGTCCTTGCTTCTGGGCGCGACCATTCCGCTCTTCTGGACTTTTGTCATGCACGATTACCAGCGCCAGCGAGTGTTGACTTTCCTTGACCCGGAAACGGACCCGCTGGGTACGGGCTATCACATCATTCAATCGAAGATTGCTATCGGTTCCGGCGGCGTCTACGGCAAGGGTTGGCTGAACGGCACTCAGTCGCATCTGGATTTTTTACCGGAAGGTTCGACCGATTTTATCTTCGCCGCGTTCTTGGAAGAATTTGGTTTGGTGGGTGGCGGCTTGTTGTTAATGCTTTATTTTTTCATCATCGCCCGCGCCCTGTACATGGCCAGTCGCGCTCCGGATACTTATACCCGCTTGCTTGCCGGCAGTCTTACGCTAATCTTCTTCCTGTATGCCTTCGTCAATACCGGGATGGTCTCCGGGCTGTTGCCAGTGGTCGGCTTGCCGCTGCCGCTGTTCAGCTATGGAGGAACCTCCCTGGTGACGATCATGGCGGGCTTCGGTATCTTGATGAGTATCTATTCGCACCGCCGGACCCTGACGCGGTAATCGCCGCTCTAACCTACGACGAGACTGACGCGTGAAGAGCCCGTATTTATTAGTAGGCGCCGCTTTGCTGTTGAGCGCCTGTGCGCCGCCTGCAGTGGTTCGCTCAATCCCACAAACGCCGGTCGTTCCGGCGCTGGATTCCCCGTCTGATGCAGCGTCCCCTGCGCCAGACGCCCTGGCGTCCGGACCGTCTGCCCCCCTCAACTCGGGTCAACCGCTGATCCAGCGGGCTGATGTCCAGGCCTTTATCCGCGAGATGGCGGCCAGGCACGGCTTCAACGCCGCTCAGTTGCGGGCGACGTTCAGCCGCGCCCAGACCCAGCCGAGCATCATCGCCGCCATGTCCCGGCCTGCTGAGGCCAAACCCTGGTACGTCTATCGGGACATTTTCATCAACGCCAAGCGCATTCAGGGCGGCGTCCAGTTCTGGCGGGCGAACGCCGCCGCGCTGGCCCGGGCGGAACAGGCCTATGGCGTTCCACCGCAAATCGTGGTTGCGATCATTGGCGTCGAGACTCAGTACGGCGGCAACATGGGCAAATACCGGGTGCTGGAGGCGCTGTCCACGCTGGCCTTCGGTTATCCTCGCCGCGCCGCCTATTTTCGCAAGGAACTGGAGAACTATCTGCTGCTAACCCGCGCTGAGGGCATCGATCCGCTGACTTTGCGCGGTTCCTATGCCGGGGCGATGGGTCTGGGGCAGTTCATGCCGAGCAGTTTTCTGAGTTATGCCGTTGATTTCAACAATGACGGTCATCGCAATCTGTGGAGCAATCCCACGGATGCGATTGGCAGCGTCGCCAACTATTTCAAAAAGAACGGTTGGCGCGGCGGTCAGCCGGTCGCAGTACCCGCTTCGGTGAGCGGCGCCCGTTATCCGGCGCTGGTCAGTGAGCGGCTCAGCCCACCCAAGCACAGCGTCGCCAGTCTGCGCAGTCAGGGTATTTCGCCGCGCAGACCGGTCAGTGATGCGCAGGCCGCGATGCTGCTGGAATTTGCAGGCCGCGATGGTCCCGAATACTGGCTGGGCTTCGACAACTTCTATGCCATCACCCGCTATAACCGCAGTCAGTTGTACGCCTTGGCTGTCTACCAACTCAGTCAGGCGATTCGCGAACAACAGGCGCGATCCGATGCCGGCGCGTCGGTTTTAGCGCACGCGAATTGATGGATTCGCTGATTTTACGTTGCTAATTTCAATAAAAAATTGCTCCGGTCCAGTGCTAACGCGCTGTCCCGGCGCAGGGGAGGTTTTTTATGTCCAAATCTTGGGGCCATGCTTTGCTCTTCACGTCTCTGGCGGGCGCGCTGGCCAGTTGCAGCACCGTTCCTGACCAGCCGCAACCGGTGGCGGTGCGCCCGTCCGCCGATTTGACTCGTAGCGCTGATTTGAACAGTGATGACGTGGTTCCTCAAGCGGAACCTCCCAGTCGCAGTGGTAATCCCGATACCTATGTGGTGTTCGGCAAGCGCTACCGGGTTAAGGAGACCAGCGCGGGGCATCGTGAGATTGGAACGGCTTCCTGGTACGGCTGGGATTTTCATGGCCGTCGAACCTCAAGTGGTCCGCCGTTCAACATGTTCGAACTGACTGCCGCTCACAAAAGCCTGCCGCTCCCCACCTATGCCCGGGTGACCAATTTGGACAATGGCCGCAGCATTGTGGTCAAGGTTAACGACCGGGGGCCGTTTGTCGGCGAGCGGATCATTGACTTGTCCTACGCCGCCGCCGCCCGGTTGGATATGCTGGATCGGGGAACCGCCCGGGTGGAAGTGACTGCGCTGGCGCCCTATCAGTTCCTGCCGACCCTGGCGGCCCGCCGTGCGGAAGCGCGGGAACGACAGGCCAGTCGCGTCGCCGAGTTGATCAGCCAGCAGGAGGAGGTGGCCGCCCTCCATTTCGCTCAGGAGAAGCGGGTGGCTGAACGGACCTCCGCCAAACCGCCCGTGGTTGTTCAGGATCAGGCGCTGCGGTTGGCCAGGAATACGTCGCCGGTCAAGGAGAACAGACGGAATTCTTCTGCGACGAAGCTGCAACTGGCTTCCGCCGCGCCGGTCGTGAAGGCTAAACCGGTGGCGAAGGGCAACGAGACAGCGCGTGGGAAATTGGCGCCGAAGACGGCGCGGAAGACCGCCGAAAGCCGTGTGGCGTCAGCGAGCAAGAGTAGCGCTCTTTATGTGGTGGGAACAGTCACCGAACGCAACAGCGCTCGCCAGGTGCAGAATCGGCTGAGCAGCCAGATGCAGCGCAATGTCCAGGTGGAGTCCGGCGCCGGCAAGCAATACGAAGTCCGGGTGCCCTTGCGCAATCCGGGCGAGGCCAGGCAGGTGACGATGCGTTTGGCCAGCTTGGGCGTCAGCCGCTCGCGGATTGTCGCCGATTGATGGGGCGTCGACCCCGCTTCAACCGTTCACGCCCCTCGCCTGCTGGCGGGAGAGGGGTGGGGAGAGAGGACGCTGCGGTTTGTTTTCGCCGGGCTTCTGGCTAGAATCACCCGGCTTTATTTCTCAACTACGGGAACTGTTTTGACCATGGCGTATTTAACCGCATTTCGCTCCCTGTTATTGCCGTTGCTTCTGATCTTGACCTGGTTGGCGCTGGGCTGGACCGCCGTCCACGCCCAGACCATTCCGCCGCCGCCGTCGATGCCTGTGCGCGGTTACATTCTGATGGATTATCAAAGCGGGAACATTCTGGCGGAGATGAAGGGCGATGAGCGGATGGAGCCGGCCAGCATCACCAAACTGATGACCGGCTACGTCATCTACAACGCATTGAAATCGGGTAAGATTCGCCTGGAAGATCAAGTGACGATCAGCGAAAAGGCCTGGCGGACGCAGGGTTCCAAGATGTTCATCAAGGTCGGTAGCCAGGTGTCGGTGGAGGACCTGCTGATGGGCATGGTGGTGCAATCCGGCAATGACGCCACGGTGGCGTTGGCCGAACATGTGGCCGGCTCCGAGGAAACCTTCGTCAAGTTGATGAACCAGGAAGCGCAACAACTGGGATTGACCAACAGCCATTTTGTCAACACTCCAGGGATGCCTGATCCGAACCATTACATGTCGGCCCGCGACATCGCTGTGTTGTCCCGGGCGATTATCCGGGAATTTCCCGAACATTACGCCCGTTACTCGGTTAGCAGCTTCAAATACAACAATATCGAGCAGCAGAATCGCAATCAATTGATGATGACGGATCGCTCGGTGGATGGCATCAAGACCGGCCACACGCAGTCAGCCGGCTACTGTCTGGCCGCCTCGGCCAAGCGCGATGGCACACGGTTGATCAGCGTGGTGTTGGGCGCGCAAAAGATGTCAGAGCGGTTTCAGGCGACCCAGACATTACTCAATTATGGCTTCAGTTTCTTTGAGAGCCATAAGCTGTATGATCCCAGCGCGCCCATCGTCACGGCCCGCATCTGGAAAGGCGAGGACAGCGAGTTGCCGCTGGGCGTCGCCCAGGGGTTGTATGTCATCATACCCAAGGGCCAGGCGCCGCAGGTCAGCACCACCACCACGGTGCAACCGACCATCATTGCCCCGGTCCAAAAGGATCAGCCATTCGGCGAAATCGTGGTTAAGGTGGGCGAACAGGAAGTCAGCCGGTTGCCGCTGGTGGCGTTGAAGGACGTGCCGGAAAGCGGCTGGTTCGGGCGGATGATCGATTCGATTCTGATGTTTTTCAGTTCCCTGTTTTAAAGGCGCTGGTATGGATCATGAGTCGCTGCTGCAATTTCCCTGCGATTTTCCGATCAAGATCATGGGAGACAACGATCTGGACTTTCGGCGGCTGGTCGTGGAACTGGTGAGCCGTCATGCGCCCGATCTGGACGAAACCCGAGTCAGCGTCCGCGATAGCCGCACCGGGCGCTATCAGTCTGTGACGGTGGTGGTCCATGCCCGCGACCGTATCCAGTTGGATGCGTTGTACCGGGAGCTGAGCGGCCATCCGCGCATTACGATGGTGCTGTGAATCCATGTGCTGAACCGTTGCGGTTCCGTCGCCTCGGACATCGGGCGTATGAGCCGGTTTTCGACGCCATGCGGGCGTTCACCGAGGCCCGGGACGCTAATACGCTGGATGAGCTATGGCAGGTGGAGCATCCACCGGTGTTTACCCAGGGTCTGGCCGGCAAGGCTGAGCATTTGCTGGCGCCGGGCGATATTCCAGTTATTCGGGTGGATCGCGGCGGGCAGGTGACCTATCACGGTCCGGGGCAGGCGGTGATTTACTGCCTGCTGGATGTGCGACGGCTGGGTTTGAGCGTGCGGGGGCTGGTGACGGCGCTGGAGCAGGCCGTTATTGAGTTGCTCGCTGCGTATGGCGTGACGGCTCACGCCCGTCCTGATGCGCCGGGGGTTTATGTTGACGGCGCCAAGATCGCGTCCCTGGGGTTGCGCATCCGTCAGGGCCGTTCCTATCACGGCCTCAGCCTCAACGTGGACATGGATTTGGAGCCGTTCACGCGCATCAATCCCTGCGGTTATCCCGGCCTGCGCGTGACCCAGTTGCGCGATCTGGGCGTTTCCCTGACGCTTGCAGCGGTTGCTGAAGAGTTGTTGCCGGCGCTCGGTCGCCAATTCGGATATATGACCTTTAGCGATATCGAAGGTCTACCTTAAATAGGCAGAATATGCAGACTCGCCCTTTATCCGACCCAGGAACTCCCATGTCTGAATCCTCTGTTACCCGTGAGGCCGCGCCCTCCCGCCCAGTCGGTGAGAAGTTGCGCGGCGCTGACAAGGTCGCCCGCATTCCGGTCAAAATCACTCCGACCGATCCCCAGCAACGGCTGCGCAAGCCGGCCTGGATTCGTGCTCCCTTCCCCGGTACGCCGGAAGTGCAGCGGCTCAAGCAAATCCTGCGGGATAACCGCCTGAACACGGTCTGCGAGGAAGCCAGTTGCCCGAATCTGGGCGAGTGCTTTGGCCACGGCACGGCGACGTTCATGATCATGGGCGCGATTTGCACCCGCCGCTGCCCGTTCTGCGACGTGGGACATGGCCGGCCTGACCCGCTTGATCCACAGGAACCAGAGAATCTGGCGCGCACTGTGGCGGCCATGGGTTTGAAGTATGTGGTGATTACTTCCGTGGACCGGGACGATCTGCGCGATGGCGGCGCGGCGCACTTCGCCGACTGCATCCGGGCAGTGCGGGCGGCGCGACCGGGGATTGTCATTGAGGCGCTGACCCCGGACTTTCGGGGACGGATGGACGTGGCGCTGGACATTCTGGAGCGCGAACCGCCGGATGTGTTCAATCACAATCTGGAAACGGCGCCGCGCTTGTATCGTCAGGCCCGGCCCGGCGCCGATTATCAATTCTCACTGGAACTGCTCCAGCGTTTCAAGGCCCGGCGTCCGCACATTCCCACCAAGTCGGGGCTGATGCTGGGGTTGGGGGAGACGGTGGAGGAGATTCGTGAAGTCATGCGCGATTTGCGCGCTCACGATGTGGAGATGTTGACGTTAGGGCAGTATTTGCAGCCCAGCATTCATCACCTGCCGGTAGCCCGCTACGCGCCGCCGGAGGAGTTTGAACAGTTGCGCGTGGAGGGCGAGGCGATGGGCTTTACTCACGTCGCTTCAGCGCCGCTGGTGCGTTCTTCCTATCACGCTGATTTGCAGGCTCACGGGGCGGGCGTGGCCTAGTTTGAGCGTTCGGGAGTGGCTAACAGGCTGGAATCTGGGTTTGCCAAAATTCCAGCCAATGATGATGTTAAGCCAGATACACCCGCTCCAGTGCGCTCCGTGAGACGTTGCCCTTGCCATCTTCCGCCTGGATGTAATAGCGCACATCGCCCGCGCCGACGGGTAGTTGAGCGGTGAAGTAATGCGCTGTGATGGCTGCGCCGGTTTGTGAAGGATACGGCCCGTTATCGGTCATCGGGATGCTTGTTTCACCCCGGTTGTCGCGCAGCACCAGCACAACTTTTTTCAGGCCGCTGATGTCGTGGATGAAGGTATGCACGGTTCCTTCACGCGGCGCGTCGAGCAGGCAGCCTTGCCCCCAGCGCTTGCCGCCCGGATTCTCTGGCGTGATCCACGGTGCGAAGATCGTTGGCCCGGTGCGATCCTTGCCCGCCGCGAGCAGCGCATCAACTTCGCTTTTGACCATGCTATAACCCGCATTCGCGGCGTTTGTGACCTGCTGATCCCAAATGTGTTGCCCGGTCCAGTACCAGTAGCAACTGGTCTCGGCGGTCAGCATCAGCCGGCTGACATCATCCAGCCACAGCTTGCCGGGCGCGGCGTCTTCCAGCGTGTGCGCCACGTTCTGGAATGCGGTCAGCACCGCCCAGGAATTCAAATCCGGGGAGTAGGGCTGATCGTAGCGGCTGAACCATTTCATAAACTGCGGATCTCCATTGTCCGCGCCGCTCCACGAACCCGGTTCGATATGCGCCGCCTGGGCCGGATCGGGCGGGAAGCGGTCGAGATAATCATTCACTGTGGTCAACTCAAAGCGCGGATCACCCTGTAGCCATTGCACCATTTGCCCGGTATTGTGGCCGTAGTAGCTATCCGCGCCGCCGCCGTGGTTGTCGCCGTCCGAGTGCAGCAGGAAGAACGGCGGGTGCTGCGGATCAAAACTACCATTTTCAACAATCTGGTTGTAAACCTGGCCCAGTACGTCGGGATATTGCAACGCTCCAAAGCCGCCGCGAGCATCTTCATTGCCGATATAGCGTTCCGCTGGTACGGCAATGATTTTGTGAATCTGGCCGTCCGGGTCTTCGTACTGCACATATTCCGGTTTGAGCAGGCTCGGCGAGATTCTCGATCCCGCCCAGATATTGCGCAGTTGCAGCCAGTCATTGACCGGTGGATTGACCTGCTCGGCGAGATTGGGCGGCAACATGCCTTCGTTGATCCCGGCGTAGGGATAATCCTTGCAGGCCCGGAAGCGGTGGATGGAATCGTAGATCACTGCCTTGACCCCGGCCTGATTCAGCGCCGGAATCATGCGCACATGGAACGCGGTTTCCGGCGGGAACATCACGTTGGACGCCTCAATGCCGAAGGCGGAACGGATAATGTTCCGGTGCCACTCGACCTGTTTGACGATGTTGCGGGCCGGGGTGAGCGCCATGAGCGGATGGAAGAAACCGAAGGCCGAGAAGTCCACGCGGGGATGACCGAGTGCGGTCTTTTCCTGGGCGACGGCGCGCAGTTCGTTATTCCAGCCGCCGAAGCCGCCGCCGCATAGACCTTCAGCGCCGCAACGGTCGAGTTGCTCGATCAGCGAACCGCTCCAACTGGTGGACAGCCCGGCGTGAGGAAGACCGCCGCTGACATATTGGCGCACAGCGGTCGGAATGAAATGGGTGTAAGGGCCATGCCGCGAGCCGAAGATGCTATCTTTTTCACCATCCCAGTAGTGGCGGTCCGTCGCATTATAGTAGGGCTGGTGCATGTGCTTGTGGATGCCGAAATACAGCTTGACCGGCGTATTGCCGGGTCCGGTGGCGACCCGGATGACCGGCTGGGCCTTGGCGTTCGGCGTGATCCGCAATTGGCGAAATTCCTTGATCCAGTCGCCGCCTCCCGCCTGCTGAATGTCTGCCTTGCGGCAGCCTTCCGCCTGCACCGTGATCATGCTGGGCCATAACAGCCCGGCGGGAACCGTAGCGGTGTATTCATAATCCCCTTCAACAACTGTTTCTTTCAATGCCTCGCCCGTGATCAGGCGTTGTCCCTCAGAGGTATGCAGGATCATCTGCGGGAACGGAATCGGGCCATCGGCGACGAAAGCGATGGAGAAAGCCGGATTTTTGCCGGATTCATCGCATTGCAACGATTCCGGCAGTTCGATGCGCAGGATGCGGGTGAAAACGTCAGCCATGGAAAACCTCGTGTGGGTCTGGGTAGTATGAGGCATCATTTTAGAATTTATTTGATGAAGCCTATACGATTGTAGAGTGGATTCGTTGCAAAGCTCCGCAATCCGCTGCCGTACCTGATTTTTGATCTATCACCTTGGCCGGAGGCGACTGCCAACATGTTCAACAACCTGATGAAATTCACCAAGATCGTGGCGACTTTAGGGCCAGCCTCGCGCAATCCCGACACGGTCGAGAGCTTGTTGCGAGAAGGCGCGAACGTGATCCGGCTCAATTTTTCGCATGGCAGTCATGAAGACCATGCGCTGTCAGTGCGGTTGGTGCGGGACGCAGCGCGGAAGTTGAATCGGCATATCGCTATTTTTCAGGATCTCCAGGGGCCGAAAATTCGCCTCGGTCAGTTGGAAGGCGAGTTTCTGGAGGTCACGGCGGGCGAAACGCTGGTGTTGACTACCGATGATCTGGTCGGCGGCGTCCACGACGGGGTGAAGAAGGCCGCTATCGATCACCGGAGTCTGCATGAGGAAGTGCAGACTGGCGACCGGATTTTGATTGACGACGGGTTGTTTGAACTGACTGTCGAGCGAATCGAAGGACATGAAATTTTCACCCAGGTGATCAATGGCGGTCGGCTCAAGCCGCGTAAGGGCGTCAACCTGCCCAATATCAAGCTCAATATTTCCGCCATCACCGACAGGGATCGCCGTGATTTGGCGTTCGCCTACGAACACGAACTGGACTATGTGGCGCTGTCCTTTGTCCGGGACGCCAGCGACGTCAAGGAATTGATCGACTTCATGCTGACTACCTATGGCCGCAAGATTCCGGTCATCGCCAAGATTGAGAAGCCGGAGGCGTTCCGGCATATCGAGGGCATCATTACTGCCGTTGATGCGATCATGGTGGCGCGGGGCGATCTGGGGGTGGAGACCTCGCCGCAGGAGGTGCCTCTGATGCAAAAAAGCCTTATTCGCCAGTGTAATATCGCGGGAAAGCCAGTGATTACCGCGACCCAGATGCTGGAGTCGATGATTAACAATCCGCGCCCGACCCGCGCCGAAGCCAATGATGTCGCCAACGCTATTCTGGACGGAACCGATGCGGTGATGCTGTCGGCGGAAACGGCTGCGGGCCAATATCCGGTCGAGGCGGTGCGCATGATGAAGGCTATCGCCATGAGCGTTGAGGTCAGCGACATCTTCAAGACGCTGATGCATAAGAACGTGTTGACCCAGGAGGAATTGCTGGCCAAGGCCTGCCTGCGCATTGAGGATGCAGTCCATTTCGCCACTATGGACCTGGCGGACAAGGTGTGCGCCCGTTATCTGGTGGGCTTCACTAATACCGGAGCGAGCGTGCTGGGTCTGGCGAAATTCCGCCCACTAGCGCCATTGATCGCCTTCAGCCCGAAGCCCGCGACGTTGCGCAAGTTGGCGCTGGTTTGGGGGGTGGAGCCGCTGCAACTGGGCGCGGTTGTTACCTCGGTGGACGATTTGTTGAGTTCCGCGACGGAATTTTTGCTGAATAAAGGCTTGGTGCGGGAAGGCGAAATTGTCGTATTCACCGCCGGGGTGCCGGTGGGCGTGTCCGGCGGCGCGAATATGATCAAGGTGGTCAAGGTGGAGCGGGGGGATTGAGGGTGAAGGATTTCAGGCGGCCACCCCGGCACTCAGCAAATCCTCGGCAACTGTTCCCCGCTCAACCAATCCACCAGCCGCCGCCCACCAAACACCGTTTCCATCTCCACAAAATAATGTGGATCAGCCACGACTTCGCCGATGATCGCCGCCTCCCGGCCCAGCGGATGGGCTTGCATGACCGTCAGCAACGTCTCGGCAAACTCCGCAGGGCAGATGGCCAGCAGCTTGCCTTCATTGGCGACATAGAGCGGGTCCAACCCCAAAAACTCGCACAACGCCCGCACCGGTTCATGCACCGGAATTGCCGCCTCGCGCAGGCGCATCCCGACCCTGGACTGGTGGGCGATTTCATTCACCGCGCTGCCTAACCCGCCCCGCGTCAAGTCACGCAGACAATGCAGGCCAGGAACCGCCGCCGTCATAGCCGCCGTCAGGGTATGCAGCGCCGCCGTATCCGACGCAATGGGCGCATCGAAACTGAGATGTTCCCGTTGCGCCAGCACCGCCATGCCGTGATCGCCCAGCGCGCCGTTGAGCAGCAGGATATCGCCCGGTTGCGCCCGACTGGCGGAAATGTCCACGCCGTCCGGGATAACGCCAATGCCGGTCGTGGTGATAAAGACCCCATCACCCTTGCCGCGTTCGACCACCTTGGTGTCGCCGGTGACAATAGGAACGCCGGCCTGGTGCGCCGCCCGCGCCATCGACTCGACGATTTGCTGCAATTCGGCGAGCGGGAAGCCTTCCTCCAGAATAAACGTCGCGGTCAGATAGAGCGGTCGGGCGCCGGTCATCGCCACATCGTTGATCGTGCCGTGAACCGATAAACAGCCAATGTCGCCGCCAGGGAAAAACAGGGGTGAAACGACATGGCTGTCGGTGGCCATCGCCAGCCGACCCGGCGGAACGGTGAGATGGGCGCCATCATCCTGGGCGCGTAACCACTCGTTGTCGAACGCCGTCAGGAATAATTCCTCAATCAATTGCGTCATCGCCCGTCCGCCGCCGCCGTGGCTCATTTCAACGACGCCGTGTTTCACATCGAGGGGCATGGAGAACTCGCTTGCCGGAACCGGCCATAGTGATAATGCGCCGCGCAAGCGCCTTCAGCGGACACCATGCAGGAACCCAGCGGATGATCCGGGGTGCAGGCTGTGGCGAAGACCTTGCATTCTTCAGGGCGCTTGACCCCGCGCAATACTTCGGCGCAGACACAGGCTTTGTGGTCCGTCACGGGAATTTTGGGAATCGTGAAACGGCGCTCGGCGTCCCATGCGGCGAATTCCGGGCGGATCGCCAGCGCACTGTCCGGTAATTCACCCAACCCGCGCCAGGCAAAACTCGAACGCTGGGTAAACACTTCCGCCATCAGCCATTGCGCTTTCCGGTTGCCTTCCGGCTGGACGGCGCGGGTGTATTCATTCTCCACGCGAGTTTCCCCGGCGTTGATCTGGCGGATCAGCATCAGAATGGATTGCAGCACGTCCAGCGGCTCAAAGCCGGCGATGACCAGTGGGCGATGATATTCAGTCGCGACGAATTCGTAAGGCTGGCTGCCGATGATCGTGCTGACATGCGCCGGGCCGATGAAGCCGTCAATCACCCCGGCGCTTTGCGCCACACCTCGCTGAAAAGGAGGGGAATTCGTGTCCTGAGCAGCCAGCAAGGCTCGCAACGCTGGCGGGGTGAGAACGTGATTGCAATAGATGCTGAAGTTGTCCAGCTTTTCGCGCCGGGCTTGCAGCAGGGCGACGGCGGTCGGCGGGGTGGTGGTCTCAAAGCCGATGGCGAAGAACACGACGGATTGCTCAGGACTGGCGCGGGCGACCGCCAGGGCGTCATCTACCGAGTACACCATACGCACGTCCGCGCCGCGCGCCTTGGCTTTGAGCAAGGTGTCGCCCTGCGCGCCGGGAACGCGCAATAAATCGCCATAACCGCAGAGAATCACCCGCTCCCGTTCCACCAGCTCAATCGCCGCCTGCAAGCGCCCACTCGGCAAGACACAGACCGGACAACCGGGACCGTGAATCAGACGCAAGTTAGCAGGCAACAAATCTTCAATGCCGTAGCGGTAAATCGCGTGGGTATGGCCGCCGCAGAACTCCATCAGAGCGTAAGCGCGCGCCGGATCGGCCTCCTGATGGATACGGGCGGCGAGACCCTGCGCCAGTCGGCCATCGCGGAATTCATCCAGGTATTTCATCGTGGATGCTCACACCGCGTCCGTCGCCGCAGCGAGTTCGGCGAACAATCGCAAGGTTTCCGCCGCCTCTTCCGGGTCCAAACGGTTCAGGGCGTAACCCACATGAATGATCACATAGTCACCGACTGCGACCTCATCCAGCAAGGCGGTGGAGATGGTTTTGCGGACACCGCCCATATCCACGACAGCATGTTCTTCTTCAATAATTTCAATGATTTGAGCAGGAATAGCAAGGCACATGGGCAGCGACCTGACGGAAGACCGTGGTTGAGGGCGGGTAGGGGCGTTGTGTGAAATGGCCGGACTGCGTAAAGTTTAGCGCAATTTCAAAGACCCTCATTCTCGATACCGATAGCGTATTCTCAGCGAAATTAAGGATGGTGAACTGTGAGCCAGCGGCAAATTGTTCTCGACACTGAAACGACCGGCCTTGATCCCGCCCAAGGGCATCGAGTGATTGAAATCGGTTGTGTGGAGCTGCGGAACCGGCGGCCCACCGACCAGCGATTCCATACTTACCTGCAACCGGATCGAGCCATCGACGCAGAAGCCGTCAAGGTGCATGGCATCACGAATGAATTCCTCGCCAACCAGCCGCGCTTTGCCGATGTCGCTGACGAGTTCCTGAATTTCATCCGGGACGCTGAGTTAATCATTCATAACGCCGCCTTTGACCTCGGGTTTCTCAACCACGAACTGCGGCGCTGTGGGCGCGGCCACCTCGTATTGGAGCAAATTTGCACGGTGCAGGACACCTTACTGCTGGCTCGCCAGCGCTATCCCGGCCAGCGCAACAGCCTGGACGCGCTGTGCAAGCGCTACAACATCGACAATGCGCAACGCACTTTGCATGGCGCATTGCTGGATGCGGAGATTCTCGCGGATGTCTATCTGGCGATGACCCGCCAGCAGAGTTCCATATTTGTCCAGGAAGCTGCGGATGCAACGGCGGCGCGCCATCACGAAGTGCGGCGGTCTCCACCGAGCAACCGTCCGCCGTTGCCGATCATCCGCGCCGACGCCGGGGAGTGCGCCGAACACGCCTGCTATCTGGAGATGCTGGATAAAAGCAGCGGCGGGGCGTGTGTGTGGCGGCGGTTGGAGGCGGTTTAAACCCGATAATAATCCCGATACCAGGCCACGAAGCGAGCAACGCCTTCTTCAATCGGCGTGGCGGGCTGATAGCCGACATCCTGAATCAGCGCGTCAACGTCGGCGTAGGTGTCCGGCACATCGCCCAACTGCATGGGCAACAAATTCTTGATGGCGGTGCGGCCAAGGCATTCTTCCAGCACCTCGATATAGCGCATCAATTCAACCGGCCGGTGGCTGCCGATGTTGTACAGCCGATAGGGCGCCAGACTGGTTGCGGGATCAGGCGCATCGCTGGACCAGCCGGGATTCGGTGCCGCCACCTGATCCAGCACCCGGATCACTCCTTCAACAATGTCATCGACATAGGTGAAATCCCGCCGATGATGGCCGTAATTGAACACGTCAATCGGCTCGCCGGCCAGGATAGCGCGAGTGAACAGGAACAGAGCCATGTCCGGCCGACCCCACGGACCGTAGACGGTGAAAAACCGCAGCCCGGTGGTCGGCAAACCGTATAAATGACTGTAGGTATGCGCCATCAACTCATTGGCTTTCTTGGTGGCGGCGTACAGGCTCAGGGGATGATCGACATTATCGTGGACGGAGAACGGCATCCGGGTGTTGGCCCCATACACGGAACTGGTCGAGGCGTAGATCAGATGCTCGACCCCGTGATGGCGGCAGGCTTCGAGAACATTGACAAAGCCGACCAGATTGGAATCGACATAGGCATGGGGATTTTGCAGTGAATAGCGCACGCCAGCCTGAGCCGCTAAATTCACCACGCGCTGCGGGCGATGCTTCATAAACGTTTCGGTGAGCGCCGCCCGATCCTCCAAGCTGGCGCACACCTCGGTGAAACCGGGATGCGCCTGCAAACGGGCCAACCGCGCCCGCTTAAGATTGACATCGTAATAATCGTTCAGGTTGTCGAAGCCAACGACGGCATTACCGCGTTCCAGCAGCCGCAAGGCCAGCGTTGAGCCAATAAAACCGGCGCTGCCGGTCACCAGGATTTTCATAGACGACCATCGACCTCGGTGGCGGGCAAGAGATATTTCACATCAAACAGCACAGCGCCCGGTTTGCCCAGCGCCCGGAGGCCCGCAACGCCCAACTCCCGGAACTGCCGGTGCGCCACCGCCAGGATGATGGCGTCATAATGCCCCGGCTGCGGTTGCGCAACCGGCTCGATGCCGTATTCATGCTGCGCTTCATGGGGATTGACCCACGGATCATAGACGTCGACTTGCGCGTTGTAATCGCGAAATTCCTGGATGATGTCCACCACTCGGGTGTTGCGCAAGTCCGGGCAGTTTTCCTTGAAGGTCAGGCCCATGACCAGCACCTTGGCGTCCATCACCGGGATCCGCCGCTGATTCATCAGCTTGACCACGCGCTGCACAACATGAGCGCCCATGCCGTCATTGATGCGTCGGCCCGCCAGGATCATTTCCGGGTGATAGCCGATTTCCTGCGCCTTGTGGGTCAGGTAGTAGGGATCAACGCCGATGCAGTGGCCGCCGACCAGCCCCGGACGGAAAGGCAGAAAGTTCCACTTGGTGCCCGCCGCCCGCAGCACTTCTTCGGTGTCGATGCCCAGTCGGTTGAACAGCATCGCCAGTTCGTTGATCAGAGCAATGTTGACGTCGCGCTGGGTATTTTCGATCACCTTAGCCGCTTCCGCCACCCGGATGCTGGAGGCCGAGTGAGTGCCGATGGTGATGATCGAGCGATACAGGGCGTCCACAAATTCCGCCGCCTGGGGCGTCGAACCGGCGGTGATTTTGCGGATTGTGGTCAGGCGGTGTTCCTTGTCGCCGGGGTTGATGCGCTCCGGGCTGTAGCCGGCAAAGAAATCGACGTTGAAACGCAGTCCCGATTCTCGCTCCAGAATGGGTACGCAGACCTCTTCGGTCGCGCCGGGATAGACAGTGGATTCGTAAATTGCGACATCCCCCGGTTTCAGCAACCGGCCAACGGTCGTGCTGGCGCCGATTAGCGGACTGAAGTCCGGGCGTTTATACTCGTCGACTGGGGTGGGAACCGTCACGATGTAGACGTTGCAGTTCGCCAGATCCTCCGGACGGGCGGTATAGCGCAGCAGATGGGCTTGCCGTAGTTCATCCGGCGTTGTTTCCAGGGTGCTGTCCGTTCCCGCCTGCAATTCCTGAATGCGGGCGGTGTTGATGTCCAGGCCGGAGGTCGGAAAGTGCTTGCCAAATTCGACTGCCAAAGGTAAGCCCACATAGCCGAGGCCGATGATGCCGATGCGGGTGGTGGCGAGGTCAAACATTAATCATTCTCCGTATGTAATAAGGATTTCAAGTCAGGTTAGTATAAGGGAGTAAACGCCGTCGGGAACTCATCATGTTTTGCTCAGGACGCACACTTTGCTGCATCGAAAGGAAGGGTGTGGTTTAGTCATTCAAAAAGTGATTTTTTGATGCACAACACCAATCATTTTGCAATAGTTCCCGTCATTTTCAACAATTCTGTTATAGTCGCCCTTATGATTCGCCTGTTCCGACACTACTTTTCCCGGACATTTATCACCCTACTGGTCGCAGAGATGCTCCACCTGTTCTGGTCGATCTATTTTGGCCGGTCGCTGCAGATGTTGCATTACCAGGACGCCATGCCGCAATTCAGCGAAGTAATCCCTAGCGCCCTGGTTTTTGTCATGGTCATGCTGGCGATCATGACGGCGATGGGATTGTACGAGCGCAACTTCTGGAGCGGCCGAAGCGATATGTTGTTACGGGTTGCGGTCAGTTTCCTGGTTGGCTTGTTTATGATGACGCTGGCCTACTACCTGTTTCCTGAAGTGTCCCTGGGGCGTGTTGAATTCAGTTTGGCGCTGGGCATCGCTTTTGTTGGCGTGTTGACGTTGCGCTTTGTGTTTTTTGAAGTGTCTGACCGTGAGGTGCTCAAGCGTCGGGTGCTGGTGCTGGGCGTCGGACAGAACGCGTTGCGGATCAAAGAATTGCAGCAAGACGGGAACACCAGCTTTTTGGTGGCCGGGTATGTGCAGCTTCATGAAAATGAAAAATGCTGTGTACCAACTGAAGACCTTTTCACCATGCACCATCTGCTGGATTTGGCGGATCGCTTGGAGATTGACGAGTTGGTGGTGGCGCCGGATGACCGACGTCGGGGTTTTCCCGGCGAACAGATTCTGGAATGCAAGATTCAGGGCTTCAAGATCAGTAGCTTCCTGGTGTTTTACGAGCGAGAGACGGGTAAGATTCAACTGGATGCATTACGCCCGAGCAACCTGATCTTTGCCGATGGATTTCAGCGAGCATTACTCAAGCAGGCCGTTAAACGAGTGTTCGATATTGCCGTCAGCCTGCTGCTGCTGGCGATAGCCTGGCCGTTGATGCTGATTGCGACGCTGGCGATCTGGATCGAGTCGGGATTTCGCGGTCCGATTCTGTACCGGCAAACGCGGGTCGGTTTCAACAAACAGTTGTTCGAGGTCATTAAATTCCGCAGTATGCGCACGGATGCGGAACAGGATGGGGTGGCCCGCTGGGCGCAGGCCAATGACAGCCGGATCACCCGGGTCGGAGCGGTGCTGCGAGATACGCGCATCGACGAACTTCCTCAATTGTTTAATGTGTTGCGGGGCGACATGAGCTTTGTCGGCCCGCGTCCGGAGCGTCCGCAGTTCGTGGCTGAATTGAGTGAGAAAATTCCCTTTTACACCATGCGCCACATGACCAATCCCGGCATTACCGGCTGGGCGCAAATTTGCTATCCCTACGGCGCGTCCGAGCAGGATGCCCGCGAAAAGTTGCAATATGATTTGTACTACATCAAGAACTACAGCTTCTTTTTCGACATCCTCATTTTGCTGCAAACGGTCCATACCGTCCTGTGGGGCCGGGGTGCGCACTAGTGGGCTGGGACATTCGTGAGCGAGCTTGGCGTAATTGGCTATGGGATAGCGGCGGCGGTCTGGCTGATGTTGTTCCTGTTGCTGCTAACCAGTTGGCGCGGCCGCTTGCAGGGTGGGCTGTTGGTGGTTGCGGTGTTGACCACGCTGCTTTGGGCGTTGCGGGCGGCTTTTTACGCCAACGCCGAAACGGTTGGACCTGATTGGCTATATCAAACGCTGGAAGTCCTGCGCAATGTGATGTGGCTGAGCTTTCTGACGCAACTGCTTGAACCTCTGGTTCGGGAAATGCGGATTGGTCGCTGGATCGCCATCGCCTGGGCGGCGCTGGCTGCTTACGGAGTGACGTTGCTGGTTATCGAGTTGCAAGGGTTGTTAGGGTTATCGCTGGACTGGTCGCCGGATGCGGTGATTCTCGGGCATATCGGTTTGGCTATCGCCGGTTTGGCGCTGATCGAACAGTTATTTCGTAATACCCGCTTCCAGCGCCGCTGGGCGACCAAATTTCTGTATCTGGGACTGGGGATTCTGTTCGCCTATGATTTCTTCCTGTATGCCGACGCTTTGCTGTTTAAACGGATCGATCCGGTTATCTGGGAGGCGCGTGGGCTGGCAAGCGTTCTGGCCGCGCCGCTGATTGCGGTGGCGGCGGCCCGTAATCCAGAATGGTCGCTGGAGGTCTTCGTTTCCCGACGGATGGTGTTGCATTCAGCAACCATCTTTGGGGCTGGAATCTATCTGCTGACGATGGCGGGTGCCGGTTATTACATCCAGGTCTATGGCGGCAATTGGGGCACGACCCTGCAACTGGCGTTTCTGACCGGCGCCGGTGTTCTGCTGGCGATCCTGTTGTTTTCCGGACAGTTGCGCGCCCAGGCGCTGGTGTTGTTGAACAAGCATTTTTTTAACTATAAATACGATTATCGCGAGGAATGGTTAAAGTTCACTGGCACTCTGTCATCCGGCGATCCACTGGATCCGCCCCGCGAACGGATGATCCGCGCCGTGGCCGAGATTGTTCACAGCACGGGCGGTTTGTTGTGGGTGCGTCGGGAACCGGGCGGTTTTACACTGGTCGCCAGTCACAATCTCAGTGACCGGAGCCTGCTGGCGACTCAGGTGGAGCCTGCGGACTCGTCGCTGGCGCGCTTTCTGGAGCGGCGTCAATGGGTGATTCAGTTGGATGAGTACCAGCGCGAGCCGGAGTTGTACAGCGATCTGATTCTCCCGGACTGGCTGCGCGCAATGCGCCGGGCCTGGCTGGTGACGCCGTTGTTATTGGGTGAACATTTGCAGGGTTTTCTGGTGCTGCTCGAGCCGCACGCACGCCAGACGATCAACTGGGAGGATCGCGATTTGATCAAGATCGTTTGCGGTCAGGTCGCCAGCTATGTCGCGTTGTTGGAGGCCAGTGAGGCGTTGAGCGCGGCGCGGCAGTTTGAGGCGTTTCATCGGTTGTCAGCCTATGTAGTGCATGATCTTAAGAATATTGCCGCTCAACTGGCGCTGGTGGTCGCCAACGCCGCCCGCCATGGGAAAAATCCGGCCTTTGTCGAAGACGCCTTCCAGACCGTGGCGAATGCGACCGAACGGATGAACCGATTACTGGCGCAGTTGCGCAAGGAACCGCTGGTCGGCGCGGCGCAGCGCGTAGCGTTAACCCGTGTGGCGCAACAGGCGATTCAGGCCCGTGCGGCGCAGCCGCCCCTGCCCGTAGCGCGAACCGTAGCTGATGACGAACCCTGGGTTCAAGCCGACCCGGAACGCTTGGCGGCGGTGTTAGAGCATTTGATCCAGAACGCCCAGGAGGCCACCGGCGTAGAAGGTCAGGTCGAGGTGATGGTCTATACCGAAGATCAAACAGCAGTAGTAGCCGTGCGTGATAATGGCTGTGGCATGGACGAGCGGTTTATCCGTGAGCGCCTGTTCCGGCCGTTCACTACCACGAAAGGCAACGCAGGCATGGGCATCGGGGTTTATGAAAGCCGCGAATTTGCCCGCGCTGCAGGCGGCGAATTAACGGCCATTAGCCAGCCGGGGAAAGGCGCAACGTTTTTTCTGCGGTTGCCGTGCGTCGAGAACCCGACCGTGGCCAACCCCGAATCGGAGGCCAGTGAATGGAAGAAGCCAGCCGAAAGCTGTTGATCATTGAGGACGATCCGGGGTTGCGCAGCCAGATGCGTTGGTGCTTCGACGGTTATGACGTGTTGTTGGCTGAGAATCGTGAGACGGCGTTGGCCGAAGTCCGGCAACACACGCCGCCGATCGTGCTGCTGGATCTAGGTTTGCCGCCGGACCCGGCCAACGCCTCGGAGGGGTTGAAGGCGCTTGAGCAAATTCGGGTGTTGGCGCCGGAAATCAAGGTGATCGTTGTGACCGGCAACGACGAGCGTAAAAATGCCCTGCAAGCCATCGCCATGGGCGCCTATGACTTTTATCAGAAGCCGGTGGACGCGGATGTGCTGCGGCTGATCGTGGAGCGCGCCTACAATCTCTACGCGCTGGAACAGGAGAACCGGGAATTGCTGGCCCGCCAGACGGCTGCGCCGCTGCGTGGCGTGATCGCCGCCAGCCCGAAGATGCTCAAAATTTGTTATAGCATCGAAAAAATCGCCCCGACTCATGCGAATGTGTTGCTGCTGGGCGAGAGCGGCACTGGCAAGGAGTTGCTAGCGCGGGCGCTGCATGAGCTCAGTCACCGGGCCAAGGGCGCGTTTGTCGCCATCAACTGCGCGGCGATTCCCGAAGCGTTGTTGGAAAGCGAACTGTTTGGCTATGAAAAAGGTTCGTTCACTGGCGCTGTCAAGCAAACCCTGGGCAAGATTGAATATGCCAGCGGTGGAACGCTGATGCTGGACGAAGTGGGGGATTTACCCCTGTCGTTGCAGGCTAAATTGTTGCGCTTTCTGCAGGAACGGGTCATCGAACGGATCGGTGGTCGTGAACCAATTTCGGTAGACGTGCGGATCGTGTGCGCCACCCATCGCGACTTGCCGACGCTGATCGCCGAGGGCCAGTTCCGTGAGGATTTGTATTACCGGATCAGTGAGATCACCGTGCAGATTCCCGCGCTGCGCGAACGAACCGGCGATGTGCTATTGATCGCCCGCGCTTTGCTCAACACGCTCGGTCGCCCACTGGGCAAGACACGGCTGAATTTCGGTACAGATGCGCTGCGCGCCCTGGAAATGTATCAGTGGCCAGGCAATGTCCGGGAACTGGAAAATCGCCTTAAGCGAGCGGTGATCATGAGCGAATCCGAGCAAATCACCGCCCGGGATTTGGAGTTGGAATTGGATTCGGCAACCGATGAGACGTTGGTCTATCCGCTCGATTTGCGCCAGGCGCGGGAACAAGCCGAACAACAGGCGATTCAGCAAGCGCTGCGGTATGCCGACCGTAATCTGTCTCTCACTGCCGAGTTGCTAGGCATCGCTAGGCCGACCCTTTATTCGTTGTTGAACAAATACCATCTTAAAGCCTAAATCCGGAGTGTTAGCGTTCCACCGCCTAAAGTCCCTGACATTGAGCGTTTTTCGATGCGCGCGACGGGAGTTGTGTTGACATCAGTGACTTGCCCGCCTATAGTTCCGCCTCTTTGCAGACTTGGATTTCAACCAGCGCAGGCTGCGCTGCCAAGTTGACCGAATTTGAAAGTTTGATGGAAGTGAGGGGGCGATGACCACAATCAATCAGTTGGTGAGCAATCCGCGCGTCAGGCAGAAAGCCAAGAGCAACGTTCCGGCGCTCGAGAGCTGCCCGCAGAAGCGCGGTGTTTGTACCCGCGTCTATACTACGACGCCCAAAAAACCTAATTCCGCCCTTCGCAAAGTGGCGCGCGTCCGCCTGACCAACGGTCAGGAAGTGACCAGCTATATTGGCGGAGAGGGCCATAATTTGCAGGAACACTCCGTGGTGCTGATTCGCGGCGGTCGCGTCAAGGACCTGCCTGGCGTGCGTTATCACATCGTGCGCGGCAGTCTGGACACCTCCGGCGTGACCAAGCGTCGCCAGGGTCGTTCCAAGTACGGCGCCAAACGGCCCAAGTCCTGAGTTTTGTTGAGCAACCGAGGCGGTTATGCCGAGAAGAAGAGAAGTCCCCAAGCGCGTTCCCCTGCCCGATCCCAAGTACGGGAGCGAGATGTTGGCCAAATTCATGAACATGGTCATGGAACGCGGCAAAAAATCCGTCGCTGAAAGGATCATGTACGGAGCACTGGACGCTATTGCCGAAAAGGGCAAGGACGATCCGATGGGCCTGCTCGATCAGGCGCTGGACAATGTCCGCCCGGTGGTCGAGGTCAAATCCCGCCGGGTCGGCGGCGCGACCTATCAGGTGCCGGTGGAAGTGCGTTCTGTGCGCCGTAACACTTTGGCCATGCGCTGGATTATCGACGCCTCCCGCAAGCGCAGCGAAAAGTCTATGGCTCGTCGGTTAGCCGGCGAACTGTTGGACGCTGCGGAAAGTCGTGGCGCGGCGGTGAAGAAGCGTGAAGATGTGCATCGTATGGCGGAGGCTAATAAGGCTTTCGCTCATTATCGCTGGTAAGTTTGAGGATTGATCGTGGCTCGCAAAACCCCCATCGAGCGCTATCGCAACCTTGGCATCATGGCCCATATTGATGCCGGCAAGACCACCGTGTCTGAGCGCATTCTGTTCTACACGGGCGTCTCACATAAGCTGGGCGAGGTGCACGATGGCGCCGCGACCATGGACTGGATGGTTCAGGAGCAGGAGCGCGGCATTACCATAACTTCTGCCGCGACCACCTGTTTCTGGAGTGGCATGGCGGGCCAGTTTGACGAACACCGCGTCAATATCATCGATACGCCCGGTCACGTTGATTTCACCATTGAGGTCGAACGTTCGCTGCGAGTGCTGGACGGCGCCTGCGCCGTATTTTGTGCGGTGGGCGGGGTCGAGCCGCAGTCAGAAACCGTCTGGCGGCAGGCGAACAAATACGGCGTGCCGCGTCTGGCGTTTGTCAACAAGATGGATCGCGCCGGCGCGGACTTTCTGCGCGTGGTGCAACAGATCAAGGATCGCTTGGGTGCCCGTCCGGTGCCGATTCAGTTGCCGATTGGCGCCGAGGAGCATTTCAAGGGCGTCGTCGATCTGGTCAAGATGCAGGCGGTCCATTGGGATGAAGACAGTCTCGGCATGAAGTTTGAGTACATCGACATCCCTGCTGACCTGCGCGCTGATTGCGAGTTATGGCGCGAAAAAATGGTTGAGGTCGCCGCCGAGGCGTCCGATGAGTTGATGGAGAAATATCTGGAAGGCCACGCCCTCAGCGAGGACGAGATTAACGCCGGGTTGCGCGCCATGACGCTCAGAGGCGAAATTGTTCCGGCGCTGTGTGGTTCCGCTTTCAAGAACAAGGGCGTGCAGGCCATGCTGGATGCAGCGATCCGCTATCTGCCATCGCCGCTGGACAAGCCGCCGGTCAAAGGCATTTTGGACGACGCCGCCGAGAGTGAAGGCGAGCGTCCGGCCAACGACGAGACGCCCTTTGCCGCGCTGGCGTTCAAAATTGCTACGGACCCCTTTGTAGGTACGCTAACCTTTATCCGTTGCTATTCCGGCGTGGTGAACTCCGGCGAATCGATCTACAACCCGATCAAGAGTCGGCGTGAGCGCATTGGCCGTATGGTGCAGATGCACGCTAACAGCCGCGAAGAGATCAAGGAAATCCGTGCGGGCGATATCGCCGCCTGCGTCGGTCTGAAGGACGTGACCACCGGCGACACCCTGTGCAGCACCGAGCATGTGATCACCCTGGAGCGGATGGAGTTTCCCGAGCCGGTAATTTCCATCGCGGTCGAGCCGAAAACCAAGGCGGACCAGGAAAAGATGGGCATTGCCCTGGGCAAACTGGCTCATGAAGACCCCTCATTCCGGGTGCATACCGATCAGGAATCCGGTCAGACCATCATTTCCGGCATGGGCGAGTTGCATCTGGAAATTATTGTTGACCGCCTTAAGCGCGAATTTAAAGTTGACGCCAATATTGGCAAGCCCCGGGTTGCCTACCGCGAAACCATCCGCAAGACGGTCGAGCAGGAAGGCAAATTCGTGCGCCAGTCTGGCGGACGCGGTCAGTACGGCCATGTCTGGCTGCGGCTGGAGCCACAGGAGCCGGGCGTCGGCTATGAGTTTGTCAATGGTATTGTCGGCGGCGTCGTTCCCCGCGAGTATGTGCCAGCGGTCGACAAGGGTATCCAGGAACAGATGGAGAAAGGAGTGTTGGCCGGCTACCCCGTGGTTGATGTCAAGGTCACTATCTTCGATGGCTCTTACCACGAAGTCGATTCCAGTGAAATGGCCTTCAAGATCGCCGGTTCCATGGGCTTCAAGGAGGGCGCGCTCAAAGCAGGCGCGGTGCTGCTGGAGCCGATCATGAAAGTCGAGGTAGTGACGCCTGAGGATTATATGGGCGACGTAATGGGCGATCTCAATCGCCGTCGCGGCATCCTGCAGGGCATGGACGATTCGCCATCAGGCAAGGTGGTTCGCGCTGAGGTGCCGCTCGCTGAGATGTTTGGCTACGCTACCGATCTGCGCTCGGCAACCCAGGGGCGCGCGACCTATTCCATGGAATTCGCCAAATACCACGAAGCCCCGGCCAATATTGCGGAAACGATTATCAAGAAAGCATCCTGAAGCCTTTGCTGAAGATTTTGTGAATAAGATGGAGTAAGTACGGTGTCCAAAGAAAAATTTGAGCGCAGCAAGCCGCATGTAAATGTGGGCACGATTGGCCACGTTGACCACGGCAAGACCACGCTGACGGCGGCGATCACCA
>Ga0209573_1001189_pt1 | contig 42496 bp, 44 predicted proteins | sample TNRBio252014_DNA_FD_185870 | JGI IMG/M metagenome (GOLD analysis project Ga0209573, IMG submission 185870) | Wastewater treatment Type I Accumulibacter community from EBPR Bioreactor in Madison, WI, USA - TNR Reactor_6/25/2014_ DNA (SPAdes)... | ecosystem: Engineered > Bioreactor > EBPR >...
GGTGCCTGCGGGCGTGTTCAACCTGATCAACGGCTTGGGCCCGGTGGTCGGTGCCCGGCTGTCCGAGCATCCGGACGTCGACATGATCAGCTTCACCGGCTCGACCCGGGCCGGAACCGCCGTTGCCGCGGCGGCGGCGCCCAGCGTCAAGCGGGTGGCACAGGAATTGGGCGGCAAGTCGCCCAACATCCTGTTGCCGCATGACGGCTTCGAAGCGGCGGTCAAGGCGGGCGCGGCGGCGGTGTTCGCCAACACCGGCCAGTCCTGTGACGCGCCGACCCGCATGCTGGTGCCGCGCGCCCTGCATGCCCGCGCCGCCGCGCTGGCCGCCGAGGCCGCTGCCGAGGTGGTGGTGGGCGACACCACCGATCCGGCGACGACGATGGGGCCGCTGGTGTCGGGTCCGCAATGGCACAAGGTCCAGCGGCTGATTCAGGACGGGATCGACGAGGGCGCCGTGCTGGCCGCCGGGGGCCTCGGTCGGCCCGAAGGCCTCAACCGCGGCTGGTTCGTCAAGCCGACGGTCTTTGCCGGGGTCAACAACCAGATGATCGTCGCGCGCGAGGAAATCTTTGGCCCGGTGCTGGTGATCCTGCCCTATGACAGCCTTGACGAGGCGGTGGCGATCGCCAACGACACGCCCTACGGCCTCGCCGCCTATATCTCTGGCCCGCTCGATGAGGCCCGCCTGCTGGCGCGGCGGCTCAGGGCCGGGACGGTGAACCTCAACAGCCCCGACTGGGACACCTTCGCCCCCTTCGGCGGCTATAAACAATCGGGCAACGGGCGCGAATATGCCGACTGGGGCATCCGCGACTTTTGCGAGGTCAAGGGCATCGTCGGCTGGAGTTGACGCGCCCTCAGGCCACGGGCATCAAGACCACAGGCAGAGCAGGAGGCCAAGATGGGCTGGAACACCCTTGATCGGATGGCGTTTTCGGGCAAGACCGCGCTGGTGCGCGTCGATATCAACGTGCCGATGGAACACGGCGAGGTGACGGATTTCACCCGCATCGACGCGGTGCTGCCGACGATCCGCGACCTGTCGGCCAAGGGCGCCAAGGTCGTGCTGCTGGCGCATTTCGACCGGCCAAAGGGCAAGGTCGTGCCCGAGATGTCGCTGCGCCACATCCTGCCCGCGCTGCAGGCGCGGCTGGGCGCGCCGGTCGCCTTTGCCGAGGATTGCATCGGCGCCCCGGCCAAGGAGGCGGTCGAGGCGCTGGAGCCCGGCGGCGTGCTGCTGCTGGAAAACACCCGCTTTCACCCCGGCGAGGAAAAGAACGACCCGGCGCTGGCGGCTGCGATGGCGGCGCTGGGCGACATCTATGTCAACGACGCCTTTTCGGCCGCGCACCGCGCCCATGCCTCGACCGAGGGCATCGCGCATCTGCTGCCCTCCTGCGCCGGGCGGCTGATGGCGGCGGAACTCAAGGCGCTGGATGCCGCGCTGGGCAATCCGCAGCGCCCGGTGGTGGCGGTGGTCGGTGGCGCCAAGGTCTCGACCAAGCTCGATCTGCTCGGCAATCTGGTCGGCAAGGTCGACGATCTGGTGATTGGCGGCGGCATGGCAAACACCTTTCTGGCCGCCAAGGGCGCGCCCGTCGGCAAATCGCTGTGCGAACATGACCTTGCGCAGACCGCGCGCGACATTCTAGCCCGCGCCGCCGAAACCGGCTGCCGCATCCATCTGCCCGTCGATCTGGTGGTCGCGCGCGAGTTCCGCGCCCATGCCCCCAATGAGGTGGTCACCGAATGCCCCGCCGACGCGATGATCCTCGACGCCGGGCCTGCCACGGTGGCGGCGCTGGCGCGTGTCTTCGAGGGCGCGCGCACGCTGATCTGGAACGGCCCCTTGGGCGCCTTCGAACTCGAACCCTTCGATGCCGCCACCAACGCCGCCGCCCGGCAGGCCGCGGCGCTGACGCGGGCGGGCTCGCTGGTCTCGGTCGCGGGCGGTGGCGACACGGTGGCGGCACTGAACCGCGCCGGGGCGGCGGCGGATTTCACCTATATTTCAACCGCTGGCGGCGCCTTCCTTGAATGGATGGAGGGCAAACCCCTGCCCGGCGTCAAGGCGCTCGAACTGTGACACCGCCCGAGCCCCTCGACCCCGACGACCCCAAGGGGCTGGTGCGCGAATCCTACCGCATCGAGGGGATCAGCGCCGCCGAGTGCCGCTCGATTCTGGTGGACTGGGCGCTCAGCCTGCCGCTGGGTGCCGACCACCCCGGCGCGGCGACCCGTCTGCTGGCCTCGCGCGGGCTGCCCGGCCATCCGATGAGCGCGCTGCTGGCCGAGGTCGGCACCGCCGGTGGCACCGGCCAGCGGCGCGGCGGGCGGGCCGGGCGCTTTGCCCGCGGGGCCTGACCCCTCGACAGGCGTCAGCCGCGCGCTAGGTCAGGGATGACCCGAGGAGACGCCATGCCCCTGCCCGCCGCCCCGCTGACCCTGCTCGCCGCTGCCGCCGCCGCCCTCGCAGGCTGCGCCGCGCTGGTCGATACCCGCGCCGACCGCCGCGAGGCCGGATGGGAGGCCGCCTTTCCCCCGACCGGTCAATTCGTGCAGGTCGAGGGGCGGCGGGTGCACCTGCTGGTCTCGGGCAGCGGACGGCGCGGCCAGCCCGATATCGTGCTGATCCACGGCGCCAATGGCAATCTGCGCGATTTCAGCTTTGACCTGATCGACCGGCTGGATGACACGCACCGGGTGATCGCGGTGGATCGCCCCGGCATGGGCTGGTCCGAGGGGCTGGGCGAGGCCGACAGCGACCCCGCCGAACAGGCCCGCATTCTGGCCGCCGCCCTGACGCAACTGGGCGTGCAGGCGCCGCTGCTGGTCGGGCATTCCTATGGCGGCGCGGTGGCGATGGCCTGGGCGCTGGCCGATCCGGACGCCGCCGGGGTGGTGCTGCTGGCAGGCGCCACCTATCCCTGGCAGGGCGAGGCCTTGGGCGCCTGGTATCGGCTGAACGCCACACCGCTGGGCGCATCGGCCCGCGCGATGGCCAGCGCCCTGGCGCCCGAGGCGATGCTGGATCAGGCGCTGGCCGGGGTCTTTGCCCCCGCCCCGGTGCCCGCCGGTTACAGCGCGCATTTCGGCCCCGGTCTGGCGCTGCGCCGCGGGGCGATGGCGGCGAATACACGGCAGGTCAACGCCTTGCATGGGGCCCTAACCCGCCAAAGCCCCGGCTATGCCACACTGACCCTGCCGATCGAGATCCTGCACGGCGACGCCGACACCATCGTCGGGCTGGAGATCCACAGCCGCCGGATGGTGGCCGAGGTCGCCTCGGCCCGGCTGCAGGTGATCGACGGTGGCGGGCACATGCCGCACCACTCGCACCCCGAGACGGTGGTCGCGGCGATCCAGCGCGCCCTGCAGCGGGCTCAGAACAGCGCCGAAAGCCCCTCGTAAACCAGCTTGACCCCGACCAGCGTGACCATCGCATAGGTGAAGGGATAAAACACTTCGGGCCGCATCCGCCGCACGATCGCCGCGCCGATGCGCACCGCCAGCACCGCCAGCGGCAGCATCAGCAGCGCCGACACCAGCACCCGGCGCTCGAAAAACCCCAGCGCGGCATAGGGCACCACCTTGACCAGATTGACGACGGCAAAGAACAGCACCGAGGTGCCGGTGTAAACCTTGGGGTCCAGCCGCTTGGGCAGCACCTGCACCTGAAACGGCGGCCCGCCCGCATGGGCGACAAACGAGGTGAACCCGGCAACCGCGCCCCAGAACCAGCCCATCCACGGCCGATGCCGCGGCGCACCCGCCAAGGCCCCGATCATCGCCCGCGCGGCAAAGGCCAGCGCCACCACGCCGACCATCAGCCGCACCATCGCATCCGAGGTGACTGCGGCACTGGCCCAGCCCAGAGCGATGCCGATCAACGCGGCGGGCAGCATGATGCGCAAGACCGCCGCGTCGCGCCAGGACCGCCAGGTCCAGAGGCTGACGGCATCCATCATCAGGAGGACCGGCAACAACAGCGCCGCCGCCAGCACCGGCGGCATGACGAGGGACAACAGCGGCACGCCCATCAGGCCAAAGGCGCCGCCCAGCCCGCCCTTGGACAGCCCGACCAGCGCCACCGCCAGCAGCGTCACCCAGAGCATCGCCGGGGTGGTGAAGATCGTCCAGTCGGCGAGCATGAAAGGGCTTTCGCGAGTCGCGGTTGCCGGCAGATTAGGCGGGGGAGCGGGAAAGGGAAAGCGGCGCGACGGGGCATCGAGCCCCGTCGCGCCGCGCGGGCTGCCGCCCGCACCCGCCCAAAGGGGGGCACGCCCCCCTTTGGAAACCCCGTGGATATTTTCAGAGCAAAGACGGGATCAGCCGCCGGTATGGCTCATGTGGCGGGTCATCTGGCCCGCGACGCTCTGGCGGGAATAGTCAAAGTCATGGCCCTTGGGCTTGCGGGCGATGGCGGCGCGGATCGCCTGCACCAGTTGGCCGTCGTCGGCGCTGCTGCGCAGCGGGGCGCGCAGGTCGGCGACGTCCTCTTGCCCGAGGCACATGAAGAGTTCGCCGGTGCAGGTCAGCCGCACGCGGTTGCAGCTTTCGCAGAAATTATGCGTCAGCGGCGTGATGAAGCCGATCCGCTGGCCGGTTTCGGCCAGCCGGACATAGCGCGCCGGGCCGCCGGTGCGGTCGGGCAGGTCGATCAGGGTGAAGCGTTGCGCCAATTGGGCGCGCAAGTCCTTGAGCGGCCAGTATTGGTCGAGCCGGCCTTCCTCGATATCGCCCATCGGCATGACCTCGATGAAGGTCAGGTCATGCCCCTCGCGCGCGCACCAGTCGGTGAGGGTGAAGAGTTCGTCCTCGTTGAAGCCCTTGAGCGCCACCGCGTTGATCTTGACCTGCAGGCCGGCGGCGCGGGCGGCCTCGATGCCGTCGAGCACCTGTGGCAGGCGGCCCCAGCGGGTGATGCGGGCGAATTTGTCGGGGTCCAGCGTGTCGAGCGAGACATTGATCCGCCGCACGCCGCATTCGGCCAGCGGGCGGGCGAATTTGCCCAGTTGCGAGCCGTTGGTCGTCAGCGTCAATTCGCGCAGCGCGCCGGTGGCCAGATGCCGCGCCATCGCCTCGAAGAACGTCATTATGCCCTTGCGCACCAGAGGCTCGCCGCCGGTGATGCGCAGTTTCTTCACCCCCAGCCCGACAAAGGCCGAACACAGCCGGTCGAGTTCCTCGAGCGTCAGCAGGTCCTTTTTCGGCAGGAAAGTCATATGCTCGGCCATGCAATAGCTGCAGCGGAAATCGCAGCGGTCGGTGACCGAGACGCGCAGATAGTCGATCGCGCGGGCGAAGGGGTCGATGAGCGGGGCCTGTTCCATCGCTCAAAGCTAGTGCGCGACAGGGCCAGCGGCAAGGTGCCTCGGTTGCAAGCGCGCGGGCGGCGCGCTAGGCTGCGGATCATGCGCCTGACCTTGCTCCCGCTGATCCTGCTGGCTGCCTGCGCCCTGCCCCGGCGCGAGGCCCCGCCCCCGCCTGAGCCCGCTGTCAGCGTGACCGAGGCGCCGGGCGCCGAGGTGCTGCGCCCCCGTGCGCGCGCCCCGGCACAGGCGCCCGACTCGGCCCCCGTCCCCGCCGCCGCTGGCCTTCTGGGCGAGACCCTCGCCGGGCTGGGCGCGCCGGGCGAGGCCGGCCTCTGGCTGTCGACCGGGCTGGTCAGCGCCGCGCGCCCCGGCCGGGTCACCACCGCCGCCGGGCAAAGCGTGGCGCTCGACTTGCGCCCCTCCGGTGCCGCGCCCACCGCGGGCAGCCACCTGTCGCTGGCGGCGATGCGGGCACTGGGCGCACCCTTGGGGCAACTGGTCGCGCTGCGGGTCTTTGCCGACTGACCCTGCGACCCTTGCACGGCCTGCCCTCGCGGTCTATCAGGCCGCCAACCCCCGCAGCCAGAGGTCCGCCATGATCCCCCGCTATTCCCGCCCCGAGATGGTCGCCCTCTGGTCGCCCGAGACCAAATTCCGCATCTGGTTCGAGATCGAGGCCCATGCCTGCGACGCGCAAGCCGCGCTCGGCGTGATCCCCAAGGCCAATGCCGAGGCCGTGTGGCGCGCCAAGGACGTCACCTTTGACGTCGCCCGCATCGATGAGATCGAGGCCGTCACCAAGCATGACGTCATCGCCTTCCTGACCCACCTCGCCGAACACATCGGCGCCGATGAGGCGCGCTTTGTCCATCAGGGCATGACCTCGTCCGATGTGCTCGACACCACGCTCAACATCCAGCTTGTCCGCGCCGCCGACCTCTTGCTGGTCGGGCTGGACCGCGTGCTGGCCGCGCTGAAAACCCGCGCCTTCGAACACAAGAACTCGGTGCGCATCGGCCGCAGCCACGGCATCCACGCCGAACCGACGACCATGGGCCTGACCTTTGCCCGCTTTTACGCCGAAATGGCGCGCAACCGCGCCCGGCTGGTCAACGCCCGCGCCGAGGTGGCGACCGGGGCGATCTCCGGCGCCGTCGGCACCTTTGCCAATATCGACCCCGCCGTCGAGGAGCACGTCTGCGCGATGCTGGGCCTGACCCCGGAACCGATCAGCACGCAGGTCATTCCGCGCGACCGCCACGCGATGTTCTTTGCCACGCTGGGCGTCATCGCCAGCAGCATCGAGAACGTCGCCATCGAGATCCGCCACATGCAGCGCACCGAGGTTCTGGAGGCCGAGGAATTCTTCTCGCCCGGCCAAAAGGGCTCGTCCGCGATGCCGCACAAGCGCAACCCGGTGCTGACCGAAAACCTCACCGGCCTCGCACGGCTGGTGCGCATGGCGGTGATCCCGGCGCTGGAAAACGTGGCGCTCTGGCACGAACGCGACATCTCGCATTCCTCGGTCGAGCGCGCCATCGGCCCGGATGCGACGATCACCCTCGATTTCGCCCTGCACCGCCTGGCCGGCGTGGTGGAAAAACTGGTGATCTACCCTGAGACCATGTTGAAGAACATGAACAAGTTCAAAGGTCTGGTGATGTCGCAGCGCGTGCTGCTGGCGCTGACGCAGGCCGGTGTCAGCCGCGAGGACAGCTATCGCCTCGTGCAGCGCAACGCGATGAAGGTCTGGGAACAGGGCAAGGATTTTCGGCAGGAACTGCTGGCCGATGCGGATGTGCGCGCCGCGCTGTCCGAGGAGCAGATCAACGAGAAGTTCGATCTGGCCTATCACACCAAACACGTCGAGACGATCTTTCGCCGGGTCTTTGGCTGAGCGCCCAGCCGGGGGGGGTGCCCCCCCGGCAAAGCGCGGGACAGATGAAGAAATCGTTAACAACGCAGGCTAAGTCATTGATTTAAAATGGTGCGCGGTTTGTCCCATGCATGGGACATCACAGCGCCCAGTCGGGTTTTCTCTTGTCGATGAAGGCGCTGATCCCCTCATCCGTGTCGCGCAGCAGCATGTTGTCCACCATCGCCGCCCCCGTCATCGCATAGGCCTGATCCAGCGGTAGGCCGATCTGATCGTAGAACGCCCGCTTGCCGATCCGCACCGCCGCGCCCAGCTTGCCCGCCACCGTCCGCGCCAGCTCCAGCGTTGCCGCCTCCAACTCGGCGGGCGGCACCACCCGGTTGACCAGCCCGACCTCGCGCGCCCGTTCCGCCGGGATGAACCCGCCCGTCGTCAGCATCTCGAAGGCCTGCTTGCGCGGCAGATTGCGGGTCAGCGCCACCATCGGCGTCGAACAGAACAGCCCGATATTCACCCCGTTGACCCCGAACCGCGCATCCGCCGCCGCGACCGCCATGTCGCAGCTCGCGACCAGCTGACACCCCGCCGCCGTGGCGATCCCGTGAACCTGCGCGATCACCGGCTGCGGCATCCGCGGGATCCGCTGCATCAGCGACCCGCAGCGCGCGAACAAGTCGGCGAAATACGCCGCCCCCTTGTCCGCCGCCGCCCGCCCGGCCTGCATCTCCTTCAGGTCATGCCCGGCGCAGAACACCTTGCCCGCGCCGCGCAGCACGATCACCCGCACCGCCGGGTCGCCCTCCAGTCGCGCCAGCGTCCCCTCCAGCGCCGCCAGCATCGCATCCGACAGCGCATTCAACGCGCCGGGCCGGTTCATCGTCACCGTGGCCACCCGTTCCGCAACGTCACACAGCACCAGATCGTCGCTCATCTTGTCCTCCGTCCTGAATTGTCGCCACTTTAGGCCGCAGAGACCGGGGAGGAAAGCATGTCGGTGCAGATGGATGCGACAGAATTGAACGCCTTCATGGCGCGCGAATTTGCGCAGGTCGCGGCCTTCTACCGGGTCGAGCGGGTCAGTCCGATGCAGGCCGATGTCCGCCTGCTGGTCGGCGAGCGTCATCTGCGCCCCGGCGGCACCATCAGCGGCCCATCGATGTTCGAACTGGCCGACCTCGCGATGTATGCGGTGACGCTGGCGATGATCGGCCCGGTGGCGCTGGCGGTGACCACCAATGCCTCGATCGACTTCATGCGCAAACCGGCAGCCGGGCGCGACCTGATCGGCCGGGCGCGGCTGCTCAAGCTGGGGCGCAGTCTGGCGGTAGGCGATGTGATGATCGTCAACGAAGGGGCCGAGGACGTTCTGGCCCGCGCCAGCCTGACCTATGCCATCCCGCCACAGCGTTAGTCGCGCCGCCTGACCTCGACCTGCGCGCCGGTGCGGCGGATTTCGTAACGCCCGGCGCGGTCGACCAGATCCGAGAGTTTCGAGCAGCCATAGGACCGGCTGTCGAAATCCGGATGGGCGGACTGGATGGTCTGGCCAATCAGACCAAGGGGGAACCATTCGCCTTCCGGATCCAGCGCCTGCATCGCGGCATTGATGAGGGGCACGGCGGCGGTGACCTGTGGTCGTGCGGCCTTGGGCGTCGGGGCCGCCGGGGTCGAGGGGGCTTGCGCCGTCTCGGGATCACGCAGGATGTTCTCGACAAAGATGAACCGCTTGCAGGCCTTGCGGAACGCCTCGGGAGTCTTTTGCTGGCCGATGCCGTAGACATCCAGCCCCTGCTCGCGGATGCGGCTGGCCAACCGGGTGAAATCGCTGTCCGACGAGACGAGCACGAATCCGTCGAAACGGCCCGAATGCAGAAGGTCCATCGCGTCGATCACCAGCGCGATATCGGACGAGTTCTTGCCGACCGTATTGGCGGGTTGGTGGTGCGGCACCAAGGCCAGAGTCGGCAGTTTTTCCTGCCAGCCCGCCATCGCCTGCCGCGAGAAATCGCCATAGATGCGCCGCACCGAGGCCTCGCCCAGCGAGGCGATTTCCTCGAAGATCGGCTCGGCCCATTTTGGCGAGGAATTGTCGGCGTCGACGAGGACGGCGAGGATCGGGGTTCCGTTGCGGGCCATATGTGGCTCCTGTCTGGGCGGTTGCAGGGGGGGCGCTGCCCCCCTCTGGGCCTGCGGCCCATTCACCCCCCGGGATATTTGGAGAGCAAAGATGGGCCATATTGCGGCGCGCGGCGGGCGGGCGCAACCCGTCAGGGGGCGCTTTGGGGGGCCGCCTTTTCGGCGAGGTCGCGGGCGATGGCAAAGGCGCCCTTCAACCGGTCCTTTTCGCTGGGCCAATCCTGCGTCAGGATGATCTTGTTGTCGCGAATCCGGGCGCCCGGACCCTGCGCCTGCAGGAATTGCACCAACCCCTTCGGATTGGGGTATTTGTCGTGGTGGAACTGCACGGTGGCACCCTTTGGCCCGGCGTCGAGACGGGCGATCTGGGCGCGCTTGCACAGGGCCTTGATGCGAACAACGGCCAGCAGGGTATTGACCTCTTTGGGCAATTCGCCAAAGCGGTCAATCAGCTCGGCGGCGAAGCCTTCGAACTCCACCTTCTTCTCCAGACTGGCGAGGCGGCGATAGAGGCCGAGGCGCACGTCCAGATCGGTGACATAGGTTTCGGGGATCAGCACCGAAACGCCCAGATTGATCTGCGGCGCCCATTGCCCGTCGTCGAGGTTGCTCAGGTCGCCCGAACGCAGCCGCGCGATGGTTTCCTCGAGCATCTGCTGGTAGAGTTCATAGCCGACCTCGCTGATATGGCCCGATTGTTCCTCGCCCAGGATATTGCCGGCGCCGCGCAGATCCATGTCCTCGGCAGCGATTTTATAGCCGGCGCCGAGGCTGTCGATCGAGCCGAGCAGTTTCAGCCGCCGCTGCGCCTGCGGGGTCAGCGGAGCGCGCGGTTTGGTGGTCAGATAACAATAGGCGCGCGATTTCGAGCGCCCGACCCGGCCGCGGATCTGATAGAGCTGCGCCAGCCCGAACATGTCGGCGCGGTGCACGATCATCGTATTGGCGCGCGGAATGTCGAGGCCGGATTCGACGATCGAGGTGGCCAGCAGCACGTCATGCTTGCCGTCGTAAAAGGCGTTCATCCGGTCGTCGAGTTCGCCCGCGGCCATCTGGCCATGCGCAACCAGCACCGAGACCTCGGGCACATGGTCGCGCAGGAAGGCCTCGATGTCCGGCAGGTCGCTGAGGCGCGGAACGACAAAGAACGACTGGCCACCGCGGAAGCGTTCGCGCAGCAACGCTTCGCGCAGCGTCACGGTGTCGAATTCCGCCACATAGGTGCGAATCGTCAGCCGGTCGATGGGCGGCGTCTGGATCAGCGACAGGTCACGCACCCCGGTCAGCGACAGTTGCAGCGTGCGCGGGATTGGCGTCGCGGTCAGGGTCAGGACGTGAATGTCAGACCGCATTTCCTTGAGCCGTTCCTTGTGCTGGACGCCAAAATGCTGCTCTTCGTCGATCACCATCAGCCCGAGGTTGCGAAACTTGATCGCCTTGGCCAACAGGGCATGGGTGCCGACAACGATATCGACGGTTCCATTTGTCAGACCTTCGCGGGTGGCGGCGGCGTCCTTGACCGAAACGAAGCGCGACAATTGTCTGACAATCAGAGGAAAGCCGCGGAACCGCTCGGAAAAGCTGTGAAAATGCTGGCGGGCAAGCAGAGTGGTCGGGCAGACCACAGCGACCTGCAGGCCGGACATCGCAGCGATGAAAGCCGCGCGCATTGCGACCTCGGTCTTGCCGAAACCGACGTCGCCGACCACCAGCCGGTCCATCGGTCGACCGCGGTCAAAGTCGTCGATGATGTCCTCGATCGCCTTGAGCTGGTCCTCGGTCTCGGCATAGGGGAAGCGGGCGGCAAAGGCCTCCCACAGGCCCTCGGGTGGGTTCAGCACCGGAGCCTTGCGCAATTCGCGCTCGGCAGCGATGCGGATCAGCTTGTCCGCCATGTCGCGGATACGCTGCTTCAGCTTGGCCTTTTTCGCCTGCCAGGCCCCGCCGCCAAGCCGGTCCAGCAGCCCCTCCTCATGCCCGTAACGGCTGAGAAGTTCGATGTTTTCCACCGGCAGATAGAGCTTGTCTCCGCCCGCGTATTCCAATGCCAGACATTCATGCCGGGCCTTGAGCGCGGTGATGGTTTCCAGCCCCAGATAGCGCCCGACGCCGTGTTCGACATGCACCACCAGATCGCCGGGCGACAGGCTTTGCGCCTCGGAGAGATAGTTTTCCGCCTTGCGCTTGCGCGTGGTCCGCACGAGGCGGTCACCCAGCACGTCCTGTTCCGAGATCACGCAGAGCTCTGGCGTGACAAACCCCTGATCCAGCGGCCAGATCGCCAGCGCGACACTGCCCTTGCCCTTGAGCGTGCGGGCGTCGGCCAGCGGGGTGGCGTCGCTCAAGCCGTGTTCCTCGATCAGCCCTTGCAGACGCTCGCGCGCGCCCTCGGACCAAGAGGCGATGACCACGGCGCGAGCTTTGCGCTCTACCTTAACATGGTCACACAAGGCCTTGAAAATATTTACATCATCGGATTGGCGTTCAAGCGCAAAGCTGCGCCCGGCGCGGCCTTGGGCGTCCAGCACCCCCGGCCCCGGTGGCTGCGCCAGTGGCGAGAGCTGGATCACCCGCAGCGGTGCCAGCGCGTCCTGCCAGCCGGATTCGTCCAGATACAACGTCTCGGGAGCCGCCGGTTTATAGACCGTATCGACCCGCGCCTTGACACTCAGTGCCTCGCGGCGGTTGTCGTATTGATCGGCGATGATCGCGCAGCGGGCGGCGGCGGCGGCCGAGATCTGGTCATCGAGCAGAACCGAGGCACCGGGCAGATAGTCAAACAACGTCTCCAGCCGGTCGTGGAAATAGCCCAGCCAATGCTCCATCCCCTGATGCTTGCGCCCGGCGCTGACCGCCTCATACAGCGGATCATCGCTGCCCGCCGCGCCGAATTCGATGCGGTAACTCTGGCGAAAGCGGGTGATCGAGGCCTCGTCGAGGATCACCTCGGAGGCAGGCGCCAGTTCCAGCCGGTCCAGCGCACTGGTAGTGCGCTGGCTGACCGGGTCAAAGCGGCGCAGCCCGTCGAGCACATCGCCAAAGAGATCCAGCCGCACGGGTTCGGCATCGCCGGGCGGAAAGATGTCGATGATGCCACCGCGCAGGGCAAAATCGCCGGGGTCGGTGACGGTCGGGCTGGGGGTATAGCCCATGCGCACCAGATAAGCGCGCAGCCGCGCCTCGTCGATGCGTCCGCCACGGTGGGCAACGAAACTGGCACCAGCAACCGTCTGGCGCGACGGCAGCCGCTGCATCGCCGCGTTCAGCGTGGTCAGCAGCACCAGAGGCCCCGGCACGCCGTCCACCAGCGCCGCGAGTGTCGCCATCCGCCGCGCGACGATCTCGGGGTTGGGCGAAACCCGGTCATAGGGCAGGCAATCCCAGGCCGGAAAGCTGAGCACCGCCAAATCGGGGGCAAAGAACCCCAACGCGGCGCGCATCGCCTCCATCCGCTTGTCATCGCGGGCGACATGAATGACCGGTGCGCCGCGCTTGGCCACCTCGCGGCGCAGCAGTTCGGCGTCAAAGCCCTCGGGCGCACCGCCCAGCAGGATACGCTCAGCCATGGATCACAGCGCCCGCATCGACAGGGTATGCCAGGCACCCCAGAGCGTGGTGACAAAGATCGCCATCAGGCCGATCGCCTGCACGATCACCCGATGCCAGAAAAACGCCCGCGCCAAGGCCTCGCCGCGCAGGTCCTGCGCCTCGATCCGTGCCGACAGCCGCAGACCCAGCCATGCCGCCAGCGTCAGCGGACCAAGCAGCAGGAACACCGCCTGCGCCAATTCCGCCCGATAGACAAAGCCGATCATCGCCAGCGACGTCAGCACCGCCATCCAGAACCCCACCAGCCAGACCCCGGCGCTGCGCATCACGCCCAGCCGCCGCCGCGCCTGCAACGCCGCCATCAGTTCGAGGTCCGCCATCGCCTGCCCACCCTGTCGCCGCGCCCGCGTCACCATGTCAAAGGGCACACCCATGATGAAATGGGCAGCATTCGACCATGCCACCGCCAGAACCAGCCAGAACCAGAGGTTGGAAAACGACCTCAGGTCGATGATGGAAAAGATGGAATTCGTCCAGTTCACCCCGGACCCCCTGCCTTGCGCCCTTCTGATTAGCGACCTTTCGCGCCGGGGCCAAGCCGGGAAACCGCGTGCCGCCCTTGAGCTTGTCGCGGCTGCATGGCACCAAGGCCGCAGACGAGGAGATCCCGATGCCGCCCCACGCCCCTGCCAGCTTTCCCGCCGCGCGCCTGCGCCGCCTGCGCCGCACCGCGGCCCTGCGCGATCTGGTCGCCGAAACCAGCCTCAGCGCCGCCGATCTGATCTGGCCGGTGTTCATCCGTGAGGGGGCCGGACTCGAAGAGCCGATTGTCTCGATGCCGGGGGTCAGCCGCCTGTCGCTGGACGTGATGCTGAAAAAGGCCGCCGAGGCGCATGCCGACGGTGTCGGCGCGATCTGCCTGTTTCCCTATACCGACCAGTCCCTGCGCACCGAAGACTGCGCCGAGGCGTGGAACCCCGAAAACCTGACCAACCGCGCAATCCGCCTGCTCAAGGCCGACCTGCCGGAACTGGCGGTAATGACCGACATCGCGCTGGACCCCTATAACGCCAACGGGCATGACGGATTTGTGGTCGGGGGACAGATCGTCAACGATGAAACCGTCGAGGCCTTGGTGAAAATGGCACTGGCTCAGGCCGAGGCCGGGGCGGATATCCTGGGCCCGTCGGACATGATGGACGGCCGCATCGGTGCGATCCGGTCGGCGCTCGAGTCGGCCGGACACCGCGACGTGGCGATCCTGTCCTATGCGGCGAAATTCGCGAGCGCCTTCTACGGCCCGTTCCGCGACGCGGTCGGCGCCTCGGGGCGGCTGGTAGGGGACAAGAAGACCTATCAGGTCAACCCCTGCAACCGGCTCGAAGCGCTGCGCTGCGTCGCGCGTGATCTCGATGAGGGCGCCGACATGGTGATGGTCAAACCGGGGATGCCCTATCTCGACATCTGTCGCGAGGTGAAGGACAGCTTTGGCGTGCCGACCTTTGCCTATCAGGTCTCGGGCGAATACGCGATGCTGGCGGGCGCCATCGAGAGGGGCTGGCTGAAGGGCGAGGCGGTGATGCTGGAAAGCCTGCTGGCCTTCAAACGCGCGGGCTGCGACGGGGTGCTGAGCTATTTCGCCCCGGCGGCGGCGCGGGCGTTGAAGGGGTAAGGGCAGTCGCCCCGACCCTGCCCGAGGTCGCTCGGGGCGGATCGGCAAGGCTTCGCGCAGTCGCGCCGCTGCGCGTGACAAGTGGTCGCGCACCCTCTATAGTGGTGGGATGAAACCGGGGCACCAGACCCCGGCCCAGAGCGGATGAGGACGAGCATGACCCACCTTCTTTCGCGTCGCGGCCTGTTGGCTGGTGGCGCAGCAACCTCGCTTTTGGCGGCCTGCGGCAATCCCGTCGGCAATTTCAACGCCGAGCGGCTGGATGCCCGCGTCGACGCCACGCGCGATTTCCTGCGCCAGAACCACCCGGAGCTGGCCAACCTGTTCCAGGACGCGCAGGGCATTCTTTACATGCCACTGGTGACCGAAGCCGGGTTCTTCCTCGGCGGGTCCTTTGGTCAGGGCGCGCTGCGTATCGCCGATGCGACGGTCGATTATTACTCGGCCACGCGGCTCAGCGCCGGGTTGCAGATCGGCGCGCAGCAATACGCGCATGTGCTGTTCTTCATGACGCCACAGGCGTTGGCCGATTTTCGCGCCGGCGAGGGCTGGGCGGCCAGTGCCGACCTGCGCTATGCGTTGCCCGAAGAGGGCGGCTCGGCCGGGGTGCAGACCACCACGATGTTCTCGCCGGTGATCGCGGTGGTCTTTGGTCAGGCCGGGCTGATCGCCGGGGCCTCGCTGGCGGGCGTGCGCTATCAGCGCATCATCCCGTAAGTCACTCGGCCGTCACCCCGATCAGCCGGCGCAGCCCGAACAATGCGCCGGCAGCGATCGCCGCCAGTGTCACCGGCGCCGACCATGCGAGGGTGGCAAAGGCACTGACCCCCTGCCCGACCGAGCAGCCCAGCGCAATCACCCCACCGACGCCCATCAGCGCCGCGCCACCGACCTGACGGCCCAGTTCGCGCGGGTCCTCGCAGGCCTCCCACCGGAACATGCCGCGCCAGAGCGAGCCCGCCAGCGCCCCCGCCATCACCCCCAGCACCGAGCCAACCGAAAAGGTGATGCCGCCCGCCGTCGAGGTCATCAGGAAGATCAGCGTGCGGCCGACCGGGGCGGTAAAGGACAGCCCTTCGACGCCGATCTCGCCCATGCTTTCCATGCGCACCCAAGAGGTGCCCCAGTAGGAAAAAACCACGGCGAATCCGGCGACAGCGCCCCATGCGAGTTCGCCGGGGGCACGGCGCAGCGGGCCATAGGCCAGCGCCCAGGCGAGGAACGCGGCGGACATCACCAGCGCGGTCGCCAGTTGCGGCAGCCCGGTCAATGCCTGCACGGTGGCGGCGATGCCCTGCGCTTCCGAGGTTTCGATCTGTTCGAACAGCGCGACCCGCAGCGGCGCCAGCGGACCGGACAGGGTGATGAAGCCAAAGACCCCCATCACCACCACCACCACCAGCGAGCGCAGATCACCGCCGCCGAATCGCACCAGCGCGCCAAAGCCGCAGTTGCCCGCCAGAGCCATGCCATAGCCAAAGATCAGCCCACCCGCGACCGAGGCCCAGGGGTTCCATGCGATCTGGTGGTAAAAGGTGTTGGCGATCTCGACCCGGCCCAGCGCGGCGCCCAGAAAGGTGCCCGAAATTGCCACCGCCAGTACGACGCCCCAAAGCCGCAACCGCCGTTGATCGCCGCCGTAGGCCGCCGTTTCCAGCGCGCCCAGCGTGCAGAAATTGCCCAGCCGCGCTGAAAGTCCCAGCACCACACCGGCGATCAGCCCCACGAGGGCAGCTTGCAGGCCGTAAGGGATAGAGTCCATGGCGCGCTCCGCTTGGCTGGTTCGATCTGCAGAATCCCGGCAGTGCGGGCAAAAAGCAAGCGTGGATTGGCGACGGATTCAATATGCGAAACCGTGAATATCGCTTGCAGCGGCGCAGAGGCTTGCTATCCTTGGGCCTTGGCGTGTTCTCCCACCGCCGCAGCCTGAAAGACACCGGCCCCGCGGGGCCTGAACATGGGGGATTCCATGCAGATCACTCGTCGCGCCTTTGCCCTTGGCGGCGCTTCCCTGACCAGTCTCGCCGCGCTGATGCCCCGCCGGGCGCGGGCGTCGGTCAGTCTGGGCGCCATGCAGATCGAGATGGTGTCGGATGGGTCGCTGATGCTGCCCGCCGATTTCATCCTTGGCGCCACGCCGCCCGCCGAAATCGCCGCGATCATCGCCGCGCATGGCATCAGCGGCGGCGCACTGACCCCGCCGTGCAACCTGACCCTGCTGCGCCACGAGGACCGGGTCGTGCTGTTCGACATCGGCTCGGGCCCGGATTTCCAGCCCTCGGCCGGTTTGCTGCCTGAAACGCTGGACGCCATGGGCCTGGCGCCCGAGGACATCACGCATCTGGTGGTGACCCACGGCCATCCTGACCACATCTGGGGCCTGCTCGATGACTTTGACGAGCCCTTCCTGCCCAATGCGCAGATCCTGATGGGCCGGGCCGAGTTCGACTACTGGATGGATCCCGGCACCGTGGACAGCATCGGCGCGGCGCGGCAGGCCTTTGCCATTGGCGCGCAGCGGCGGCTCGAGGTGGTGGCCGATCTGGTCAGTTTCTTCGAGGACGGTCAGGAAATCCTGCCCGGTATCGCCGCCCGCGCCACGCCGGGGCACACACCGGGACACATGGCGTTCGAGCTGCGCGACGGTTCTGAAAGCCTGATGGTGCTGGGCGACGCGCTAGGCAACCACCATGTCGCTTTCGAGGCGCCGGACTTTGCCTCGGGATCGGATCAGGACCCTACGATGGCGGCGCAGACGCGGCTGGGGCTGCTGGACCAGATCGCCGGGGCGCAGATGCGCATCGCCGGCTTCCATTTGCCGGGCGGACTGGGACGGGTCGAGCGCGCGGGCGCTGCCTATCGTTTCATCGCGGAGTAAGAAAAAGGGGGGCCCAACGGCCCCCCTTTTTGGGTTCAGCGGCCGATCGCCTTGCGCACGGCCGCCACGACGGCCAGCATCACGCCGCCGCCCACGCCGCCCGAAGCCAGTTGCGTGACGATCGACCCGATGTCGAGGCCGCCCGCAGCCGCAGTGGCCGCCGCCGGATCAACCGCGCCGCCGGTCAGCATGCCGATGATCTGGCCGCCCAGACCGCCGCCGACGATACCGGCCAGCGAGTTGATGAGCGTGCCCTGATTCAGACCGCGAGCAACGCCGCCCACCGCATTGCCGCCAACGGCGCCCGCGATCAGGCTGATGATCATTTCCATTTGGGTGTCCCTTCCCTCAATACCCCGATGCGAGGTGCGGAAAGGTTAACGGGGGTTGCGGAATTCCCAAAGGGAAATGCCGGGGCGCACTTCCCCCCTGCGTTCAGGCCGTGGCGAGGCGTTCGCTGCGCTGGTCGACCACCAGATCGGTCGCCATCGCGCCAATCCACATCGACAGCAGCGCCAACCACGCCGTGGCGACAAAGATCGAGCCGCCGGTGACCCCGGCGCCGATCGCGCAGCCCCCCGCCAGCATGCCGCCAAAGCCCATCAGCACCGCGCCGAACATCGAACGCCGCATGGTCTTTTCGCCGTCGAAACCCTGAAACTTGAACTGCCCGCTCAGCGCCGAGGCAAGGAAGGCGCCAAGGAACACACCGGGCACCAACCCGATGTCGAAATTCCATTCAGGCGCGGATTCCAGAAAGAACATCAAGGTGTTGGCCGAGGGCCCGGTAAAGGTGGCCGAGGTGATATTGACCGGTTCCCAGGCGCTTTGCGCCAGCGTCCAGGTCAGCACCCAGCCCAGAGCCACGGCAAACCCGACGCCCGAGGCAAACACCAGCACCCGCACGCCGATCTGCGCCCGCAGCGCCACGCCGATCGCCAGCACCGCCAAACCCAGCCCCATCACCAGCCCCGCCACATCCGGCAAGCCGATCATCGTCAACAGGTTCAGGTTCTGCCCATTCGGCGTGACCCACAGCGCCGCCAGCCAGTTGCGCAGCGGCGCCAGCCAGCCATGCAGGCTCATCTGCGCGACGACTGCAAAAATCAGCCCCGAGACCACCGAGCGCAGGTTCCCCGTCGCCGCCAGCACCAGAAGACGCCCCGAACAGCCCCGCGCCAGCACCATGCCGACGCCAAACATCAGGCCACCCAGAATCGCCCCCGACCATGACCCGGCGACATTCATCATCCGCGAATCCTGCGCCTCGAACAGGCCCAGCCATTGCGCGCCCTGCACCCAGACCATCGCCGTCGAGAAGGTCAGCAGCCAGATCGCCACCTTGCCGCCCATCAGGCCCCGCGCGAATTCAACCGTCGCCGCGCGCAGGCAAAAGGACGAACGTTGCGCCGCGATGCCGAACACCATGCCGGTGATCAGACCCAGCAACGCGCCGACCTTGGCCTCGCCCCAGGTTTCGATAAGGGTTGTCAGGGTGTCCATCGCGCGCCTCCGGTTGTCGGGTCAACGGCGGATATGCGCAATTCGGAATATGGTCCTTGATCTGGATCAGACGGGCGCGTCATGCCTTGCGAAACAAACGCTGGATCACGGCACACATCTCGCGCACTTTGGGGTCCGACAGCGAATAGATGATCTGGTTTCCGTCGCGCCGGGTGCTGACCAGCTTTTCATGCCGCAGGCGCGCCAGTTGCTGACTGACCGCCGCCTGCCGCGACATCACCAGTTGTTCGAGCTCCGTCACCGTCAGGTCGCGCTCGCACAGGTGATACAGCATCAACAGCCGTCCGTCGTGGCCCAACGCCTTGAGAAAATCCGAGGCCTGCCGCGCCTCGACCATCAGCGCCTCGGGATTGACGCCACCGAGCGCGCTGCTGCGCGTTCCGGTTGCTCCTTCCGCTCCGTGGCCGTCTGCCGCCATCGGCTGTTATCCCTGCGCTGCCCGATCGGCCCGGTGGCCATTCGGAGTGATGATCCTGCGCGGACCCTATCATGCGGCGAGTGGGGAATCGAGGCTCAGCCCGACACGGCACCGCCCGCCTGATCGATCATCTCGTTCACATAGCCCCAGAAGAAATCCTCTCCGGGAAAGCCGATCAGCCGACCGGCTTCGTGCCCGTCGGCGCCCAGCAGGATGAAGGTCGGCGTGACAAAGGGGCGCGAGGCCAACACCACGCCCTCGGGCAACGGGCCATGCAGATCGGCGCGGACCAAGGGCGCCAGCCGGGCCTCGGGCGAGGCCTCGTAAGCCGGAGCGACATCGCGGTTGAACGCGGCGCAGACATAGCAGCCGGTCTGTTCGATCATCAGCAGCCGAAAGTCCTGTGCCCCTGCCGGCAACGCCAGCAGCAGCGCCAGCGCAGCACCCGGAAATCCAACGACAGCCCTGAGCATCGCAGCCCTCCTGACCGATCACCCCACAACCCTGTCACGAATCCGGTTGACGGACGATCTTATACATATGAACATTGTAATATTATTGACCGCTGCAGGCAAGTGCGCCGTCCGCCCCCCGCCCGCACGGTCCCGAGGAGGAACGGTCCGTGTTCGACATCACCTTTGGCGGGGCGGCGCTGGCCGGTATCCTGTCGTTTCTGTCACCCTGTATCCTGCCGATGGTGCCCTTTTACCTGTGCTATATGGCCGGGCTGTCGATGGCCGAATTGCGCGCGGATCAAGGGCTTGCACCCGGCGCGCAGCGGCGGCTGATCCTGTCGTCGATCGCCTTTGCGCTGGGGGTTACCAGCATCTTTGTTCTGCTGGGCATGGGGGCGACGGCGCTGGGGCAAGTGTTCATCCAGTGGCAGGACACGCTGCGCTGGGTGGCGGCGGCGGTGCTGCTGGTCTTCGGTCTGCATTTTCTGGGCGTGGTGAAGATCGGCTTTCTCTATCGTCAGGCGCGAATCGAGAACGCAGGTTCGCCGAAATCCATCGTCGGCAGCTATGTCATGGGTCTGGCCTTTGGCTTTGGCTGGACGCCCTGCGTCGGCCCGGCACTGGCGGCGATCCTGATGATCGCCTCGGGGATGGGCGACATCTGGCGCGGCGCGGCGCTGCTGTTTACCTATGGCATGGCGATGACCCTGCCCTTTGTCATCGCCGCGCTCTTTGCCAAGCCCTTCCTGAACTGGGTGGCGCGTCACCGCTCGAAGCTGGGCCATGTCGAAAAGGTCATGGGCGCCATGCTGGTCCTGTTTGCGGTGCTGATTGCCACCAACTCGTTGAACTATATCGCACAATGGATGATCGAGGTGATGCCCTTCATGGCCACCGTCGGTTGATGTCACAGGAGGACCCCATGCAACCCACCCGTCGCCTGCTGCTGACCGGGGCCGCGCTGGCCTTGGCCGCCCCTGCCCTGATCCGCCCCGCCCGCGCCGACCTTGCCCATCCGCCGCTGGGTGAGGACGGGTTGCACAAGCCCGACTGGCTGCACGAGACCTTCCGCGACATGCGCGATGATCTGGCCGAGGCAAGCGCACAGGGCAAGCGGATGCTGGTGCTGGTCGAGCAGCGCGGCTGCATCTATTGCACCCGCATGCACGAGACCGTCTATACCGACGAGCGCATCGCGACGATGCTGCGCGAGGATTTCTTTGTCGTGCAGATGAACCTGTTCGGCAACGTCCCGGTCACCGATTTCGACGGTGAGGAGATGGACGAGCGCGACATGATGCGCCGCTGGGGCGTGGTGTTTACCCCCACGATGATCTTCCTGCCCGAATCGGTGCCCGAATCGGGCACGGCGGCGCAGGCGGCCTCGATGGTCATGCCGGGCGCCTTCGAGCGGGGCACCACGCGTCTGATGCTGCAATTCGTGCTGGAACGTGGCTATGACGGTGACGAGCACTTCCAGCACTATGTCGCGCGCAATCTGAACGAGGGCTGACGCCTCGCCCGCGCCGAACCCTGCGTTTCACAAGGGGAAAGTGGCGCCACACGCCGCTTTCCGTGTCGCGGTGCCAGCCCGGCGCGCCCGGGTCGGGCAAATGCAACCAAAGTTTCGATCTCTCTATATGCAGATAGTTGCATTTTCTGTTGCGACGCCGGTATGCGATGGGCTACCATGCCCACACACTGCGTTTGGGAGAGCGCAAAGCCAACTGCTGAAAGTCCAGGGAGGACCTCCATGAAGCTGAAAGCTGTGACCGGACTCGCCATTGCCGGAATCGCGCTGGCCGGTATTGCGCAGGTCGGCGCTGCCGCCGCGCAAGTTGCCCCCGCCGATGTCGCCTGGGTCGATGACGTGCAGATCCCCGCCTCGCTGACCGGCGCGCCGGGCGTGGCCGCCGACGGCGCCACCGTCATGACCACTGCCGCACAGGGCAATTGCGTGGCCTGCCATCAGGTCTCGGCCATGCCCACCGTGCAGTTCCAGGGCAATGTCGGCCCGTCGCTGGACGGCGTCGCCAGCCGCTGGACCGAAGCCGAACTGCGCGGCATCCTCGTCGATGCCAAGCACATGTTCCCCGAAACCCGGATGCCTTCGTTCTATCGCGCCGAAGGCTTCATTCGTCCCGGTGACCGCTTTACCGGCCGTGCCGCCGATCCGGCGACCTTCGGCCCGCTGCTGACCGCGCAGCAAATCGAAGACACCCTCGCCTATCTCATGACGCTGACCGAGTAATCCCGGTCCACGCCCCGAACCCCTAAGAAGGAGTCCTTCCATGTTCACCAGACGCGACACCCTCGCCATTGGCGTCGGCGCGGCCGCGGCCTCGGCGCTGCCCTTCGCGGCCTTTGCCGCCACTGTTGACGAAGCCATCGCAGCCTTCACCGGCGGCGCTGCCGTCGCCGAAGGCGGCGTGACCATCACCGCCCCGGAAATCGCCGAGAACGGCAACACCGTTCCGGTCACCATCGAGGCCCCCGGCGCGGCCGAGATCACCCTTCTGGCCACCGGCAACCCGGCTGCCGAGGTTGCGGTGTTCAAATTCGGCCCCGGTGCCGGCAATGCGATGGTTGCCACGCGCATCCGTCTGGGCCGCACCCAGGACATCATGGCCATCGCCAAGATGGCGGATGGCAGCTTCACCTCGGCCCGCGTCGAAGTGAAGGTCACCATTGGCGGCTGCGGCGGCTGATCGCGGGTCTTTTCCCGCCAGCCCCCCCGACATTCCAGGAGCAAGACCATGACCGACGTCAGACCCCGCATCCGCCTTCCCCGCTCGGCCGCAGCCGGCGATTCCATCGTCGTCAAGACGCTGATCAACCACGACATGGAATCCGGCCAGCGCCGCAATTCCGCCGGCGAGATCATCCCGCGCCAGATCGTCAACCGCTTCACCTGCGAATACGCCGGTGTGATGGTGATCGACATGGAGCTGCACGGCGCCATCTCGGCCAACCCCTATATCGAATTCGAGGCCGTTGTCCCCGCGTCGGGCGACTTCGTGTTCACCTGGTACGATGACAATGGCGAGGTCTATACCTCGACCGAATCGTTCACCGTCGCCTGAGCAACCGGCGCAACAGAAGTCTGGGAGGAGACATTATGCAGCACCTGAAAGCTGGACGAACCCTTGCGCTGGCCACCGCCTGCGTGGCCGCGCTGACCGGCGTGGCGCTGGCGGATCCCGATCTGACGGCAGAACTGGTCATCGATGGCGAGCTTCACCTCGTCACCCGGGCGCCCAGCGATGACGTGATCACGCCGAACCTGCCCGAGCGTTATTCGGGCTTCCTGTTCCGCGACCCGGCGACGCGCGACATGCAGATGGACGACTTCGAGAACCCGGCGATGCTGGCGGTCGAAGAAGGCGAAGGTCTGTGGAGCACCGTCGAGGGCACGGCTGGCCAGTCCTGTCAGGATTGCCACGGCGATGCCGCGGACAGCATGGCTGGCGTCCGCGCCTCGATGCCGCATGTCAACGGCGACGGCGTGCTGTGGTCGATGGAGAACTACGTCAACAACTGCCGGACCACGCGCATGGGCGCGGCGGAACCCTGGGGTTGGAACTCGGGCCAGATGCGGGCGATGACCTCGTATATCTCGATGCAGTCGCGCGGGATGCCGGTCAATGTCGCCATCGACGGCGCTGCTGCCCCCTATTGGGAGCAGGGCCGCGAGATGTACTACACCCGCTTTGGCCAGCTCGAACTGTCCTGCGCCAACTGCCATGAGGACAGCGCCGGTCTGATGATCCGCGCCGACCACCTCAGCCAGGGGCAGATCAGCGGCTTTCCGACCTATCGCCTGAAAGATCAGCGCGTCGTCTCGATCCACAACCGCTTTGTCGGTTGCATCCGTGACACCCGCGCCGAGACCTTTGCCATGGGCTCGCCCGAGTTCATCGCTCTGGAGCTGTATGTCGCCTCGCGCGGCAACGGCCTCGCCGTCGAAGGCGTCTCGGTTCGCCCGTAACTCTCTGACAGGCGCGGGTTTTCAGAACCCGCGCCTGTTTTCCAACCCTCTGTCGCCTCTGTGGGGGCGTACCCGGCAAACCCGGGCAATGTCCTCACTCGTTATATTCACAATTGCGAAGATTGGCATGGAACCCTCCCACCCCTGCCGATCTGTCAAGACCCAGGCGCGCTGACGCCGGTTCCAAGGAGAAGACCGATGATTTCCCGGCGCGCCTTTTTACAAGCCTCCATCGCCGCCTCGGCGCTTTATGGCGTCTCGGGCTTTGGCAACTGGTCGAAACTGGCCGCCCAGCAGGCGCTGACCCAGGACGACCTGCTGCGGTTCGATACCTTCGGCAACCTGTCGATCGTCCATATCACCGACATTCACGCGCAGCTCAAACCGATCTGGTTCCGCGAACCCGAGTTCAACATCGGTGTCGGCGATGTGCGTGGCCAGCCGCCGCATGTGGTGGGCCGCGAGTTCATCGACATGTTCCGCCTGACGCCCGGCTCGGCCGATGCCTATGCGCTGACGCATGAGGATTTCGTCGCGCTGGGGCGCACCTATGGCAAGATGGGCGGCATGGACCGCGTCGCGACCGTGGTCAAGGCGATCCGCGCCGACCGGCCCGAGGCGATCATCCTCGACGGTGGCGACACCTGGCATGGCTCGATGTCCAGCTATCTGTCGCGCGGGCAGGACATGGTCAACGTCATGAACGCGCTCGGCACCGAGGCGATGACCTCGCACTGGGAATGGACCTTTGGCAGCGAGCGGGTGCTGGAGCTGGTCGAGCAGCTCAACTTCCCCTTCCTCGGTCAGAACATCTATGATTCCGAATGGAACGAACCCAGCGAGGATTTCGCGCCCTACCACTGGTTCGAGCGCGGCGGCGTCAAGGTGGCGGTGATCGGTCAAGCCTTCCCTTACATGCCGATCGCCAACCCCGGCTGGATGTTCCCGGAATTCAGCTTTGGCATCCGCGACGAGCGCATGCAGGAGATGGTCAACGAAGTGCGGGCCGATGGCGCCGATGTGGTGATCGTGCTGTCGCACAACGGCTTTGACGTCGACCGCAAGATGGCCAGCCGCGTGCAGGGCATCGACGTGATCCTGACCGGCCACACCCATGACGCCCTGCCCGAGCCCGTGCTGGTGGGCGAGACCCTGCTGATCGCGTCGGGCAGCCACGGCAAGTTCGTCACCCGGCTGGATCTGGACGTGCGCGACGGCCGCATGATGGGCTTCCGGCACAAGCTGATCCCGATCTTTGCCGATGTCATCACCCCGGACGCCGAGATGGCCGCGCTGATCGACGCCGAGCGCGCGCCCTACAAGGACCAGATGGAAGAGGTCATCGGCCATACCGACAGCCTGCTTTATCGCCGGGGCAACTTTGCCGGCACCTGGGACAACCTGATCACCGACGCGGTGATGGCCGAGCGTGACACCGAGATCGCGATGTCGCCGGGCGTGCGCTGGGGCGCCAGCCTGATGCCGGGCGATGCGATCACCCGCGAGGACATCCACAACGTCACCTCTATGACCTATGGCAAGGTCTATCGCACCGAAATGACCGGCCAGACGATCCACGACATCCTCGAGGATGTCGCCGACAACCTGTTCAACACCGACCCTTATTACCAGCAGGGCGGCGACATGGTGCGGCTGGGCGGTCTGGCCTATACGATCGACATCTCCAAACCCATCGGCGAGCGCATCACCGGCCTGACCTTGCTGCGCAGTGGCGAGGCCCTGGACCCTGCCCGCGCCTATACGGTCGGCGGCTGGGCCTCGGTCAACGAGGGCACCGAAGGGCCCGAGATCTGGGATGTCGTGGAGAACCACATCCGCCGCCTGGGCCGCGTCACTGCCGAGCCGAATGGCTCGGTCACCGTTACCGGAAACTGATATCCGGCCGGTGCATCCCGGCCTTTCGAACCAAGGAGCACGCGTCATGAACGACATGTCCGATGACGATCTGCACGAACCCGCCGACGCCAGCCGTCGCGCGTTCCTGCGCACCGCGGGACTGGCCGCCGGGGGGGCCGTGATCGGCACCGCCGCTGCCGCCCAGACCGCCGACCCGCTGATTACCGAGGTGCAGGACTATGCCTCGGTCACCGGCGACGGGGTCGATGCCTTTCCCTATGGCATGCCGATCAGCCACGAATCCGACGTCGTGCGCCGCACTGTGTCCTGGCTGACCGCCGATCCGATCTCGTCGATCAACTTCACCCCGATCCACGCCCTCGACGGCACGATCACCCCGCAGGGCTGCGCCTTCGAGCGTCATCACTCGGGCGCCATCGAGATGACCAAGGACGACTATCGCCTGATGATCTCGGGTCTGGTTGATCGGCCGCTGGTCTTTACCTGGGAGGATCTGCAGCGCTTCCCGCGTGAGAACCACGTCTATTTCTGCGAATGTGCGGCCAACAGCGGCATGGAATGGGGCGGCGCGCAGTTGAACGGCGCGCAATTCACCCATGGCATGATCCATAACATGGAATATTCCGGCATCCCGCTGCGCACCCTGCTGGCCGAGGCCGGCGTGCAGACCGAGGGGCGCTGGGTCTATGTCGAGGGGCATGATGCCTCGTCGAACGGCCGCTCGATCCCGCTGGAAAAGGCGCTCGACGACGTGCTGGTCGCCTTTTCCGCCAATGGCGAGGCGCTGCGCAAGGAGCATGGCTATCCCGTCCGCCTGGTCGTTCCGGGCTGGGAGGGCAACATGTGGGTCAAGTGGGTGCGCCGCATCGGCGTCACCGCCAACGCGGTCGAAAGCCGCGAAGAGACCTCGAAATACACCGACATGATGCCGGACGGCCGCGCGCGCAAATGGACCTGGGTGATGGATGCGAAATCCGTCATCACGGCGCCGTCGCCGCAAAAGCCGATCACCCATGGCACCGGCCCCTTGGTCATCAGCGGTCTGGCCTGGTCGGGCCGCGGCGCGATCACCTCGGTGGACGTGTCGCTGGACGGAGGCGTCAACTGGCAGACCGCGCGTCTGGCCAATCCGGGGCAGAAATTCGCCCTGACGCGGTTCTATCTGGAACTGCAGTGGGATGGCGCGCCGATGCTGCTGCAGTCGCGCGCCACGGACGAGACCGGCTATGTCCAGCCGACCAAGGATGCCCTGCGGGCGATCCGCGGGTTGAACTCGGTCTATCACAACAACGGCATCCAGACCTGGGCGGTCTATGAGAACGGAGCGGTGGAAAATGTCGAAGTCGGTGCTTAAGGCCCTCTCCACCTCGGCCCTCGTGGCCCTGTTCACCCTGCCCGCCGCCGCGCAGACCCTCGGTCTGGGCCGCGCCGCGCTGCCCGAGGAAATCGCCGCGTGGGATGTCGCCGTGCAGCCGGACGGCACTGGCCTGCCGGTCGGTTCGGGTGATGTCTTCACCGGCGAGGAACTCTGGGTCGAGAACTGCGCCATGTGCCACGGCGATTTCGGCGAAGGCGCGGGCGCCTATCCGATGATCGCCGGCGGCGAGGGCACCCTGACCGCGGCCCGCCCGGTAAAGACCGTCGGCAGCTATTGGCCCTATCTGTCGACGGTGTTCGATTATGTCCACCGCTCGATGCCCTTTGGCAACGCGCAGATCCTCTCGGCCGACGACACCTATGCGATCACCGCCTATATCCTGTATTCAAACGGGTTGGTGGACGACGATTTCGAGCTGTCGAACGAGAACTTTACCGACGTGGTGATGCCCAACGCCGAGGGTTTCTTTGTCGATGACCGCGACACCGCTGAAGTGCCGCTGTTCACCGGTGCTGCCTGCATGAGCGATTGCAGCCCGGCGATGCATATCACCCGCCGCGCGACCGACCTGCAATCGACGCCGGAAGGTGCCGTGACGGTCTTTGCGCCGGATCGGCCGACCGGTGTCGCTGCCAACGCCGCCGCGCCCGAGGGAGGCGAAGGTGCCGCCCCGGCGCCAGCCGTGGCCCCGGAACCGGCGCCTGAGCCGGTGCAAGAGGCCGCCGCAGGCCCGGACCCGGCGCTGGTCGCCGCGGGCGAAGGCGTCTGGCGCCAGTGCCGCAGCTGCCATCAGGTCGGCGAAGGCGCCCGCAACGCCACCGGCCCGATGCTGACCGGCATCCTCGGCCATGTGGCGGGCACACGTGAGGGCTTCCGCTACTCGGGTCCGATGCGTGATGCCGGGGCGGCTGGTCTGATCTGGACCGCCGAAACCCTCGACGCCTATCTGGCCGACCCGCGCGCCTTTATGCCGGGCAACCGGATGTCGTTCCGCGGCCTGCGCGACGCCGACGAGCGCGCGGCGGTCATCGCCTACCTGCAAAGCGTCGAGTAAGCACATGGGCAATGGCATCCGGTTTACCGTCCTTGCCGCCCTTCTCGCCGGAGCCCTCGCGGCTCCGGCCCTCGCCCAGTCCGCCCAGCCCCTCGCCGAGGCGCTGGGCGATCCTGTTGCCGGGCAGGCCGTCTTTCAACGCGACTGCGCCTTTTGCCACCAGATCGGCGAGGGCGCCCGTAACGGCGTCGGCCCGCATCTGAACCGGTTGTTTGACCGCGGCGCCGGTTCGGTCGAGGGCGCGCGTTACTCCCCCGGCCTGCAGCGCATGGGCGCCGACGGGCTGACCTGGACCTATGCCACGCTCGACGCCTATATCGCCAATCCTCGCGCGCTGGTTTCGGGCACCCGAATGTCCTATCGCGGGCTGCGCGATGAAACGGCGCGCCACGACCTGATCGCCTTTCTGCGCGGCAGTTCCGACCAGCCGCAAAACATCCCCGAGTCCGCGCCCACTGCCCTGCGCCCGGTCCAACCAGCGCTGACCGAGGCTGTGCTGGCCATCGAGGGCGACGCCGAATACGGCGAATACCTCTCGGCCGAATGCACCACCTGCCATCAGGTCAGCGGCACCGATCTGGGCATCCCGGCGATCACCGGTTGGATGCCCGAGGATTTCGTCGTTGCCATGCACGCCTACCGCCAAGGCCTGCGTCCACATCCGGTGATGCAGATGATGGCCGGACGCCTGGACGACGAACAGATCGCCGCGCTGGCAGCGTATTTCGCCACGCTCGGCCAATAGAACCACCGGGGATCGCGCCCCCCGGAGCCAGCGGACTGGAACCCCCGGCAGAGGAGGCCGGGCCCCCCCGCGTGCCACACCGGCGCTTGACGCAAACAACAGGGGAGAGAGACCATGCAACTCAACAGACGCCGGTTCCTGGCCAGCACGGCCGCCGCCTCGGCGGTGCTGTCGGCACCAATGGTGATGGCCCAGGCGCGGCCGCGGGTGGTGGTGATCGGCGGCGGCGCCGGCGGCGCCACGGCGGCACGCTATCTGGCCAAGGACAGCGACGGCGCGCTTGACGTCACGCTGATCGAGCCCTCGCGCCAATATGTCACCTGCTTCTTCTCGAACCTCTATCTGGGTGGGTTCTGGGATTACGAAGCGCTCGGCCATGGTTATGGCAACCTCGCGGTGAACCACGGCGTCAACGTGCTGCACGACTGGGCCGTCGGCGTGGACCGCGACGCCAAGACCGTCACCACGGGCGGCGGCCATGTGCTGCCCTATGACCGGCTGGTCATCGCCCCCGGCATCGATTTCAAGGACGGCGCCGTGGCAGGCTGGGATATCAGCGCGCAGGACGTCATGCCGCATGCCTACAAGGCCGGTAGCCAGACGCAGCTGCTCAAGGCGCAGGTGGAAACCATGCGCGAAGGCGGGCTTTACGTCATGGTCGCACCGCCCAACCCCTACCGCTGCCCGCCTGGCCCCTACGAGCGTATCTCGATGGTCGCCCATGTGCTGAAGGAGCGGAACCCGACCGCCAAGATCCTGATCCTTGACCCCAAGGAGAACTTCTCGAAGCAGGCCCTGTTCGAGGACGGCTGGAACCGCCACTATCCCGGCATGGTCGAATGGATCGGCCCAGCGATGGGCGGCGGCGCGGTCGAGGTGCGGCCCGACAGCATGGAGGTGCTGATCGATGGCGAGGCGCAGGCCGTCGATGTCTGCAACGTCATCCCGGCGCAAAAGGCCGGGCGGATCGCTGAACTGGCGGGCATCACCAACGAGGCCGGCTGGGCCCCGGTGACCCCCACTGACATGCGTTCGCGCATCGATACCAACATCTTCGTGCTGGGTGATGCTTCGGCCCAGGGCGCGATGCCGAAATCGGGCTTCTCGGCCAATTCGCAGGCCAAGGTTGCCGCCAACGTCATCCGCGCCGACCTGACCGGCAGCCGGGTGTTCCCAGCGCGGTATTCCAACACCTGCTGGTCGCTGATCGCACCCGAGGACGGCGTCAAGGTCGGTGCCAGCTACGAGCCGGGCCCCGAGCAGATCGAGTCGGTGTCCTCGTTCATCAGCCAGGTGGGCGAAGATGCCGAACTGCGGCGGCGCACCTATGAAGAGAGCATCGGCTGGTACGAAGGCATCACTGCCGACATCTTCGGCTGACAGCGCGGACCGGGGGGCCAGCCCCCCGGATCCCCCGGGATACTTGGGGAGCAAAGAGCGGGAGTGTTAACAAGACCTGAACGCTGCCCCCCCTCTTTGCTCTTCAAATATCCTCAGGGGGGTGAGGCCGCAGGCCGAGGGGGGCGCAGGCCGAGGGGGGCGCGAGCGCCCCCCCTTTCTACCGCAACGCCTTGCCCAACCGAGGCAGGGTAGCCCGTTTCAGCGCGCGGCGCAGATCCTCGCCCGCCAGCCCCGGCCAGACCTGTGCCACCTGCGCTTCGACCGGGGCGCGGTCGGCCAGCCAAAGCTCCATCACGAACTCATCCGGCGCGACTGCGCGCAGCCCGTGCGGGGCCAATGCCCGGCGGGGAAAGTCGCGCAAATTCAACGTCAGCAGCAGCTGCGCGCCGGTGGCAATGGCGGCGGCCAGCACATGATGATCGGCGGCATCGGGCAGGTCCAGACGCTCGGGCGCCCCGGCAGGGCCCTGCCCCAGCGGCCAGCGCGCGCGCATCCGGGCCAGTGCCTCGAAGGCACCGGCCTCGCCCTTGCGCGCCGTCACATGCAGCCACTCGGCCGCCACGCCCTCGGACCAGCAGGGGGCAAAAACCCCGGCATCCGCCAGCCCCAGAAGCAGGTTGCGCAGGATCGGCGGGAACAGCACGCAGGTATCGAGGAAGACCTTAGTCAAGCCGGAACGCCAGCGCCTTGAGATAGCCGCTTTCTGCCAGTTGCGGCAGCATCGGGTGGTCCGGCCCGGCGAATCCGGTGTGGATCAGTTGCCCGCGTCGTCCCCCACGGCCGATACCGCGCGCCGAGGCGTTGCGGAATTGCGCGAGGTCCGCCGCGTGCGAGCACGAGCAGAGCACCAGATACCCCCCCGGTGTCACCAGCGGCGCGGCCAGCCGGGCGATGCGCTCGTAAGCCCTTAGCCCGGCCTCCAGCGCGCCCTTGTGCGGGGCAAAGGCCGGTGGGTCGCAGACCACGAGGTCAAAGCTGGCACCCTCGGTCGCCAGCGATTCCAGCGCGGCAAAGGCATCGCCGTGGCGAGTGGCAAAGCGGTCGGCCATCCCCATCGCCGCCGCGCCCGCCCGCGCCAGGTCCAGCGCAGGTTCCGAGCCATCCACCGCCAGCGCCGAGCCCGCCCCTGCCGCCAGCGCCGCCAGACCAAAGCCGCCGACATGGCTGAAGACATCGAGCACCGCACCGCCGCCCGCCAGCCGCGCGGCAAAGGCGTGGTTGTCGCGCTGGTCGAGGAAGAGCCCGGTTTTCTGCCCCCCGGTCAGGTCGGCCATATAGGTCGCGCCGTTCATCGGCACCGCCACCGGCCCCGCCAGCGCGCCGGTCAGGATCCGGGTTTCCTCGGGCAACCCTTCGAGGGTGCGCGAGCGACCGGTGCCATTCTTGACGATTACCGAAACCCCGGTCACCGCCTGCAAGGCCCCGGCCAGCAGGTCCAGATGGGCCTCGGCCCAGGCGGCATTGGGCTGGATCACGGCGGCGTCGCCAAAGCGGTCGATCACCACGCCGGGCAATTGATCGGCCTCGGCATGCACCAGCCTGTAATATGGTGTGACATAGAGCCGCTCGCGCAGCGCCAGCGCGCGACGGATGCGCGCCTCGAACCAGTCGGCATCGAGCAAGGCCTCAGGGTCACGGTCGAGCATGCGGGCGACGATCTTGGACGACGGGTTGACCGTCACCAGCCCCAGCGGCCGGTGTTCGCCGTCTTCCAGCACCGCCAGCGCCCCGGCGGCCAGGCCCGAGGTCCGGCGGTCCATCACCAGTTCGTCGCCATACACCCAGGGAAAGCCGTGACGTATTGCGCGGGCCTCGGCCTTTGGGCGCAGACGGACAACGGGGCGGGCGGTATGGGTCATGGGGCGGCCTTTGGGCGGAATGCCCCTTTCCCATAGCGCCCCCGACGTCTGGGCGCAAAGCGAAACCGCCCCGCACCGGTCCTGCCGGGCGGGGCGGTTTTGTGTACTCTTGCGGAGATCAGGCGGCTTGTTGCGCCGGGCGGCGGCTCAGCAGGGCCACGATGCCGCGACGCAGCGCGCGAAATCCGTCGGCGACCATTTGCGCTTGCAGGGCGCGGGCCTGACGTTCGATGGCGATCAAGTCCAGTTCGTCGGTGGCGTTGATCGGGGAATAGCTGAGAGCCATGATTGTCTTGTCCTTTTTCTCAAGCGGAAGTCGGCTTGTCATGGAGGAACGATACGCCGCGTCGCAGCATTTCTCCAGCCGCAATGCAGCAATGCCGCCTTGCGCCCGGCGCAACCCTCGGGCGGATGCGTTGCATCTTGCGATGTTAGCGATAACGATGTAAAGCGAGCACCATCCTCACCATCAAGGCCGACGCCATGTCCCTGCACCCCAGCATCCGCGCTGTCACCGATGTCATCATCGAACGCTCGCGCCCGACGCGTCAGGCGTATCTGGCGCGGGTTGCCAAGGCGGCGGGTGAAGGCCCGGCGCGGGCGCATCTGGCCTGCTCGAACGCCGCCCATGCCTATGCCGCGACCGGCGCCGACAAGGCCACGCTGGCCGACGCGCGCGCGCCACATCTGGGCATCATCACGGCTTACAACGACATGCTCTCGGCGCACCAGCCCTACGAGGGGTTTCCGGCGCTGATCCGGCAGGCGGCCCGTGACGCCGGGGCGACGGCGCAAGTGGCGGGCGGGGTTCCGGCGATGTGCGACGGGGTGACCCAGGGCCGGGTCGGAATGGAACTGTCGCTGATGTCGCGCGATACCATCGCGCTGGCCGCGGGCGTGGCGATGAGCCACGATTGTTTTGACGCCGCCCTTTGGCTGGGAATCTGCGACAAGATCGTACCGGGTCTGGTGATGGCCGCCGCGACCTATGGCCATGTGCCCGCGATCTTCGTGCCTGCAGGGCCGATGCCCTCTGGCCAGCCGAATGATGAAAAAGCCAAGGTCCGTCAGGCCTTTGCCACCGGGCAGGCGACGCGCGCCGACCTGATGGCGTCGGAAATGGCCAGTTATCACGGGCCGGGCACCTGCACCTTTTACGGCACCGCCAACACAAACCAGATGCTGATGGAGATGATGGGCCTGCATCTGCCGGGCGCCGCCTTTGTCAATCCGGGCACCGAGATGCGCGCGGCGCTGACCGCCGCCGCTGTTACCCGTGCTGCCGCGATCACCCATCTGGGCGACGACTGGCGGCCCATCGGCCATATCCTCGACGAGCGGGCCTTTGTGAACGGCATCGTCGGGCTGATGGCGACAGGCGGCTCAACCAACCTGATCCTGCATCTGCCGGTGATGGCGCGCGCGGCGGGCATCATCCTGACGTTGCAGGATTTCGACGCCATCGCGCAGGTGGTGCCGCAACTGGCCAAGGTCTATCCCAACGGGCTGGCCGATGTGAATCATTTCCACGCCGCAGGAGGCATGGGCTGGCTGGTGGGCGAGTTGCTGGCCGCGGGCCTCGTGCATGCGGATGTGGAAACCGTCGCAGGTCAGGGCCTGTGGCGGTATGCGCAAGAGCCCCGGCTGATCGACGGCGCGCTGGTCTGGGTGGACGCCCCGCGCGACAGCCTCAACCTGAAGATCCTGCGCCCCGCCTCTGACCCGTTCCAGCCGACCGGCGGCCTCAGGCATCTGGACGGCAACCTCGGCACCGGGGTCATCAAGACCTCTGCCGTCGACCCGTCGCGCCATGTCGTTCAGGCCCCGGCGCGGGTGTTCCACGATCAGGAATCGGTCAAGGCCGCCTTCCGCGCGGGCGAGTTTGCATCCGACACGGTGGTTGTCGTGCGCTTTCAGGGGCCGCGGGCGAATGGCATGCCCGAGTTGCATTCGCTGACGCCGCTGCTGGCAGTGCTGCAGGACCGCGGGCTGAAGGTGGCGCTGGTCACCGACGGGCGGATGTCGGGCGCCTCGGGCAAGGTGCCCGCTGCGATCCACATGGCGCCCGAGGCGGCAGCCGGTGGCCCATTGGCCCGGCTGCGCGACGGCGATGTGATCCGGCTTGATGCGGTGGCGGGCACTCTGCAGGTGCTGGTCGAGGGGTTCGAAACGCGCGAGCCGCTGCGCCTCGACCTCAGCGCGAACGACTGGGGAACTGGGCGCGAACTTTTTGCGCGGCTGCGCGCTGGAGCGGGCGATTCCACAACTGGCGCCTCGATCCTGTTCTAGTCCGACAACGGCAAACCGCGCGTTGGAATAGCCGATCCTCCCAAGGGTCGGTTCCCCGGCGCTCCGACGCAGACGGCTTTGCGCCACACCTCACCCCGCTGCGGTCACGCCACTCGCACCGCGGCCACGAACCGCATCCCCGCCAGTCAGTGCGCCCGACCCAAGCTGCCCGCCCTTGCCCGATCCTCTGGCGCGTCAGCCGCCGCGCCTCGCGTCGCGCAGCCGTGCCCCCGCCGGGCCCGGTCAGAACCTCCCGCGCCCCCTCTCTTTGCTCTTAAAATATCCCGGGGTCCGGGGCAGCGCCCCGGCGGCTGGCGACGGGGGCACTGGCCAGCCGCACCGTCTCGCGCTATCTGCCGCGCAGGAGGCGCCGATGCTGAGACTGCTGTGGATCATCGCGGGGGGGCTGGCGCTGGCGCTGGGGCTTGCAGGCATCGTGCTGCCGCTGCTGCCGACGACGCCCTTTCTGCTGCTCGCGGCTTTCTGCTTTGCCCGCTCCTCGCCGCGGCTGGAGATGTGGTTGATCGAGCATCCCCGCCTTGGCCCGCCGATCCGCGACTGGCGGGCCGAGGGGGCGATCTCGCGCAAGGGCAAGGTCTTTGCCATGCTCGCCATTGCCGCCACGCTGGGCCTGAGTTTGGCGCTGGCGCTGCCGGGTTGGGTACTGCTGGTGCAGGCGCTGACGCTGGGGGCGGTGACGCTGTTCCTGCTGACCCGCCCCGAACCGGCAAGGACCCGACGCGAGCGGCCTTGACACCCGGCGCTGCCGGGGTTTGCATGGGCCATTCCCGTCAAAGGGCCTGCCGATGCTCACCCTGTTCCTTGCCTTTGCCCGCTGGCTCGACCGTCTGACCCTCTGGGCGGCGATGGCGGCGACCGGCGTACTGGCGCTGATGGTGCTGGTGAATGTTGTGCTGCGCTATGGGTTTGGCTCGGGCTCGATCGGGCTACAGGATCTCGCGGCCTATGCCTTTGCCGTGCTGGTGATCCTGTCGGTGCCGCTGTGCCACGCCCGCGGCGGCCATGTGCGCGTCGAGGTGATCTCCGAACGCCTGCCCGCCGCCTATCTGCCGCGCGCCGATGCACTGGCCTGGGCGCTGTTCCTCGTGCCGGTCTTCGGGCTGATTGTCTGGGCGGGCTGGGGGGATGTGGTGTTCTCGTGGTCGATCCGCGAGGGTTCGACCAACCCCGGCGGGCTGGGCGGGCAGTATCTGGTCAAGGCCGTGCTGCCTATTGCGGCGGTTCTGATGGCGGTGCAGGGACTGGCGGCACTGCTGCGGGGCAACGCGGCATGAGCGTGCAGGACATCCTGCTGATCGTGCTGGTGCTGGGCCTGTTTGCCGGCATCCTTTCGGGCATTCCGGCGATGCTGGCGATTGCCGGGGTGCCGCTGGTGCTGGCCTTGGTGGCCGGACAATTCGGGCTTTTCCCGCTGGCCTTTCTGAGCAATTTCCCTGCGAGGGTCTGGGGGGTGATGACCAACACCCTGCTGATGGCGGTGCCGCTGTTTGTGCTGATGGGGGTGTTTTTGGAACGCGCGCATCTGGCCGAACGCATGCTGCGGGTGCTGGCAAGGCTGCTCGGCGGTTCGGCGCTGGGCATGGGGCTGGCGGTGCTGGGGTTTTCGACCATCATCGCCGCGTCGACCGGGATCATCGGCGCCACTGTGGTCATGCTGGTGCTGATCGCGCTGGGGCCGATGCTGGAGGCCGGCGTGCCCAAACGGCAGGCAGCCGGGCTGATCTGCGCCTCCGGCACGCTGGGCCAGATCATCCCGCCTTCGATCATTCTGGTGCTACTGGGCGACCAGATCGGCAACACCTATCTCGAGGCGCAGCAGCGCCGCGGCAATTTCGCACCCGAGCCGGTTTCGGTGGCCGATCTTTTTGCCGGGGCGCTGGTGCCGGGGCTGGTGCTGGTGGTGCTCTATGCGCTGTGGCTGATGCTGACCCTGCGCCGCCGCAAGGGCGTCGCGCGCCCCGCCCGCCAGCCCGTCAGCGCCACCGAGGTCGCCTTTACCTTTGCGCCGCCCCTGCTGCTGATCCTTGCGGTGCTGGGCTCGATCCTCGGCGGTGTGGCCACCGCGACCGAGGCCGCGGGCCTAGGCGCCATCGGCGCCGGGCTGATGGCCGGGTTCTCGCTGACCTCTACCCGCTGGGAGCGCATCCTGATCGCCGCTGCCGGGCTGGCCGCCTTTGCGCTGGTGGCGCTGCGCCTGACGGGCTTTGGCCGCGCCGGTCTCGACACGCTGGCGGGCGGCGCCGCGGGACTGGCCGCGCTGCTGATCGCGCTGGGTGTGCTGGTCGCGCTGGCGCGGCTGGCGCGCGGCGGGCTGCTGGCCGATGCACTGACCGAGACGATCAAGGTCTCGGGCATGGTCTTTGGCATCGTCATCGCCGCCTCGATGCTGTCGCTGGTGTTTCGCGGCTTTGGCGGCGAACACGCGGTGGCCGAGGTGATGGCCACCCTGCCCGGCGGCGAAAGCGGCGCGCTGCTGGCAATCATGGCGCTGGTCTTCGTGCTGGGCTTCATCCTCGAGGCCGTCGAGATCATCTACATCATCGTGCCAATGCTGGGGCCGGTGGTGCTGGCGGGCGATATCTCGCCGGTCTGGTTCGCAGTGCTGATGGCGATGAACCTGCAAACCTCGTTCCTGACCCCGCCTTTCGGCTTTGCGCTGTTCTACTTTCGCTCGGTCGCCCCGCGCGAGATCACCACACTCGACATCTACCGCGGCGTCGCACCCTTTGTGGCGGTGCAACTGCTGGCGCTGGCGCTGGTCTTTGGCTTTCCCCGGCTGGCCACATGGCTGCCGGACCTGATGTTCAACTGAAGGAGGACCCCGATGAAACGCAGAACCTTCCTGAAATCCGGCGCCGGACTGGCGGCAGCGGTGCCGCTGGCGACCCCGGCCCTGGGCCAGTCGCGCATCGAATGGACGATGCCCTCGTCCTTTCCCAAACCGGCCCCGGGCGTCGGCACCTCGGCCACCCGCTTTGCCGAACTGGTCGAGACCCTCTCGGGCGGGCGCATCGTCATCACCGTCTATGGCGCGGGCGAACTGGTGCCACCCTTCGCCGTCGAGGACGCCGTGCAGGCGGGCAATGCCCAGATCGGCCACGGCACGCCCTATTACGCCGCCTCGAAAACCGCCGCGGCACATTGGTTCACCGGAGTGCCCTTTGGCCTGACGGCGAACGAGCACTACGCCTGGCTGCGCTGGGGCGGCGGGCAGGCGATCTGGGATGAGATCTATGCCACGCGGAACCTGAAACCCTTCTATGCCGGGAACTCGGGCACGCAGGCGGGCGGCTGGTTCAAGTCGCGGGTCGACTCGCTGGCCGACCTGCAGGGCCTCAACATGCGCATCGCCGGTCTGGGCGGCGAGATGATGCGAAAACTGGGGGTGAACGCGGTGCTGATGCCCGCCACCGAGATCTTCCAGGCGATGCAATCGGGCGCACTCGATGCGGCCGAATGGGTGGGGCCACTGCTGGATCAGGCCTTCGGCCTGCAGCGCATCACCAATTTCTGCTATACCCCCGCCTATGCCGAACCCGCCGCCGCGCTGCATGTGGTGGTCAATACCGAGGTCTGGGCCGGGCTGGCCGACGACCTGAAGGCGATCGTCGAGGCAGCCGCACTGCAGGCGGCGACCGAGACGCTGGGCCAGTTCGACTATCACAACGTGGGCGCGATGGGGCAACTGGCCGAGGCCGGGGTCGAGTTCATGGACTTCCCGGCGGATGTCGTCGCCGCGATGAAATCCGCTTGGGACGAGGTACGCGAAGAACAACGCGCCACCCATGCGGACGCGGCGCGGGTGCTTGAAAGCTACGAGGCCTATCGGACCGGCGCCGTGGGCTATGCCAATGCCTTCGTCGGCCGCTATCTGGCGGCACGGTAAGGAAGAAAGGGGGGCGCTCGCGCCCCCCTCGGCCTGCGGCCTCACCCCCCTGAGGATATTTGAAGAGCAAAGATGGGGGCGTTAAACCTCTGTTAACCGCCCTTCTTTGCTCCTTAAATATCCCGGGGGGAGGCGCGGCACGCGCCGTGGGGGGCAGCGCCCCCCGGCCCGGCCTGCCAAAGACTCACGGGATCAGCAACGAGGCGTCGCCGTAGGAAAAAAACCGATAGCGCTTGGCGATGGCATGGGCATAGGCCGCTTGCATCGTGGCCTGGCCCATCAGGGCCGAGACCAGCATCAGCAGCGTCGATTTCGGCAGGTGAAAATTGGTCATCAGCCCGTCCACTGCGTGAAAGGTGAAGCCCGGATAGATGAAGATGTCGGTCTCGCCTCGCCACGGTTGCAGAGTGCCGCTGCGGGCGGCGCTTTCCAGCAGGCGCAGTGCCGTGGTGCCGACGGCGATCACCCTGCCGCCGCGCACCCGGGTCGCGGTGATCTCGGCCACCGCCTGCGGCGTCACCTCGCCCCATTCGGCGTGCATCTTGTGCGTCGTGACGTCCTCGACCTTGACCGGCAGGAAGGTGCCCGCGCCGACATGCAGGGTGACTTCGGTGAACTCGACGCCCATGGCCATCAGCGCCGCCAGCAGTTCGGTGTCGAAATGCAGGCTGGCCGTCGGCGCGGCGACGGCGCCGGAATGGCGGGCAAAGACGGTCTGGTAGTCGAGCCGGTCGCGGTCGTCCGCCGGACGGCGGCTTTCGATATAAGGCGGCAGGGGCATGCGCCCGGCGCGTTCGAGCGCGGCGTCGAAGGCGGCGCCGCCGAGGTCAAAGGCGATCACGGCGGACTCGTCCTCGCGCCGGATCACGCTTGCGCCCAGCCCGTCAAAGTCAAGCCGGTCACCCGGTGCCAGTTTGCGCAGCGGGCGGGCCATCACCCGCCAGTGCCCCTGCGGCGTCGGGTTCATCAGCGTGATCTCGATGCGCGCCCGCCCCGAGCCATCGACCGTCGCGCGCAGCCGCTCGCCAAAGAGCCGCGCCGGAATGACCCGGGTATTGTTGAGCACCAGCCGGTCGCCGGGCCGCAGCACGGTGGGCAGGTCGGAGACATGGTGATCCGTCCTCACCCCGCCCTCGACATGCAAGAGCCGCGCGGCCGGGCGCGGGCTGAGCGGCCGGGTGGCGATCAACGCGTCGGGCAGGTCAAAGTCGAAGTCGCTGAGTTTCACCGCCCTGCCCCGGAAAGTTTCGCCCCGCCCCTTTAACCCCGCGCCGGGAGGGTTACAACCAAACCGTCCAACCGGAGACCTGCCATGACCCCTGGCGACATCGCCCCCGATTTCACCGCCGCCACACCGGACGGCCCGCTGACCCTGTCTGCCCTGCGCGGCGGGCCAGTGGTGCTCTATTTCTATCCGAAAGACGACACCCCCGCCTGCACGCAGGAGGCGCGCGATTTCAGCGACCTCGCCGCCGAATTTGCCGCCGCCGGGGCGCGGGTCATCGGCGTCAGCAAGGACAGCGCGGCCAAACACGGCCGCTTTGCCGCCAAGCACGCGCTGGCGGTGACCCTGGTCTCGGACGAGGGCGGCGATATTTGCGAACGCTATGGCGTCTGGGCCGAGAAAACCCTGTATGGCAAGACCTATCTGGGCATCGTGCGCTCGACATTCCTGATCGACGCTGAGGGCCGCATCGCGCAGGTCTGGCCCAAGGTCAGCGTCAAGGGCCATGCCGAGGCGGTGCTGGCGGCCTTGCGCGCCCTTGCCTGATCGCGCCCGCCGCGCTATCAGTCGCGACGTTCCGGGGGGCCGTTTGTGCCCCCCTGCCCTTTGCCGGACAGGTGAGACCATGCGCGCAGAAACCCAGAGCACCATCGAGGCGATCCGCCGCACGCTGGACCTGCTGGCGCAGCGCATGGACCTTGAGACCGCCCGTCACCGGCTGGAGGAATTCGACGCCCGCATCGAGGATCCGAACCTCTGGAACGACCCCGAGCGTGCCCAGACCCTGATGCGCGAGCGCCAGCAACTGATCGACGCGCTGGGCACCTTTGACAGCATCTCGCGCGATCTGGCCGACAATCTCGAACTGATCGAACTGGGCGAGATGGAGGGCGACAAGGACATCGTGACCGAGGCCGAGGCGGCGCTGAAACTGCTGGGCGAAAAGGCCGCCGCCAAGGAGTTGGAGGCCCTGCTGGACGGCGAGGCCGACGGCAATGACACCTTCCTTGAAATCAACGCGGGCGCGGGCGGCACCGAAAGCTGCGACTGGGCCAACATGCTGGCGCGGATGTATGTGCGCTGGGCCGAAAAAAAGGGCTACAAGGTCGAATTGCAGGCGCAATCCGATGGCGAAGAGGCGGGCATCAAATCCGCCGCCTACAAGATCAGCGGCCACAATGCCTATGGCTGGCTGAAATCGGAATCCGGCGTGCACCGGCTGGTGCGCATCTCGCCCTATGATTCTGCGGCGCGGCGGCACACGTCGTTTTCCTCGATCTGGGTCTATCCGGTGGTCGATGACCGCATCGAGATCGAGATACCCGACCGCGACATCCGCATCGACACCTATCGCTCGTCTGGCGCCGGGGGGCAGCACGTCAACACCACCGACTCGGCGGTGCGCATCACCCACCTGCCGACCAATATCGTCGTGACCAGTTCGATGAAATCGCAGCACCAGAACCGCGAGGCCTGCATGATCGCACTGAAGGCGCGGCTCTATCAGCTCGAGCTCGACAAGCGCAACGCGGCGATCAACGCGCAGCATGAAAACAAGGGCGATGCGGGCTGGGGCAACCAGATCCGCAGCTATGTGCTGCAGCCCTACCAGATGGTGAAAGACCTGCGCACCGGGTTCGAGACCTCGGACACTCAGGGCGTGTTGGACGGCGACATTGACGGCTTCATGGCGGCAACGTTGGCGCAAAACGCCCATGGCAAGAGCCGGGCCGACATGCAGGACGGCGACTGACCCTCAGCGCAGGCCGGGGACATAGCGCGCCAGCTTGGTGAAATCGCGCGGCGCCGGGGCCTTGCGGTGATCGGCGTTGGTGATCGCGGCTTCGAGACGGGCAATCGCCATCATGTCCTCGAAGAGGTCAAACGCGGGGCGCGGGGCGGCTTGGCGGATCATGGCACGTACTCCGGTCTGGGGACGCACAGGGCGTCGATACCGTAAGATCGTTTCAGCCCGGCCTTTGGTTCAAAAAAACCGTCACAGCCCCAGCGCGGCGCGCAACCCCGGCAACACCGCCGCCGCCGCCAGCCCGACCAGCACCCCCAGCGCCACCCGCAGCACTACGCTGCGCAGGCGACCGGCACCGACACTCAGCGTCGCGCAGACCGCCGCGTAATATCCCATCGTCACTGGATCCATCGCGCACCTCTGCAATCAGTCTGCCACAGTCGCAACGACAACCAAAGGAATTGATCCATTCCACCGGTATGTTAGCGTCATCCCATGCGCGCGAACGCATCCGGGAGGCCCCAATGACTGACAGCATACCGACCCACGCCCCTGCCTCGACCATCCCTGAGCCGGCCCGCATCACTCTGGCCACGCTGCGGCGGGTGTTGGTGGCGGGCTGGGCCGATTTCCTGCGCGCGCCGCTCTATGGTGTCGCCTTCAGCGCCATCTATGTGCTGGGCGGCATCCTAATGTATGCAGTGTTTTCCGCCGCCGCCGCCGAATACTGGTTCATCCCGATCGCCGTCGGCTTTCCCATCCTCGCGCCCTTTGCCGCGACCGGACTGTATTGCGTCAGCCGTCGGCTGGAGCAGGGCACGCCGATTTCGGCCTCGGCAGTCCTGGGGGTGGTGATCGCGCAAAAGAACCGGCAGGTGCCGTCGATGGCGATGGTGATCCTGCTGGTCTTCATGTTCTGGGTGTTCCTCGCCCATACGATCTTTGCGCTGTTCTTCGGCCTGCAGCCGATCACCGGTTCAAGCTGGGACATGCTGCTGACCGGCAACGGCCTGACGATGCTGCTGGTTGGCTCGGTGATTGGCGGGGTGCTGGCGACGCTGTTCTTTTCGCTGACGGTGGTCAGCCTGCCGCTGATCCTCGACCGCGAGGTCGATTTCATCTCGGCAATGATCGCCAGCTTTGCCTGTGTCACCACCAACCCGCTGGTGATGGCGGTCTGGGCGGCGGTGATCGCGGCC
>Ga0209573_1001190_pt1 | contig 42418 bp, 45 predicted proteins | sample TNRBio252014_DNA_FD_185870 | JGI IMG/M metagenome (GOLD analysis project Ga0209573, IMG submission 185870) | Wastewater treatment Type I Accumulibacter community from EBPR Bioreactor in Madison, WI, USA - TNR Reactor_6/25/2014_ DNA (SPAdes)... | ecosystem: Engineered > Bioreactor > EBPR >...
TCGCCGCCTGCTCGTCACTCAGCCAGAAATAGTCGCGACTCATCCCGTCAGTCTCCAATTCGAAAGACCGTGAATCACGCCAGCCAATTCAATGAAAGCGATTTATGGGTCCGAACCCTAAGATTCGCTGGAGCGTTGAATCAATTGGCGCATTCCATCGGCAAAAGGCTTCAGCAGCGCACCCGCGATCTCGTACTTCTGCCCAGAGCCGATAACTGACACACGAATCTGGTCGAGTGAGCTCAACATCGGCGCGCCATCCAGCGCCTGTACGAATTTGCTGAAGACGCGCGGGTTCTGGACAAACGGGCCCGTCAGCACGATGCGATCAGGAAACAGCAACCGACACAGGTTCGTGGTCAATCGCAGCACTTCCGCCAGCGCTGTTTTCATGGGCGGCGACGCCTCGACGTCTGCGCGTCCCAGATGGGCGGCAATTTCACGCTCATCCTGTGGCAGGTCTGGAAATCGCTCGGCGAGTTCGGGGCCTAGCGCCCAAAGCGCTGCAACAGTTTCAAGGCAATCATTATTACCACAACGGCAAAGGCGGCCGAGATTGTTGCCGAGCTCCCAATGTCCAATTTCGCAGAAGCGGCCCTTGTCTCGATTGACCACTCCCTCCCTGGACGCAAACGCAGCGCCGATCCCGTGCCCCCAATGCAGGAGCAGCGTCGCCTCGACGCCGAACTCCGGGTTACTGGCCCTGAAACCTTCCAGCTCAGCGTCAACGTTGCGCATCAGGTAGACGGGATAACCAAAGCCGGAAAGACACCCAGCCAAATTGAGGTTGCGCATGTTTGGCCAGCGAGTCGCCAGACACCAGGTTGAGCTCGCGACATCCAGAAGGCCGGACATGGCGCAAACGATGGCGCAGATTTCGATGTCGTCGGGACATAGTGCGCGAATCTTGTAAACCAGTTCGACGAGATGCTCCGCCAATTCGACGTTTCCGGCAGCAGCTTCGGGATCTATCGAGGCCTGAGCCAGCACCATGAACCCCATGTCAACTGCATAGGCGACAAGCTTCTTGTCGATAACGGTGATAAAGATGGCGCCCAGCCGACGCTGGTTAAAAATCAGGACAGCCGCTGGCCTGCCCTGGCTGCGATTGCGAACCTTGCTTTCGCGGATGACGTCGCGTGTCAGAAGGTGGCCGACAAGCTCTGATACACTTGTCGAACGCAACTTGAAAAGCTCGCCGATATCACCCCGGGTAGCGGCTCGACCATCCCTGACGGCTTCCGCCGCAGCTACGAGGAGGTCTACTCGGGACGATTCGATCGACATAGGCCAGAAGTGTTACCTTTTGGAGGCGTTGCGCCTCGCGGATAATATAGCAGCCTCATCCTGTAAACTCGCGAAGCGCCGACTGCCTCGGCATTTCCCCGACTTCAAACCTGTTCGATCTGGCCGCTGTTAATGCTGCGTTCGACCGCCTCGCCGATCCGTGTTGAAATTAGGGCGGCATGCCCGTCAGGGTAACTGCCTTTCAGATCCGCGATCGAATGGCCTTCATCCAAAGCGTTGAGCATGTCGACAAAATACGACATCGACGTGAAGGTATAACCCTCGGTCATCGTCCCGAACAGGGGATGTTCATATTCCAGCGAGCTGAACGGGTTCGCGACAACGCTTGCGGCATCACGGGAAAAGGCGGTGAGATACCCCCTGTCCTGACTGTCCACCTCGGCCATTCCTTCCTCGCCCACAATGTGGATGCCTTGATTGACGATTGTCGGGAAACTCTTCGGCAATATCCAGCTCAGATCATAGTTGGTCGAGAATCCGCCTTCATACTCGACCTTGGCCTGAATGCTGTCCCAGGCCCCAGCAAGACCCATGGATTCCAGTTTGCCCTTGTAACCGCTGGCAAGCACGCGCACGGGCTCCAGCCCGGTGAGGAAGTAGACAAGGTCATAGAAGTGGACACCAAGAAACCATGACGGTGATGAACGCGCCGCCCAGGATTTCAACCACTCCGTGGGCACCTCGATGCGGTCTTCCATCTGGACGCTCGCATATTGCAGTCTACCCAGGTCTCCTGCCGCAATCTCGTTGCGAAGCCGGATGTGGCCAGGATCGAAACGCTTGTGAAAATCGACATAGAGCAAGACGCCGGCGTTTTCGCAGAGTTCGATCAGCTCGCGCGTACGAGCCGAATTCACGTCGAGCGGCTTTTGCGAAATGATATGCAGCCCGTGTTTGACCGCCTCGCGGATCACCGGCGCATGGAGATGGTCGGGCGTCGCGACTGCCACCGCGTCGAGATTGCCTTCGTCCATCATCGCCACAAAATCGGTGTAGCCCTTCGCGCCGTACTTCTTGTTGTGACGCTCAAGCACATCACGATCAAGGTCCGCAACGGCGGCAAGTTCGATGCGTCCCATGCGTTGCTGACCGGCAAAGCACTTCAACATCTGGGTGCCGTAGATGCCGCCGCCGACAACGCCGATGCGTTTTAGACTGCTCATGAGTAACTCCTGATTTGGGTGGCGTCAGCGGCCGTAGAAGATTGCCGGAAGCCATGTGGAAAACTGGGGCACCAGAACCAGCAGCACGACGGCGGCCAGCAGGGGCAGCATGAAGGGGATCACCGCCCGGAACACGCCCTCGATCGGCATGTTGGCGACTTTCGACAGAATGAAGAGCACGATGCCGACAGGCGGCGTCATGACGCCGATCATCAGCGTCATGACCATCACGACCCCCAGGTGGAATGGAGAGATTCCAGCCTGCACGGCCATCGGCATGAAGAGCGGCGTGAAGATGATAATCGCGCTGACCGTTTCCATAAAACAGCCCACCACCAAAAGCAGGATGACAATCAGGAAAAGGATCGCGGTGGGGTTGGTCGTCATGTCCAGGATGAAGCCGGCGAGCTCGCGCGGAATGCCCATCCGAATGATAAGGTAGCCAAACAGCGCTGCTGTCGAGACAATCAGCATCAGCGGCGCAATCTCCCGCGCCACCGTCGTGGTGATGCTGACCAGATCGCGAAGGGTGATCTCCCGGTAGACGACGACGCCCAGGAAACTGGTGTAGATAACTGCGACGACCGAGGCTTCGGTTGGGGTAAAAGCGCCGCCGAAAATGCCGGACAGCACAATGACCGGGGTCATGAGAGGCAGCAGCGCCCCAAGCAGCGCCTGACCAAATGTAGACGGCGAGAACGGTGCGCTCGGCGGCAGCCCTTTGAGTTTCGCCCAAATCAGAACCATCGTCGAAAGCAGCGCGCAAAGCAGAATGCCCGGCACAACGCCGGCCAGGAACAGACCACCAATGGACGTGCCGGAAGCGACGCCGAACACGATCATCGGGATCGAGGGCGGCACCAGCGGTCCGACCGTCGATGACGCGGCTGTCAGGCCAACGGAGAAAGGCATCGGGAAGCCCTTGTCCTTCATCGCTTTGATTTCGATTGCGCCAAGTCCCGCTGCATCGGCCGCCGCAGAACCCGACATGCCAGCAAAGACAAACGAGGCGGCGACGTTGACATGACCCAGCCCGCCGGGAAGAAAACCGACCAGCGCGTCTGCAAACCTGAAGAGCCTCTGCGTAGCGCCGGACCTGTTCATGATCTCGCCTGCCAGCATGAACAGCGGCACAGCCACGAGCAGGAAACTGTTGACGCCGGCATACATTCGCTGCGCAATCACGTCGACAGGCGCATCCCAGCCAAACAGCCAGTAGAGCGCGACCAGCGACGTCAGACCCAGACTGACGGCGACAGGCATGCCCATCGCGATGAACGCAAGCAGAAGGGCGAGGATGACCAGGATTGTCATTTCTGTTCACCTTCCACGCCTTCAAGCCCGTCGCCGGGATGAAAGACCTGCATCAAGAAGAGAATCGCCGTCAGGATCGAGGCAACGAGGATCACCGCGATGACGAGGCCCAGATTGAGCCATTGGACGGTGGTGAATTTAGCGCCCCAATTGACCATCATGTAGACGTAGTTGCCGTAGGATACGAAGCCGAAAAACACTGCCGAGGCGAGCGCACAAAAGATAGCAAGCGCCCGGCGCGCCCTGGCCGGCAGCAGCTGAACCCCAGTCAGGACGCGGATGTGGTTGTTTTGATATGTCGCCAGCGCAGAGCCGATGAAAATCAGCAGGATATAGAATGTGCGCGTCAGTTCCTCAGTCCATGGGATTGAGAACTGAAACACGTATCTGTTGATCACCTGCAACGTGACGAAAAGGATCATCATGGCGAGCAGGCCAAACAGAATTCCGTTCATGATGCGGACAAACAGATTCATCACCGGCCCTTTCAAGGCGCACAACGGCTGAATGAGGGAAGGCCGCGCGGGAGAGCAAGATCAGTCGGCGCGGCCTGTCCTGCTTAGCTTTTTGGAGCCGCTTCCTTGACCTTCTGATAGAGGCCCGGCTTCAGGAACTGGTCCGCGATATTCTTCGAGTCGGCCATCGCGTCAGAGAACGCCTTTGTGTCCACCTCGATGACCTCGGTGCCGGACTCTTTCAGCACCTGGAGCGACTTTTCTTCTGAGCTGGCGAGCAATCCATCGCCGAACAGCGCCGCTTCGGTGGCCGCCGCCTGCAGAGCGGTCTGTTCCTCAGTGGTTAATTTCGCCCAGCTCTTCTCCGAAATCTGAATCTTGTAGACGTCGCGAACGTGGCCCGTCAGCACGACGTATTTCTGAACTTCATAGAACTTGGAGTTGACGATCGATTCCAGCGGGTTTTCCTGCGCTTCAACCACGCCGGTCTGCAAAGCTGTATAGAGCTCATTGTAGGAAATCGTCGTTGCATTGACCCCCAGCTGCTTCCAGATCGCAATCCAGAGCGGGTTTTCGGGAAGACGCAGCCGCAGCCCGTTCATGTCGGCTGGCTTTTCGATCTTCTTGTTCGACGAAACGTGCCTTGCCCCGCGGTTCATAATGGCGAGCGTACGCAGGCCCTTTTTCTCCAGCATGAGCTGATCGATCTCTTTGCCGATCGGCCCGTCATAAACAGCGCGGACATGAGCGACGCTTTCAAACAGGTATGGCACCGACAGGAAATATTCCGGCATCCAGTAGACAACGTCCGAGATGCCCGCCATGGACATGTCGCCCGCTCCGGTGACAAGCGCTTCAAGCAATTCCCGCTCGGTTCCAAGCGAAGAGTCAAAGAATAGCTCAATGTTCACGCTGCCACCGGACTTTTCGGCGGCCAAGTCCTTGAGCTTCTGCATTGTTTGGCCAATCTGGCCATCGCCGCCTGCATAGGCGGTGGCAAAGGTGAGTTTGGCTTCTGCGTATGCGGAAAGCGGCGAAAGCACTGCAGCCGGCAGCGCCAGAGCGCCCGCCAAGAAAGTTCTACGTAGCAAGTTCTTCATGGTATCCTCCTGGTAAGAACGGGTGAATTGTGGACTTCGATTTTCGGCATGCGCTCGATCTTCGGCTCCAGCGCGTCGGACCAGCTCACATGGCCGGGTTCAACCGCGATATGCTGCTTGGTCATTGCCTCGGAAATGGCGGCGCGTGCCTGGTTTCCAGCCATTTCCATCGCCTGGCCTGGCTCGACAATCCGCCAGTCGACAACATTCCTGACGGCTTGATCCAGCTGCAGGGCTGAGCCCGCGAGTCCATCGGAACCGTCATCGACCACACGGCCATCCTCGAGACGATGGACCCGCATTCCGGCAAAGCTATAGTCGCCAACTGGCGCAGCCGCGCCGACCACCGCATCGGTGACCAGAATGCAGTTTTGCGGCCGCTTGAGATCTATCAAGGCTTTTAACGCCGCCGGCGATATGTGATGCCCATCGGCAATCAGGCAGGCTTTCAGCCGGGGTTCTGCGAGCTGCGCCAATAGGGTGTTGTCAAGTTTGTGCAGGGTTTGCGGCAATCCGTTGCCTAGATGCGTCGACATGGACAGGCCAGCATCGGCAGCTGCTGCGATTGTCTCGTATCCCGCAGAGGAGTGCCCTATCGCGACCGTCAATCCAGCTTCATGGAAGCGGCGGACGGATTGGACGCCGCCCGCTCTTTCAGGAGCCAGCGTAATCAGCAGCACCGGGCGATAAAGGTTCTGGCGGATATCTTCGATCAAGGCGCCATCCGGGTCAGTCATCGCCTCTGCCGGATGGCACCCGCGATAGCCTGCCGCATCGTTCAGGAACGGCCCTTCAATATGATATCCCGGGACCATGATGGGCCCGAGCCGGCTGTCGCGCACAGCGCAGTCCAGCGCTTTGATCCGCTCCCGCAACTGACGGGGACTAGCGGTAATGAGCGTCGGCAGGCACCCGGTAACCCCGTCCTGCAACATGGCTTCAAGCGCATCGTCCAGTCTTTGCGCCGTAAGCCCGGCATCATTGAAATCGACGCCGGCAAAGCCGTTCACCTGAACATCGAAGAGACCCGGGGTTTGCACCTGTCCGCTCCTAGCGCTTCGACAACAGGCTGGCCGAGTTGGGATCGAGATGCGCGGTTACATTGGGGTGCTGCTGGAGAATCGATGCCGGATAAAGCGGGCTGACGGGGCCTTCGATGGCCGCCTTTGCAGCGACCGCCTTGCGCTGGTCGGGAACCGACAGCACGATCTGTTTCGATTTCATGATCTGCCGCACGCTCATCGAAACAGCCTTGGCCGGCACGTCTGCGAGCGTCGCGAACCAACCCTCGCCAAACTGCTGCTGACGGCAAGCGGCATCTAGCGTTACGAGCAGATACGGCGTCTCCGTCTCGAAATCTGCAGGCGGATCGTTGAAGGCCAGATGGCAATTTTCCCCAAAACCGGCGAAACAAACGTCCACACTTTCTCCGGCGATCCGCGCATTCAATCTGGCGATCTCGGCGCCGATATCGCTTGCGGCTCCATCCACCTCAACAAATTCCTTGAGTCCGGGCGCCTTGCTGACAAACCGCTCCGTTAGGTAGCGGACAAAACTCGCGGGATGCTCGACGCCCAGGCCGGCATATTCGTCGAGGTGGAATGCCGTCACCTTCGACCAATCTATTTCAGCAGCCATCAGGTGTTCGAGCATTTCGAACTGACTTGCGCCCGTTGCAACGATGATCGTTGCCTCGCCATTGGTTGCAATAGCGCGCTGAATGGCCTGTGCGCCTTCTCTCGCGGCAGCTTGCCCAAGCGAACTCTTGTCCGGGTGAATGACGATTTCCATAACAAAGCCCAATTTTGAACCTGATTGTTCAAAACACTAGTCATGTATTATGCGACCCGTCAATAGGGTTGAGCCGTACTAGAATTAATATTGACCGGCATTGTTCAAAAATCGGCAAAGAATGGAAAACGACGAGCTGTTTGGTTGTGATTGTTTGGGTTGCCTAACCGATTTGCTCCCGGACCGGGAGCGGTATGTCTCGCATTTTAGGAACCTGGCGAGTGGCGTTCCTGGCGGCGCCCGGCATGGGTCGAATATTCGATTGCAGCCTGCAGGCCATCGATAAACGGCAGCCCGAACCGTCGTTCAAGCTCTAGGCTGCGGCCCGCATATGCGCCTGAACCGAGCAAGATCCCTTCGGCGTGAAATTGGCGCTGAGCGCGGAGTATTGTCTGACTTAGCGCCGCTTCTGCACGATCCGAACGTATTGCAGTTTCAGCGACTCCGATTCTGGTGGCCAAAACGGAATGGCGTCCAGCCATGCCGTACGAGTCGGTCAGCGCTTGAATAGTTGGCACCGCAGCATCGACAGTGGTGACGACAGCGAAGCGGTTGAGCAAGGCAGCCGCCTTTCGGATGCCCGCCTCGGCCATGCTGATAACCGGGGCAGGGACGAGACGCCGGGCGTCCTGTATCGCAATGTCGTCGAAGCATGCGAGAACATAACCGTCATAGTACGACCTGGAACGGATAATCGAGAGCACTTCAGGTACGGCGGCAGCACGATCATCCGGGGTCTCGATCGCAAAGGGGCCGCGGCCTGGATTGACCGCATCGACATGCGCATCGCTGTTGGCGAAGGCCTGGGCAGCCGAAAGGGCCTGCCTGGTGACTTCGGGATTTGTGTTTGGATTGATGACAAGCAGTCTTGTGCCTGTCGTCCTTTCCTGAGGTTTCGCCGTCATCGGCCAGACAGCGAATCCGGCAACCACATCACGACCTGCGGAAAGATCATGGTGAAGATTACGAAGCCGATCATGATAAATACATAAGGCAGAGATCCAGCCACTACATCCTGGAAGCTGCCTCCGTCGCGGCGGATGCCCTGAACGACAAACAGGTTCATACCAACGGGCGGCGTGATCAACGCAATCTCGCACATCAGGATGATGAAGATGCCGAACCAGACGGGATCAACGCCAACAGCCATCACCATCGGCACAGCGATGGGAACTGTGAGAACAAGCATGGACATTGCGTCCATGAACATGCCGAGGATGACATAGAATGCAATCAGTACAAGAAGCAGCGATATCTGATTGAGTCCGAAACCGGCCACCCATTGCGTAACCACCTGGGTGGCGCCCAGCATCGATATAGTCACGTTCAACAGCAAGGCGCAGCTTAGCACCAGGACAGTCATGCCGGTGGTGCGCGCCGCCTGCAGGGAACAGTTCAGAAGCAGAGCCAGCGTCAGCCGCTTCATGCAGGCAACGATGACCAGAGCGATTACCACGCCCAGAGCCGCCGACTCTGTCGGCGTGGCTAGTCCGCCATAGATCGAACCCATGACCACCCCAAAGATGAGGAATGGCGGAAACAGATGCTTGAGATAGGTGATCTTTGTCCGAAGTGGTATGCGTGGCTGGTCAGTGTCGCGACCGCTGGCGCCTTGAAACACAGCTATATATATTGAGAAACAGGCGGCGAGCACGATCCCGGGGATCAGGCCTGCTGCGAAAAGCTGACCAACGGATGTATTGGCCAGTGAACCGTAGACGAGCAGGTTGATGCTGGGTGGGATCAGGATGCCAAGCGTTCCGCCAGCCGCCAGCGAACCGAGCGATGCTCTGACCGGATAGCGCCGCTGCGACAGCGCGGGCAGGGCGATTGTGCCGACGGTAGCCGCCGTGGCCACAGACGAGCCTGAAGTGGCCGAAAACAACGCACATGTTGCAATGTTCGTGTGCAGCAATCCGCCCGGGAGGCGATCAAGCCAAACCGAAAACGCATCAAACATCTTGTCAGCTATGCCGCCGCGCAGCAATATTTCGCCCAGCAGCATGAACAGGGGGATCGCCAGAATCGACGGTGAGTTGAGGCTTGTCCAGACCACTCCGCCCATCATGTCGAGCAACGGCAGCCCATAGAAAATCATACCACCGAGCGCGCCGACGGCGACGATAGCAGCAGCTACGGGGATGCTGAGAAACATCAGGGCCAGCATGATCAAGAAGCCCAGCCCAACAATTGCGATGCTCATGTCGGCTTAACCTCGCGGGCTTTGAGATCAGCAATCTCTGCTTCGAGTTCGTCTTCAGGGCTGCCCGGGCCGAAGTTGCGATCCAGCAACCTTGTCTCGCCGCGGACGAGCAAGACGATGGCTCGTATTGCAAGGACTGTGGTTCCGGAAGCGAAGACCAGCATTGAGACGAGCCAGATTGCCTGTGGGTAGATCAGCGGGGTGGCCCAGGGGGTCTGTGCAATCGAACTATATTCGAGTGTTTCCTGAACGGTCTTGATCGTGAAATAGAGCAGGAAGACAGCCAGCAAGGCGAGTGATACTGCGGCAATGACGTTCAGGATCGCCCTTGCGTCCTGCGGGAATTTGGCATGCAGAATGTTGATGCGGATGTGCGCCTGTTCCAGGGCCGCAACAAGAAATGCAAGCGGGGCCACGATTGCGACGGCATAGCCGCTGAGTTCATCGATCCCACCCAGTGAATAGGAGAAGAACTTCCGCAAGATCGTCTCGGCGGCAATCGCGACCGAGAGGGCGATCATGATTGCGCCGAAGACGACGCTACATAGATGGGTCACGGATTTCATGAGGCTGGTCCCCGCCGCATGATTTTACAGACCGAGCTTTGAACCGACCGTGGCCCGCCATTTGGCTTCGCATTCAGGGAATACAGCATTGCATTGCTTTGCCCAAACGGGGAGAGATACTTTGCCCACAGCTTCCGCCACCGTTGCGACGTCGGCGTCCGATACAGCTGCCCGCTTCAAATTATAGGAAGCAGCAAGGCTGCATGGCTTTTCGCCGCTGTTGCAGCGCATGGCGTCGGAATAGAGTTCCTCGGAATAGGTCCAGATATCGTCGGTGAGCGTCTTAACCGCCGCCTGGAGTTTAGCCTGATCATCCGCCGACATCGCATTCCATTTGTTGAGATTGATGGCATAGCCGTTTACCGCCATCTGTAGCGCCAGCGGCAGAACGGTTGTGGTGGCCTCGGGCCATCCGCCGGCGTTGGCCGACGCTGGACCGGTTACCGCGCAATCAACGACGCCACGCGCCAGCGACTGCTGCACTTCGCCAAATGGAAGCGGGACGCCCGTGGCGCCAAGCCCACCCATAAAATTGGCGGCGCTCTGATCGCCTACGCGAACTTTCAGACCCTTGAGATCGGCGAGACCCGACACTTCCGGCTTGCAGAAGATGATCTGCGGGCCTGCTGGCCATACGCCCAGCAGCTTCGCATTGAACTGCGACTCAAGCCGCTCGCCAACGATTGGAGCAAAGGCTTCCATATTCGTCCGCGCAGTGGCGAAGCTGGTGTTAAGGCCGATCAGATCAAGTCCGAGAATGGAAGGCTCGTCACGACTGACCTGCGGTCCGCGGATAGAAACAATGTCGAACAAACCCGACTTGAGAACGCGCAGGCCGTCGGAATCTGGAACCCCGGCAACATCAACCGGGAGATACTGTACCGAAACATCGATCCCGGAATTCTTGCCTAGCGCCTCGAAGAAGGGCTTTTCCTTGTTCTGTGCAATGAGACCAGACCCGACAGGCTGACCGAGTACCTTGAGCTGGAGCGTATCGGCGTAGGCGGACGATGCGATGACCAGGCCCAATAGGCCTCCGAAAATGGACTTTCCGTACATTTGATTTCCCCTTTTTTCGGCCCGTCATTGCGCGGGCATTCTTTTAAATTGTCAGGATGCTTCCACACGCAGCATCCAGCTCAGTGAAGAGAAGCAGATTTCTCATCAACAGTAAAGGAAACTGTGATTTCTTATCGGATAGTCCCAGACACGAGGATACGAGACCGGAGAACTCCGTTCTCGTAGCGCAGGCTCTGAAGAAGAATGGTTCAGCCGGCCGATCAGCAGCAGCCGAACGCCGCTGAATCAGAGCTCTCCGATCAACTCGTTGGCGGCTTCAATACGGCGCAGCCGCGCACGACCTTTGCCCGTCGACAATTCGATCGACCTCATGACCAGTATGTGACAAAGCGCCATCACGGAAACGTGATTGAACATGGGGCCCGTCGAAGCTGTCTGACAGCGGAAATGCCAATGGGCCCGACGATCCTGTTCAACACTCTCGTCCGTCACATAGGCGAGCGCCGCCCTGGTTGAGGCCACATAGTCGAGCAGCGCTGCAGTTGCAGCCACCCGGCGCCGAAGTCCTAATATGATGACGCAGTCATCATTGGAGATGCTCGCAAGGTGCTCTCCGAGCGTTTCTCCGCCACCGGGTATTGAAACCACGCTTTCGATAACCTGCGTCAGCTGCCACCGCATGTAGTCGGCGATGGAGTGGCCGGCGCGGAATCCCACGACCCAAACCTTGCGTGCGGATAGCATCGCTTGCGCAAGTGCATCAATGTCTGCTTGGGGGATGATGTTGAACGTTTGATCGAGGTTGGACTTGCACTGTTCGAGCGCAGACAACAGTGGCGCGTCGGACGAACCTGGCGCCGCGTGGTCGAGAAACAGTCGCGAGCCCGATCGCTGCTCGAGGCGTGCATGTCGCCGCGCCTCGTCGTAACTCGCATAGTCCAGCCGCCGCACAAAGCGCGATACGGTTGCTTTGGAGACGTTAGCCAGACGAGCAAGCTCCTGCGCGTCATAACTTGCAAGCTCGCCCGGGAAGTCACAGAGAAACTCGCCGAGGCGCCGTTCGGCCGGGTGGAGCGTCGGCAGTGCGGCGCGGATGCGGCTCAGGAATGACTTGTCCTTCGTCGAGTTCATAATCTCCCCGAAACTTCAATTTCACAGGAAGTAGTCGAGTTTCCTGTAGAGGGGAAGTACGAGGGTCGGGATTTGACGCTGCCGGGTTTCTTGTGAGTAGCCTGGTCAGGCGGCTTTGGGAGAAAATATCGCCCGCTTGCGATCGACCTGGTAGAGAGAGGCGTAGGAAGCCGCATCCCCGGCGAGCTGTCCGATTGCATTGAGGATGTAGTCCACTTTCTTGTCAGACATTAAAACGCTCAGGTTAAACCGCACGAAACCCGGCTTGTCGGTTTCAATGCCCGCCTGGATCTTCTCGAAGATCTGTTCCGATTGATCCGGCTCAATGTCGAGCAGTCTGTGGGCATAGGGACCAGCGCAGGCGCAGCCGCCACGCGCCTGGATGCCAAATCTGTCGCTGAGCATGCGGGTCACCAATTGATGGTGGACATATCCCCCGTTCCCGTCGCGGACACGCATCGAGAAAATTGGCAGCCGGGGCGCAGTCGGAGACCCGAGCAATTCGATCCTCTCGGCTGATTGGAGTTTTCGCATGGTGCGCTGTGTCAGCCATGCGTTTCGTTTCGCCATCAAATCAGTTCCGATGACATCCTTGATGAGGAACGCCAGCCCGGCGCGTATATCGCCGATCACATTGGGAGTGCCTGCTTCCTCCCGGGCCTCCATGCTGTCGGTATAGTGGTGCGATCGGGGCGAAACGAATGTTACCGTTCCGCCACCGGGCCAGGTCGGCTTGACTGCGTCGACCGCATCCCTGCGAACGACAAGGATGCCCGATGCTCCCGGCCCGCCAACAAACTTGTGGGGCGAAACCACGATTGCGTCGATGCCTACCGACATGTCGATCGGCATATAGGGTCCTGCTCCGGCAAAATCCCAAACCATGACCGCGCCGGCTTCTTTGACCTGTCGGGTGATTGTTTCAACCGCCGAATAGATTCCTGTTACGTTTGACGCAGCGGAGAAGGCGCAGATTGTGAGCCGGCTTCCCGCCGGTTTATCCAACAGCGCGGCCAGCGCCCTCAGGTCAGGTCCTCCATCGGGCGATTCCGGAATCTCGACCACTTCGGCTCCGCTCTCGCGCCAGGGCAGGATATTGGAATGGTGCTCATAGGGCCCAAGAATAACCCTTGCGCCGCTACCTGATTTGATCGCCGCCTTGACGCCAAGCAGGCTGACCAGCCGGTTGATCCCGGCAGTCGCGCCGCTGCCTGCAAAAATCACAGCGTGTTCCGGCCCGGCGCCGCAACAATCTGCGATAAGCGCGCGCGCCTCGCGACGAAGCCGGGTCATGAACCCGCCACAGAACGAGGCCTCGGTGTGGCTGTTTGCATAGTAAGGCAGAACCTGCTTCAGCACGAAATCTTCGACTTGCGTCAGCGCACGGCCAGACGCAACATAGTCGGCATAGACCAGCGGCTGTTCGCCAAAGGGACCGTCAATGCTTGCGCCCTCGCCAATCAGGCCGCCTTGCAGCGCCGCCACCGGATCCGCCGGGTCGATTCCGTTTCGAAAGACCTGCAGCAGCGATTCCGGTTTGGTCATTTGTAGCATGTGCCAGCATTTCCCGACATTGGTTCATGTTTGGCGCCGCTATCTGCGGGCCACGATAAATTCAGGACCATCCAGTGTCAGGTCTTGAATGCAGCGCGCATTGCGCCAATCCCGGGTATGCGTTCGACAAGATGCTCATGCCGGGTGTCAAAATGCTGAACCAAACCTCGTTGATCCCGGCCAACAAGAATTGTGAAGACATAGGCGGAATGACCAGGCGAAGCCGCTGTCGGGTGATAGCCTTCGGGAATAAGGAAAGTGTCGCCATTCTGTATCATCTCAGCGCGAGGCGGCTGACCTTCCTGATAATATACCTGAACGCCGAATCCTGTCACCGGAGCGTAACGATAGTGGTAGAGTTCCGCATGGTTGGTTTCCCCTTCGCGAGCCTCGTCATGTTTATGTGGGGGGTAGCCCGACCAGCACCCCTCCTCAGCGTAGAGTTCGCTGACAAGAAGGCGCTCGACCCGGTTGGTCGCGTTCTGCCCGAGAATATGACAGATTTCGCGCCTCGACTTGGTGTCTGAAGACCCCACGACGACCGGCTGGACGTCTTCCGGCCTGATGCGGAAGGGCGCATGATCCGCCGTGGTTGGCGCACCGGCGAGGGCGATCTCCACAGACGCGTCGCCCGCTGTGAACGTCGCTTCGCGGCCCGTCCCAAGATAGACTGAATCCGCCCGGCCGCTCCACACGTCGGCGCGGACTCCAACATTGGAAAACACCTCGCCGCCGACCGTGATCGTGCAGGTTCCCGACATGACCACGGCGACAAGTTCGGTGTTCGGCGTTGTCAACGTGAATGTCTGGCCAGGCGCAAGCTTGACAAGATTGAAGTAGATCTCGGGCACAACCTTCGACCCGCTGTCGGTGATCGCGCGGTTGCCGTTGTCATAGGCGCGAATGAGTTCGTACATGGATTATCCTTTCCAGGCGGCAGCGTCAGATCGCTGCCGATATTCCGCCATCCACAAAGATGACCTGACCCGTGATGAAGTCGGATGCAGAAGCGGAGAGAAATACCGCCGCCGGGCCGACATCGGCCGGTTCACCCCAGCGGCCAGCTGGAGTGCGCTTTACCAGCCAATCCGAAAACGCCTTGTCTTCGGTAAGCGCCGTATTCATTTCGGTTCGGAAATAGCCCGGAGCTATCCCGTTCACCTGAATGTTCTTGGGCGCCCATTCGACCGCCAGCGCCCGCGTCAACATGCGCAAGCCGCCCTTTGCCGCCGAATAGGCCGGCACCGTTGGACGTCCCAGTTCTGCGAGCAGCGAAAGAGTGTTGACGATCTTGCCTGCGCCTCTTTCGGCCATGCCGCGCGCGACTCTCTGAGCCAGAAAGAACGGCGCAGTGAGATTTGTCGCCAGGACGCTATCCCACTCGGCGCGGCCGAAACTCAGTGCCGGCGCGCGCGATTGGGCGCCTGCATTGTTGATCAGAATGTCAATCGGTCCTGTCGCCTCTTCGGTGGCTGATATCGCCTCGTCAACGGCGGCAGCGTCCAGGAGGTCAACACTGATGGATTCCGCGACGGCGCCGCGTTCGCGCAGCCCCGACGCGGCCTGCTCCAGGCGCGCGCCATTGCGTCCGAGCAGGACAACGCCGGCGCCGGCGCCGGACAGAGCTTCGGCAATAGCCAGCCCGAGACCGGAACCGCCGCCGGTAATCAGCGCCTTGCGTCCGTCGAGGCGAAAAGGGTTGTCAGACGCTACCATGGGTTCACCCAGTTTTTCGGCCGTTCGCCACTCAAAATTTGTTCAGCCTGCTCCGCAGCCTGACGCTGCAGCGACTGCTGGCCCTCCTGCGAGTACCAACCGACATGATCGCTCAAGACGACATTGTCCAAAGCCAGTATCGGATGATCCGCTGGCGGCGGTTCTTGCGACAGCACATCCAGCCCGGCGCCTGCCAGTTTCCCTTCGGACAAGGCCCGAGCCAATGCGCGGTCATCAACATTCGAACCGCGCGAAGCATTGACGAGAATGGCGTTCGGCTTCATGCGCTGGAGAATATTGGCGTCGACAAAGGGGCGGCCGTCGGGATTGCCGGGCGCACACACAACAAGAATGTCAGCCAGCGACGCAACTTCCTGGATCGATGCTTGCCTGACGCCGGCGGCGTCCGCCGCCGCCGCAGATAAATATGGATCGTGTGCGTAGACAGTGTCGATGCCAAAACCAGTGAAACGCCGGTGCACCGCCGCTCCGATGCGTCCATAGCCAATCACGCCGAGTGTGCTGCCTGCGATGCGCCGGATCGGAGCGTCCGACCCCGAACCCCAGAGTCCGGCGCGCACCGCCCTGTCGCCGGATACGATACGCCGCGCCACGGCAAGATACAGAGCCAATACCTAATCCGCGACGTCGATATCGGCTCCGTAGCTCGGTACATTTGCGACAGCCACCTTGCGCGCACGCGCCGCCTCAAGATCGACCGTGTCGGTTCCGACTCCGTAGCGAATGATGCCGGCCAGATTAGGCGCCGACGCGATTGCGCCGGCGTCGACACGCGCGTCACGCACGAACAGGATACGCGTCTGGGCCAGTGCGTCGTGGTCCAGTCTGTCGGCCGCCACACGCCCCAGGCTCAACCCGAACCGCGCCATGGCGTCCGCTTCAACCGACATGTCGGCGTAGCCCGGATCGACCACCAATGCGTTAAATTCGCTCACAGGCGGTCATCTCCTCTGGAAGATCGCCTCGACCTCGACGGCGGAGCCGCCAGCGAGCGCAATGTTTGAATGCCCGGTGCGCGCATGAGAGCCAAAGACCGGTCCGAATATGTCGACGAGCAGCAATGAAGCGCCGTTCACCACTTCGCCAATATCAGCGAAATCCGGTGTGGCTGAAACCGAGACGCTGATCTTGAAAGCGCGCCACAGCCGCAGATCGCCTGTGCTTTGATGCACCAGCGAAAGGACGTTCAGCATGGCCAGTTCTGCGCTTTCGCGTCCCTGCTCGACGCTGACTTCCTGTCCAAGCCGGCCACGATAAAGCGGACCAGCTTCCGTATTGGCGATCTGGCCTGAAGTATAAAGCAGGTCGCCAGACTGGCGTGTGGCGCTGAACCAGTCAGCCCGCAGCTTACGCGTAGACAGGGTGAGGTTGCGCGCGGCGAGGCGCTCATAGGGATCGAACGCCTGATCGGCCGGTTGGATAAGCATGGGTTTCTCCGTAGATTGTCGCGCCGCAGCGCTCGAAATTGAAGGGGATCAGATGTCCGAAGCCAGCCATTGGGCGCGAAGACCTGGCTGCTTGAGGACTGCTGTATTGAGAAGTCTCCTGGGCGCTCGCCGCCTGATATAGTCAGCCACCGGATCGACCGACCCTGAAAGTTGCAATGCCTGCATCTCAACTGCCGTTCCGGCGGTGTGCGGCGTCACGATCACGTTCGGCAGCGACATAAGAGGGCTCTGTGAAGGTTCCTCGGTCAGCACATCAAGGCCGGCAGATCGAATGCGCCCGCTGGACAGGGCATCGAAGAGTGCGGCTTCTTCCACCACCGCGCCGCGGCCAACATTCACCAGCGTCGCATCCGGCTTCATAAGCTCGATCTGCTTGGCGCCGATAAGGCCGGTCGTCGCAGGCGACAGTGGCAGGCAAAGAACGATCACATCCGACTCGCGCAGCAACTCGTCCAGTCCAACCCATTCGACGCCGGCAAAGGCCGTATGTTCAAAGCGGGGACGGCGCTGGTAGCCGAGCAGACGACTCACTCCGAATGCGCGCATGCGAATGGCCACTGCTGTGCCAATCTGACCAAGGCCGACAATGCCAACGGTTTTGCCAACCAGTGTGCGGGCCGCAGGAAGCCCTTGCGGGTCCGTTTGGTCCCACACGCCGTCCCGCGCCTGCAGGGCAAATGGCAAGGTGGCGGGACGAAGGGCCAGCAATGTCAGCAGCATCGCATGTTCTGCTACGACGTCAGCGTTCAGTCCGGCATTGTTGGTGAACATCACGCCGGCAGACGTCAATGCGTCCAGATTGACGACCTTGCTGTGCTCAAATCCGCTGCCGGATTTGTGTACAAGCTTCAGGTTCGGCAGCGCCGCAACGAAGCCGGCGTCGACCTCAAAGGTCAGCGGCCAACGAAACATCATGACGTCCGCATCAGCTGCCTTCGCCAATACCTCTTCGCGGCTGGCGGTGCGGTTGTCGAAGCACACCAGTTCGTGTTCAGCCAGCCGCTCTTGCACCACCGGCAGGTAGCTTTGCTCCATTGCAATTTTCATGTTTCAGTCGCCTCGGTCGAATATGTCTGGTGATGCTGAATGGCTTGCGGCTAGGCAGCGTGAAGATTGCCGCCGCCCGGTACAGCCGCGAGAAGTTTTCTTGTGTAAGGATGTTGTGGATGGGTCAGAACCTGATCGACAGGCCCCGCCTCGACAATCTCGCCAGCCGACATCACCGCAATATGCGTACAGACGTAGCGGATCACTCCCAGATCATGCGAGATCACGACATAGGTAACGTCGCGTTCCGCCCGAAGGCGGTTCAACAGATTCAAGATAGTCGCCTGGATGGACACATCCAGCGCCGACACAGGCTCGTCCGCGATGATCACTTTCGGGTCCAGCGACAAAGCCCGCGCAATGCCTACGCGCTGCCGCTGACCGCCGGACAGTTGAAACGGCCGCCGGTGGGCAAGACCCTCGCCCAGCCCAACCTCGCCAAGCAGTCGAACAGCTTTGGCCAGGCTTTCCTGGCGCGTGGCTCCGCGTATCTGAAGCGGCTCTGCGACGCTCTCGGCGACAGTGTAGCGCGGATCGAGCGCCGAACCGTTGTCCTGGAAGATGAACTGTATGTCCTCGCGCCATTGCCGGTATTTTTCGGCGCTCAGTTCGCCTATCGGCGTTCCGTCAAATCGAATAATGCCGCTGTCAGGCGTTTCGAGCCCGACAAGCATCCGCGCCAGCGTGGTCTTGCCCGATCCCGATTCCCCCACAATGCCCAAAGCCTCTCCCAGGCGCACATCGAGTGAGACATGCTGCGCCACCAGATTTGGCGGCACGCGCGACCACGGCAGCAGGCCGCTTTGGTGGAAAGCCTTGTTGACGTTTTCAACCGACAGGATCGACCTTGTATTGCGTGGCGCTGCAATGCGCGTTGCAGCCGAGGTCGCGGGCTTGGGTAATGATACAACGCTCCCGTTATTGTTAAAGCAGGCGGCGCAATGTCCCGTCGTATCAAGCGCGCGCAGGACGGGCGTTTCAACTGCGCAGATTTCAGTGGCGAGCGGACAACGGGGCCTAAGCGCGCAACCCTGAATAGGCTTGGTGAGCGGAGGCGGAAGACCCTCGAGCCCAACCAGAGGCTCGTGTTCGTCGCGACCGACATTCGGCATCGCTGCAACCAGCGCGGCTGTATAGGGGTGACCGGGACGATCGATCACGTCCATGGTGGGACCGCTCTCCACCACACGCCCGGCATACATTACTGCAACCCGGTTTGCCCGATCCCGCACGACTTCCAGATCATGCGATACCAGAATTACACCCAGATCCAACTCACGCCGCAGGCGGTCCAGGAGGTTCAGAATCTGCGCCTGGACGCTGACATCCAACGCAGTGGTGGGCTCATCCGCAATCAGCAGTTTTGGATTTCGCGCAAGCGCCAGCGCAATAACCACGCGTTGCGCCAGACCACCGGACAATTCATGTGGATACTGACGCAGGCGCTCGGCCGCCCGGTTTACGCCGACCGAATCGAGCAGCTCTATAGATTTCAGATAGGCGCTGCGGGCGGTCGAACGATCCGCAGGCTTCAACGCTTCCCGGATTTGCGAGCCGACGAGCAGCCGGGGATTGAGGGCTTTCATCGGGTTCTGGAATACAACCCCGACGTCCTGCCGCCGCAATCGACGCAGCGCGTTCTGATTGGCGGTCAGAATTTCGTGTCCGGCGACCGTAAATTCGTCCGCTGTCACGATTGCGCCTTCGGGACCAAGGCCCGCGATCGTCATTGCGGTCACCGACTTGCCGCAGCCACTTTCCCCGACGATGCCGACAAGCTCCCCGGCGTCCACATGCAGGGACACCCCGCGCACGGCGATCACTTCCTTGCCGGCGGCGGGAATGCGCACCCGCAGATTTTTCAGTGACAGAAGGCTCACAGTTCCGCTCCTCCACGCACCGAGACGGGTCAGAGAGCCAGTCGCCGATGATCTGCGCACACAGCAAAACGATGCTCAGCGCAAGGCCGGGAAAGATCGAGATCCACCATGCCGCGCCTAATTGCGATTGCCCTTCGGACACCATCATGCCCCAGTCGGGCGTCGGCGGCTGAACGCCAATCCCGAGAAAGCTCAATCCGGCCTCCGCCAAAACAGCATGGGAAAAATTGGCCGTCGCGGTAACCGCCAGCAGCGGCAGCGTGCCCGGCACAATATGCCGAAGTATGATGCTGATTTCCTTCATTCCCGCCAGGCGGGCGACTTCGACATAGGCCAGAGAACGGACCGCCATCACATGACTGCGCACAACGCGGAAATGCAGCGGCCACGATTCCAGCGCGATGACAATGACAAGATTGATGATGCTCGGACCAAGTATGACGAGCACCAGCAAGGCCAGAACCAGGCCGGGAATCGACATTTGAATATCGGCCAGCCGCGAAAGGAAGGCGTCGACCTTTCCCCGCCGATAGCCCGCCCAAAGGCCAGCCGCCACGCCAATGATGAGCGCCGCAATCACGGCCAGGACTCCAACCAGCAAAGGCGGTCTGCCGCCCCAGACGACCCTGGCGAGCACATCACGCCCGACCAGATCAACTCCAAACGGATGAGCGGCGCTGGGTGGACTCAGCATCGTCATCAGATCCTGTTTGTACGGATCGAATGGTAACAGTGGCGCAAAAATGGAGATCAGAACAACCGACGCAAACAGGCCGATCGCAATCCGGACTCCGATTGGAATAGCCTGTCGTTTGGGTTCAACGGTTTCCGTCGTGTCAGTCCCTGCCGCGCCGCTCATCGTTTTTGAACCCTTGGATCAATGATTGCGACAATAATGTCGACGGCCAGACTGGCGATCACATAGCCAAGACATACGAACACGACGCTGGCCAGAACCACCGGATAGTCGCGATTGGCGACTGAGCGGACAAGCAATTCGCCGAGACCTGGATAGGCGAAAACGGTCTCAGTGACGACTGCGCCGGCAAGCACTCCACCAGCCTGCAAACCAATCAAAGCCACCACCGGCCCCAGGGCATTGATGGCTATATGGCGAATGCGCACTGTTGTTTCGCTGATCCCCTTGGCCCGGGCGGTCAAGACGTGCTCTTCGTGACGCATCTCGTTGATGGTCGATCTGAAGAGCCGGGCGATATTCGGGGCTACGAAACAAGAGAGCGTTGCGATCGGCAACACGAGATGCTTCCAGGATCCTGATCCGCTTGTGGGCAGCAACGGGAACGTAAGGCTGAATATGAGGATGAGCAGCAATCCCAAAAAGAAGCTGGGCATGGACTGAAGCAACATCAGAAAACGAAGAGGCAATGATCGCGCCAACGCGTTTCGGCTCATCGCAGCCGCATAGCCAACAAGAAGACCAACAATAGAGCCAATAATTACGGCGGACAGGCTGAGCAGCAATGTGTTGGGAACACGCCTGATGACTTCAACAAAGGCAGGACGATTTGTGTAGAGCGAATTGGGAAAATCACCGGTCAACACATTGCCGAGAAATGTGAAATACTGCGCGTATAGGGGCTGATCAAAGCCGTATTGCTCGGATATCCTGGCGATATCAGCGTCAGTTGCATTCAGCGGAGCCATGACTTCCGCCGGATTTCCCGTCGCATTGACCATAATGAAGACAATAGTGACGGCGCCCAGCAGGGCAATGAGCGCGCCAATGGTGCGTCTCAACATGAAGCCGAGACTGATTGGAGAACGAATCATCGACCGCCAGACCATGGCTGTCGTCACGTCATTCGCTGACATTGTTTAGCTTCGCCTCCAGATATCGACTTGTTGCGCCCCAAGCTGAAGGCTCAGGGCGCAACTCCAACTTGAACTAGTTGGCTGCCGCAGGCTTCATATCGGTCGCCTTGACCCAGTCATCAGCCCGTATGGTCCATTCCACCTTGTCGCTGACGGCATAGGTCTGTGGCTGCGGCCACAGATAAACGACCATTGCATCGTCCGCAGCGATCTGCGCAGCCAGACGCACATTCTTCACCTGCTCAGCAGCATCAGGCGCAGTTTTCGCAGCGGTAACTGCCTCGTCATAGCCGGCCGGGACAGGTCCCCATGTGTAGGGCGCGGTGCTTGCAAACTGGCCCATCAACTCGGCCTGCGCGTTCGAGCTTGAGACATAGCCGAGATAGACCATGTCAGGCGCGTTTTCCTTGTCGCGCAGGAAGGATACAAACGTATTGCCCGGCACCGTCTTTATGTTCAGCTTCACGCCAACTTCCGCCAGCTGAGCGGACATCGCTTCGGTCGCTTGAACAGCCTGGATGAAGCCAGCTTCGCCGGTAACGCCAATCGTCAGTTCAAGCCCGTTGGGATAGCCGGCTTCCGCCAGCAATGCCTTTGCCTTGTCAGCGTCATATGGCCAAGCTTTCATTTCAGGATTGAACCCGGAATCGGCGGAATTCAGCACCTGCGTGGTCGCCGGCTGGGTCAAGCCCCTGTAGATCGTTTTGGTGATGAGTTCCTTGTTGATGGCGTAGTTGATTGCCTGGCGCACCTTCAGTTTGCCGGTTGCTTCGTGATTGGTGTTGAAGCGCAGGACATGCACCCGGCGACCGCCGATCGCGCCCACCTTGTAGCCGGGCAGGGACTTGAGTTGATCGAGGTCAACCGCGTCGATCCGCAGGCTCGCCTGAATCTCTCCGCTCTTGAGCGCGCTGATCCGCGTCGCCGTGTTTGGAACAACGCGATAGGTTACGTCCTTGAAGCCGGGCGCCTGGCCGTAATAGTCTGGATTGGCCTTCAAGGTTACATGCGACGAAAGCTCATAATCGACGAGGTTATACGCACCTGAAGGGTTTACATCGACTTTGGGGTTATGGCTCTCTGTCCATTTCGGCGGAAGCATAAAGAACCAGCTCATCCGCTTGGGCAGATCCACCCATGGGGCTGTAGTCTTTATGACGAGCGTCGTCGGATCAACAGCGGTGGCGGATTCGATAAGATTGAAATCCGTATTGGCGGTAGCCTTGGTTTCCGGATTCTTCATCCGCTCGATGTTCCAGACAACAGCGGCAGCGTCGAGCGGTTCGCCATCGGCAAATTTCACGCCGTCGCGCAGTTTGAAAGTGTACTCCTTGGCGTCCTTCGTCGACCATTCCAGCGCCAGGTCGCCAACAACTTCACCTTGCGGATTGAATGTGGTCAGTGACGAATAGAGCTGCGACAGGATCGACAGATCCTGTCCCGTTCAGCGCGCAAAAGCAGGATCCATGGTGATAAGCGGATCTATCGCGATGGTCAGGGCATCCTGGGCGGAAGCGGCCGGGATGCAACCCAGCGCGACCATCGTTGACAGAGCGATGCTTCGCCCTGTTTTCAGAAATGTGAATTTCACTGGAGTTCTCCCTTTTGTTTATGCTGGCGGTGCGGTCGGGCGCAGATGCGCCTGTTTCTAGGCCCCGATTTCTTCAGGTTCAGGCAAGCCGAGATTGCGGCGCAGGTTTCCATCCTCATACTCGGTCCGGAAACAGCCGCGTGCTTGCAACGCCGGCACCAGCATATCCGTTATCCGGGAGACCCCTTCTGGCTGATAGAGCGCCGACATGTTGAAGCCATCGCACCCGCCATTGCGGAAGCGCTCATCCATCTGCGCAGCTACCTGCTCAGCTGCCCCGACCGGCGACCAATGCCCGCCTGCGGTGCAATTATGCTCGATCATCTGGCGAATAGTGGCTTTGCGCTCGACCGCCATATACCGGTACATTTCGTATCGGGACTGCATGACGTTAATGGTTGCTGTTGCCGGAAAGTCTTCCGCAGGAATGCGCTCGTCGAGGTCGTATTTCGCAAGATCAACGCCCGGCAGCAGCGATTGCATCTGCTCGATTCCGATGTCGAAATTGATCAGGTCGTTGAGCTCCCGGTTCATCGCCAAGGCCTCTGCCTCGGTTTCACCAACCACCGGCGCACAGCCCGGGAGAATCTTGATATGATCGGGATCACGCCCCGCCTTGGCCGTTCGCGCCTTGATATCAGTATAGTACTCCTGCGCCTCCGGCAGCGTCGGCGACAATGCGTACACAACGTCGGCAAAGCGAGCAGCGAGGTTCTTTCCGCTCTCGGAAGTGCCCGCCTGGGCATAGATCGGCCGGGACTGCGGCGCGCGCGGGAGGTTCAACGGCCCGGTAATCCGAAAGACCTCACCGGCGTATTTCTCAATATGAACATGCGACGGATCGCCAAAAACGCCCTTCTCGCGGTCCATCACCATGGCCGCGCGGTCCCAGCTGTTAAACAGGCTGCTGATCACTTCCACATATTCGGTTGCCCGCTTGTGCCGGGCGCCATGGTCCAGCATTTCCGCATCGGAATAATGTTCGGCGCCGTCATAGGATGTGACGATATTCCATCCGGCGCGCCCGCTTGAAATGTGATCCAGCGAATTCAACTGCCGCGCCACATTGTAGGGGTCCGTGAATGTGGTCGACAGCGTGCAGACGATGCCGATCCGGTCGGTAATCGCTGCAAGCGCGGAGCCTAGCGTCACCGATTCAAGGAAACGTAGCGGGCGGATCGGGAACGTCTTTTGACTGTGAAGCGGGCTGTCCGCCAGAAAGATCAGGTGAATCTTGGCGGCTTCCGCCTTGGCCACCGCGTCACGATAGAGGCTGAGCGAGTAGGCTTCCTCGACGCGGCTGCCCGGCCGGCGCCACCCCGCCTGGTGAATGCCTACGCCGTTCAACAAGAGTCCCAGCACCATTTTGCGGTCCGATGACGTGGCCATCCACTAACCTCTCAAACGCTTCAAAAGTTGTATGATATCTTGACATAATATAACTTGGCGTGTCAATATCAGTTTCGTCACTTCCGGGAGATTCAGTTTTGAAGCCAGGGATATTGCCCTCCGAGCCGCTCCAGCCGGCGCCAAGCATGTCTCAGCTGCTGGGTAGCCGCCTTCGCACCGAAATTGAGAAGCGCGCACTGCGCGTTGGCGACAAGTTTCCGACCGACGCGGAGATCGCCGCAGCCTACGGCGTCAGCCGAACGGTAGTTCGTGAGGCAGTGGCTGCGCTGCGAGAAGCGGGGCTCATCTCGACCCAGCGTGGCCGCGGATCAATAGTCATCGCCAACACCCCTTCGCCCAGTTTTTCAGTCTCCGCGCCAGAGTTGGAAAACTCCCGCCGGCTGCTCCAGCTGTACGAGTTTCGCACAATGATCGAGGCCGAGGCTGCAGCTTTGGCCGCAGAGCGGCATACTGATGACGACAGTGCGAAGTTGCGCGCGTTGGTGAGCAAGGCGGCGATGGTGCAAACATTCGAGGATGCAATCCATAACGACATCGCGTTTCATCTGGCCATCGCCGAAGCCACCCGCAATGAGTATTTCCAGCGCGTAATGGCCACCGTCCGTTCCGCAACAACGGCCAGACCTTTCCTTCGCGAAGATCTCGACGAAGCGGGTTATCTGGCGCTGTTTCGCAATACGATCCGCACCGAACATTCCGAAATCGCAGACGCCATAGCAAGCGGAGACGCCAGCCGCTCACGCGATGCGATCAAGAGCCATTTGGGCGGCCAGCGCTACGAACGGTTGCTGATCCGTCTTGGCGGTGAGGTGGACCCCGCAGACAACGAACCGGAAACAACAAGCGATGACAATGACGACTGAAATCGACGCAAGAACCTTCTGGCGCGCAATTGGCAGCCGTGTGCTTGGCGCTTGCGTTGCAGCCGCCCGTGACGATAACGGCCCGGCGGGCTTGCTGGCGCTATCGGCCACGCATGTATCGGCGGCGCCCCCGACCATGATGATGTCGGTAGGCAAGAGCACGTCAGCTCTGTCGACGATCCTGAGGGCTGGCCATTTCTCGCTCAATGTTCTCACCGAAGCCGACGCAACTGTGGCGGATCTCTTCTCAGGCCGCAGTGGCGTGTCTGGCGCGGCGCGTTTCACAGCAGGCCGCTGGGACACTTTGGTAACCGGCGCCCCGGCGCTGATCGGGGCCATGGCCGTCCTCGACTGCAAGGTTGAAACGACCGTCGAGTCGTCAGATGCGCACATCATTATCGGCCGCGTCATGGCCTATCGCGGCCAGGAAGGCCGTCCACTTGTAAGCTTTGGCGGCAAGATGTTGGGCTGTGATTTTCACGAGGCTACTGGCCAATGAACAAGATGATCGAAGAACCAGTCGTCGAGGCCGAATTCGACACGCGCGCGTTTCGCAACTGCCTGGGGCAATTCTCCACTGGCGTTGTTGTCGTGACCGCCCAGGTCGGGGACCACCGCGCCGGCGTGACGGTGAATTCTTTCAGTTCATTGTCCCTCGACCCGCCGCTGGTGTTGTGGTCGCTGATCCGGACCTCAAGATCGGCGCCCGTCTTCGAGGCCGCCGAACGTTTTGCGATCAATATTCTGGCGCACGACCAGATCGAGGTATCGCAGATTTTCGCCAGCAAGAGCGACGACAAGTTTGCTGGCGTCAGCTGGCGGCCGGGCAAGAATGGCTCGCCCGTTCTGGACGGCTGCGCCGCAACCTTCGAATGCAGCACACAGGCGATCCATGAAGGAGGCGATCACCACCTGATTGTTGGAAGGGTCGATGGATTCAGCCATCAGGAAAAGGAGGGTCTTGCCTTCTCGCGAGGCCGCTACGGGATCGTAATCGACCAAACGCCCGAACCTGACGCGCAATCTCAAGGCGTTGCGAACCTGAGCACGGAAGAACCGACTTTCGGCAGCCTTCTGTTCCAGGCGCATATGTGTACATGGCGTGATTTCGACGAGCTTCGCAATCATATGGGAATTTCTGTCTCCGAAAGCCGGGTGCTCTTCGTGCTGGCAGCCACCGGACCGGCCTTTATCGACAAAATCGTCGACCGGTCGAACATGCCCCAGGAGGAAATCCGCTTGACCATCGTGGCGCTTGAGGCGGCTGGTCTCGTTGCGCGCGCGGCCGATGGCGTGATCTCTCTTGCGCCGGCCGGCAAGGCTAGGCGCGCAGCCATTCGCAAGGCGATCGAGCAGCACGAAGCCCGAATGCTCGCCAACATTCCCGCCAAGGAATTGGCCGTCGCGACCAAGGTTCTCAAAAACTACGTCGCTCAGAATACTGCTGTGTGAACGGAACCAACGATGAATAAGCATGAACGTTTCAACGCCGCGATCGCTGGTAAGCCGGTCGACTCGATACCAGCCGGGTTCTGGCTGCATTTCCCGGAGGAAGACTGGTTCGGCGAAAGAGCAGTCAATGCCCATCTGGATTACTATCGCGCTGTCGATCCCGACATTCTCAAACTTATGAATGAATACCGCTACCAGATGGATGAACCCATTGCTGGCGTTGGGGATTGGGCAAAATGGAAGCCGCTCGGAGTAAAGGGCGGTTATTACCAGGGCGAACTCGACCTGATAGCAAATGTGGCCGACCGCATGGGCGGTGAAGCGCCGCTGCTCGCAACGATTCATGGCGTTTACATTTGCGCGCATCATGGCGGCCGCCGCCCGGAAATAACCTTTGACGATCCGCACATCCTTACCAAGCACCTTAAGGAAAACCCGCGCGCGGTAGCGCCGGCGCTTGACGCAGTGGCCGACACGCTGACCGAACTTGCATTGCGCTCGATCGACGCCGGGGCGACAGCTATTTACTACAGCTCGATCGGCGGCGAGGCCTGGCGCTTCGACGCCGAGACATTTGAAACCTGGATCAAGCCTTACGAATTGCGCGTACTGAACGCGGTAAAGGCGCGCGGTACGCCGATCATCCTCCATGTCTGCAAGGCAAATCCGCGCTTGTCGTCCTATGCGGACTATCCGGCCGACGTTGTGAACTGGGCTGTTCATTCCAGCGATTTCGACCTGCAATACGGTCGCAATCTCTTTGATCGGACCATCCTTGGCGGGCTAGATGACCGCAGCGCCACACTTCTTTCCGGCTCCGCCGAAGCAATCGCAAGTGAGGTTAAAGAAGTCGTCCAAGCAGCCGGTCGCGACGGTTTTATTCTCGGGGCGGACTGCACCTTGCCCACCAATACATCGCTGCCGCAGCTGCGCGCGGCGATCGAGGCGGTTCGCGGTCTGTGACCACTCCCAGCATCGCCGTCATGGTGACTGGCGGCACGATAGATACGGTCGGAGCGGATCGCCTTGATCTCGCCCGGTATGCTGAGCACGGCCAGACGCTCCAGCCTGAGGAGTTGCTGTCGAGCGTCCCGGAAGCCAATCGTTTTTGTTCCATGGAAGCGGTCGACTGCGGCCGATTGGGGACAGTCGACTGGGCAGTTGACGACTGGCTTGCGCTGGCCGGCCGTATCAGCACTGCCGCAGCCAGTGGCGTCAGCGGCGTCGTCGTGACTTCGGGGACGAACTACCTGGCCGAGTTGGCCTTCTGCCTGTCTCTACTCCTGCCACGCCAGATACCCGTGGCTGTCACTGGCGCTATGCGCCCGGCCAACGCCATCGGCGCGGACGGGCCACTAAACCTTTTGAACGCATTGCGTTTTGCAGCAACGCCTCACTTCGCTTCATGGGGCCCCGTCGTCATCATGAATGGCATGGTTCATGCCCCGCGTTACGTGGTAAAAACCGCAACACACGCCGTCGAGGCGTTCCAAAGTCCAGGTGCTGGTCCATTGGCCTGGATTACCGCGGAAGGAGAAATCCGGCCTGTTCACGCAGGCATCGATCCGAAAGTCCCGTCAATAGAGTTTCTTGACTTGGCGACGAATAGCAACCTCCCGCGCGTTGATATTCTGGCCACCTATTATGGATCTGATGGCGCACTGGTTGAGGCCGCGTCAGCTTTGGGCGCAAGCGGTATTGTGGTGGCCGGTTTGGGCGCCGGCCGGCCTGGTCCAAAAGTTGAGACCGCGCTCTGCAACGCTGCATATGGTGGAATGGCTGTCGTCCTATGCGCCGAAGCACGGATAGGAACTGTCCAGTTGACGCCGGTTCAGGCGGCTGCTGGTTTGATCTCGGGCGGTGGGCTTTCGCCCTCAAAGGCGCGCCTCCAACTGATGCTCTGCCTTGCGAGCAAGCTGAGCCGACCGAAAATTGCAGAAATCTTTGCCCGCGCGTGAGCGGCACAAGTCTGCCAGCGCTGCATGTCGAGAAACCTTGGAGATGAAAACTCAAGCGCCATTCCCCCATCGAACTGGCATGCCGGGCTGCCTGGCGCGCTCTCGCGTCATGACCAGTAGCCTGGCTTGGCGTAGGCGGTTTTCAGGGTTTCGATGAACAGTTTCACGGCGGGCAGAGGTCTTTGCCGCGGGTAGACTGCGGTAATGTCAAAACTTGGTAGAGCAAATTCGTCCAGGGCGGTTACGAGATCGCCTGAAGCAATCAGCGCGCCGACTTCCCATGTGGAGCGCCAGGCAAGACAGATCCCGTCCTTGACCCAGCGGACCAGCGTTTCCCCATCACTGCAATCTACCTTTCCGTTGATCTTGACCGATACGAGCTTGCCGCTCTCTTGAAAAAGCCAATCCCGATGAATGCCGCCAACGAGGCTGACGCCCAGGCAATTGTGCCGCTCCAGATCTTCAAGTTTCTGCGGAATGCCGTATTTGCGAAAATATGCGGGCGTGGCGCAGACAACGCGCCGGTTGGTCAACAGCTTGCTGGCGACAAAATTGGGGTCGATGACATTTCCGATGCGGATGCACAGGTCATATTCTTCCCGCACCGGATCAATGTATTCATTGGTCAGGTTGAATGAAAGCTGGACATCAGGATGCGCTTTGACAAATTCCCGGGCGTGTATGGCGACATGACGGCGTCCAAAGTACGGGGAGGCGAGTACAGTCAGGCGCCCGCTTGCTGACGCTACTTCGGGGAAGAGCTCCATCTCTCCGGAATCGATCTCAGCAAGAAGGTTCTGGCAGTGTTTCAGGAAGATGGTCCCTTGCTCCGTCAGCGATAGATGGCGGGTGGTCCGGTGCAGGAGCTTCACGCCCAGCCGTTCCTCAAGGTTGTCGATGCGCCGGCCCGTAAGGTCGGGCAGGGCCGTCTCATTCATTTCCCCTGGCAACCCGATCTCGTTGGCTTCCGTTATGGGCTTCGCGACCTGTTTCGCCTGTTGGCGAATGCGGTCAAAGTCTCGGATGGCTGGCGCGATATCGTGCGCGTCAAGGGCCCCGGCCTCATCGACGTGGCGGTGCTGCGACAGACAGATCGCATTGTCGTTTCAATTGTCAATTTCTCCGCTCCGGGCAGCTTTGCTTCCGGCCAGCGCAGGATCATCGAAGAACTGATGCCGCTGCATGATTTGGAAGTGGCGATTCTGGCGCCGGAAGCACATGCCGGTACTGAGGTCAGGCTAGTCTTTGCCGAACAGACCCTGCAGGCCGAGCGGCAGGGCGACTATCTGATTTTGAGGATACCTCGCATCGATGCGATGGAGACGGTGGAAGTGATGCTTGGCCTAAGTGGTCCAACCTGATCGCCGTCTCTTGAGACCGGAACGTCACCGCGAGACATCCAATCCTTATATCACACATATCCTGCAGCCTTGTGAGGCCCCTGAGCTGACCGGTAGACCAGCAGTTTGCGTTCGTAGCGGCACACCTCATGCCCTGAGCGTACTATGCCGCGCGTGGCGACATGAAGAATGCCCTGGTCCGGTCGCGATTTGGACAACCGCTTGTCGAGTATCTCGGACTCGGCAAACACCATATCGCCGTCCCGCACGGGATTGGCGAAGGTAACGTTTTCCCATGCCAGATTGGCTACCACCCGGCCGAAGGCTCGTGTGGTTGTCGCTGCGAATGCGCCTACGATCCATGCCTGCGAGATTTCGGCCTGGCCGCCGCCAGCCTGCGCGGCGAATACCGGGTCCATGAGTACGGGCGAATGATCGCCAGCAAGTGCGGCCCGATAGCGGGCCTCAGCCCAGGAAAAGACGAAACCGGGCCGGTGCTCCACGATCAACCCGGGCTCGACCGCGTCGAATTCAAGACCAAGCGTTTCGACATATTCGTTTTCGCCGATGCTAATATGTGATGGATGAATGGTCATGGCCGTTTCCTAGTAACCGAGAGCGCTGAAGGGACCGTGGCCGCGGCGATAGATCGCCTGATCATACTGGACTACCGCGCACACAGTCTTGTCGGGACGGGTAATCCTGGCCTCGCAGCGCAGCTTGCCGCAATCGGGATCATTTGACTCCGGGTTCGCTTCCAGGATGGTTGTGGCGGCATAGAGCGTCTCGCCGCCGAAAATCGGCGCAGTCAGCCGGATAGACGAGAAGCCAAGGATGCGCTTGCGCCGGCCGAAGGTTTTCCAGCCCATAGCGACAGCGCGCTGAAGCGTTATGGTGCTCACGATCAGTGGTTTTCCGAACTCGGTCGCATCCGCATAGTGCTCGTCATAGTGAACGGCAGCCTGATTGAGCGTCACGAGCGCTTCGTTGATATTGTCCTGCTGCGTCACGGTGATGCCTGGACGATGGTGGAATATCTGCCCAGGAGCAAAGTCTTCAAAGGGTAGCCCGATCTGCTCCCGGATGCGTTTGCCGCCTAAGTTCTCAAATGCCGCGAACAAGTTCTGCCTCCTCGATGGTCATGAGTTGTCTTCCAAAAGAGCCAGCGTCCGGCGCGCCGAGAGCGCAACCGGGAGGTCAATCATCTTGCCGTCCAACTGGGCGGCGCCGCCGTCTGCTGCCTCAAGAGCGGCTACGATGCGCCGCGCCCGTTCAATTTCCGCCGCGCCGGGCTTAAAGACGCTGTGAATCGTCGGCACCTGGGCCGGATGGATGGCAAGCTTTCCCGTAAATCCCAGCGCCTTCACGCGCTCGGTCTCGATGCGTAGGGCGGCGATGTCGGCAACGTCCAGAAGAGGGACATCGAACAGGCCCACGCGCCCGATCGCTGCGGCCTGCACCAGCGCACCGCGCGCTGGAAAGAGCGGCTCCCAGCTGAAGGCGCAGCCAAGATCAGCCGCGAGATCGGCCCCGCCGAAGCCCAGGGCGTCTGACGGACGCATGGCCCGCGCTATGTCTGATGCGCAATGTATGCCCAGAGCCGTCTCGACAGCCGCAAGGATGGGTATGGCCGGCGCGTGCGCCCTGACGAGTTCGACATCGCGCGCCGATTCCACTTTGGCGAGCAGAATGCCGTCGCATGGAATGTTCCCGTCAGCCAGCGCTGCGAGATCGTCGAGTCCCGGCCGCGTTGAAATCGGATTGAGCCGCACTGCAAGCGGAGCGCTGCGCTTCGCTCTGGCCAGGAAGCGCATGACTTCGCTGCGCGCCTGGTTCTTTTGTGCTGGCGGCACCGCGTCTTCCAGATCAATGATAACGCCGCCCGGCGACGCCACGGCTGCCTTCTCGAAACGGTCAGGCCGATGACCCGGCACAAAGAGAAGAGCCGTCGTGCGGGAAAAATCAATGCTCATCGGGCGGGTCCAAGAACGAGATTGGGCAACCCGGTGGAGATTTCCGGGAACAATATGACCAGCACCCACATAACCACCATTGCTGCGAAAAAGGGCAGCATGCCGCGCTGCACCTCGGAGACGGGCGCCTTGGCGACCTCAGACATCACGAACAGGTTCAGACCCACCGGCGGCGTCAGCATGGCCAACTCGATGCCGATCACCATGATGATCGCATAGTGCACGCGGTCGATCCCCAGAACATCAAGGATGGGCAGCGTCAAAGGCAGGGTTATGAGGATGATGGCATAACCTTCAAGCACCGTGCCAAGCACTAGCAGTATCGCCGCCATGACGATTAGGAACTGCGTGCCGGTAAGCTCCATCGCCGTGACCATCTGGGCCAGATGAGTGGCAAGCCCCGCCCGCGTCAGCCAGTCGGCGAGCAGATCTGCGCCTGCAATTATGAGAAGAATGGCTGCTGTGCGTGAAACGCCCTGGACAAGTATATCGGGAATGGCGCTCGGCCGCAGCGAACGGTAGACGAACAGGCTCACGAGCAATGCTACCGCCGCCGATAGCGCCGCTGCTTCGGTGACAGTCACGAAGCCACCATAAATCCCGCCCAGAACCACAAGAGGAACGGCGAGCGCAGGCAACGCCTTGATATTGGCTTCGGCAAGATTGCGCCAGCCTGGAAAGGGCGCCGACTGACCACCTTCGCGAGCAGCCAGCGTCATGATGACGATGCTGAACAGAAAGATCTGGAGCGCCCCAGGCACGACGCCGGCCAGGAACAGACGCGGGATCGACACTTCAGACAGGAGCCCGTAGACGACCAGTGGCATTGACGGCGGGATGAGGATGCCCAACGTACCGGCAGCAGCTGTCAGGCCAAGCGCGAAAGAGCGCTTGTATCCTCGATCGACCATCTCGGGAACCACAAGCGTACCCATCGCCAGAACCGTAGCGACGGAAGAACCATTGATCGCGGAGAACAAGCCGGTGGCGAAAAGCGCAGCGAGCGCGACGCCGCCGGGGAGGCGGCCGATCCAGGATTCCGCCATGTTGATAAGCGCTTTGGCGATGCCTCCGCCCTGGATGAAACCGGCGGCGATTACAAAGAACGGTACAGCGATCAATGTGGCCGAATTCATATGGTCAAGGATATCCTGACCTATGCCGCCTATGGAGCCGCCTTCGATCATCAAAAGAATGATGGAGACGCCAATCAGCGTAACGTAGATCGGGATGCCCGATGCAAGCGCCGCCAGCAACGCCAAACTACCTAAGGTCGCTTCAATTCCCATGGCGCCGCTCAGTGTCCGTGTTTGGCGATGTCATCCTGGATCCGCCCGCTGACCAGTCCGGTGGCTCTAACGATGAGGTGGAAGACGATCAGCGCGGCCCCGACGGGCAGACTGAGATAGTAAATCCAGACGGGCAACCGCAGGCTCGATGTTGTGCGTTCGTCCCAGCGGAACGCCTCATCCACAACGATCCAGCCGGAGCGAAGCAGAAACAGGCCGACCAGAACTCCGCAAAGGCAGGCGAAGACTGCGAGCATCCTGCGCGCTGGCGCCGGCATCAAAGTGAGCAGCGTGTCAACGTTGACGTGTTCACCCATACCGGCCGAGCGGGCGCCGGCCAGGAATGTCGCCCAGATGGTGGCGAATATGATCACCTCGAAAGTCCAGTCGAGCGACAGGCCTGGAATAACATAGCGGCCCAACATCGCCAGGCAGGCCAGCAGCAAGGCTCCACCCGAAAGGAGCGCGATCAACGCCCGTTCAACCTGGTCGAGACCGCGAAGAAATGCCGACATACCGTTAATGCCTCCGCAGTAGAGCCGACCGGCGCGCTGGCTTTTGATGACGCGCCGGCTCCAGTCCTGGTTCAGTTCAACTTCTTGAGTTCTTGCTGCGCCAGTTCAATCGTGGCCGGGTCAACATTCACCTGCTTGGCGATGTCGGGCACGAGGCCAAGCAACATCTCATTGACCTTGGCGAGTTCATCAGGGTTCGGCTGGAATATCTCGACGCCGTTCTTTGCGTTCTCTTCGGCTGCAGCTTGCTGGCGGCGCAACGCCTCAACGCGCTCTCCATCGATCTGGCCCTCCCACGCCGCCTTGAAAGCAGCCTGTTGTTCGGGCGAAAGTTTGTCCCAGAACGCCTTGTTGACGAGCGGAATATAGTAGAGCACCGACACCTGGTCGACAAAGGTGGATTTTACGCCTGCTTCATAGAGTTTGCCGGAGCGCAGCGTTTCATTGGTAGTGAGAAGGGCGTCCACTGTTCCTTGAGACAATGCAAGAGGAACGTCGGGAAATGGAATCGAGACGCCTTCGGCCCCTAACGCCTTATATCGCGCAATAAAACCCGCGCCGCCCGGAACACGGATGCGGGCGCCTTTAAAGTCCTCAAAGGACTTGATCGTCTTGCCCGCGCCGAACGTGTTGACAAAGCCCAGGAGATACCAGCGGCCAGGCACGATCACGCCCAGTTTATCTTCGATGTCTTGTGAAAGGCGGGTTCCGAGTTCGCCGTCAATCAGGCTGTTGACCTGATCAGGCGAGCGTCCGGAAAACAGCGGCAGATCAAGGACGTTGACGTTTGACGAAAAGGCCGAAACCGACGAATTGGAGGTTACCGACATCTCGATATCGCCGCGCGCCACTGCCTTGGGTTCATCGCGGGCGGCATAGAGCTGGCCGGCCTCGAACAACTCGCCGGTAACCTCGCCATTGGTGCGGTTCTTCAGATCTTCCATAAAGGCCCGCAGCGTGATGTTACGCACATGGTTTGGACCGGTGTCGACAGAAATACGGAACTTGGTCTCGGCATAGGCAGCCTGACCAAACGCAAGTGATGCCGCAACGACACATAGTCGAATAGCGCGGCTGCGGATAAACGCGAATCCGGACATTGGAATTCTCCCACGGTTCGTTCGATTGACCCCTCCACGATGACGCCGAACCGGCACGCCATCAAATGCCCCTTGACGTTGTCCGGACAACTGGACAAAGTCAACTACGAATTTTGGAGGATCTGGAATGGGACTTTTAAGCGGCGTTCGCGTGCTGGCGGTCGAGCAGTATGGCGCCGGCCCTTTCGGCACCCAGGCGCTTGCGGATCTTGGCGCGGACGTTGTGAAGATCGAGAACCCGGTCGAGGGCGGCGACGTGACCCGTTCGCTGGGCCCTTATTTCGCGGAAGGCATGGATGAAACCGCCTCAAGCATTTTCTTCCAATCGATCAACCGTAACAAGAAGAGCGTCGCAATCGACCTCTCCAGACCCGAAGGCAAGGCCGTGTTCGCCGATCTTGCACGCAATGCCGACGCAATCGCCTGCAACCTGCGCGGCGATGTGCCAGCGCGGCTGGGCATCACCTATGAGACGATGAAGCAATACAATCCACGCATCGTCTGCTGTTTTCTGTCTGCATATGGCCGTGACAGCTCGCGGGCGAAATGGCCGGGCTATGACTACCTGATCCAGGCGGAAACCGGATATTTTGCGCTTAATGGCGAGCCGGATTCTCCGCCGTCGCGGTTCGGCCTGTCCATCATCGATTTTATGACCGGCTACTGCATGGCGCTATCGCTTGTCGCAGGCGTTATGCACGCCCGCACGACGGGCGCGGGACGCGACATCGATGTGTCGCTCTATGATGTCGGGCTTGCAAATCTGAACTATATGGCCGCCTGGACGGCAAATGCGGGGTACGAGCCTGAACGCATAGCGCGTTCGGGGCATCCAACGCTGGTCCCCTGTCAGTTGTTCCGCACCGGTGACGGGTGGATCTACGTAATGTGCAACAAGGAGAAATTCTTCCCGGCGCTTTGTGATCGGTTGGGCTGCCCCGAACTGGCTGAGGACCCGCGGTTCCGCACCTTCGTCGATCGCCACGCCAACCGGGCAGAACTGTCCACCTTGCTCGACCAGAGCTTCATGAAGCGCTCGACTTCTGCATGGTTGGAAATGCTGTCAGGCGTCGTCCCCGTGGCGCCGGTTACCGACATGGCAGGCGCACTCAACTCTCCTTTCACTGTGGAACGTGGTATGATGATTGACATTGCCTCGGCCAGCGGGGCTCACTTGTCTGTGGTCGGATCGCCCTTTCGCACGGGTGATCAAGTGCCGGCCAAAGCGGCGCCTGAACTCGGTTCCCACACCAGTGAATTGCTGGCGGAGGCCGGTTATGACGCCGCCAGGGTTGAAGCTTTACGACATTCCGGCGTTGTCATATGAGGCGACGCTTGCGCAAGGAGCCGTCTCGTATCCATGTCGATTTCGCTCTTCAAGCAACTCGCGCGCAGCATCGGCGATCAGATCGATGCGGGCGCTATCTCGGTAGGTGACCTGTTACCCACTGAAATAGAGTTGTCGCGCCGCCATGGCGTCAGCCGTCATACCGTGCGCGAGGCGCTCGCCGAATTGCGGGCCCGCGGTCTGATTGAAAGCAAGCAAGGCATCGGGTCCATTGTCGTGCGCCGCGGCGCAAATTCAGCTTACACGGAATCCTATTCCTCGATTGAGGAACTCACCCGTTTTGCAAAGGGTACGCCGATCCATGCTCGTACAGTTGAAGATGTCCTGGCGGACGAAGCGCTTTCACGGCAATTGCGCGGCAAGGTCGGTCAGTCCTATCTTCAACTGACCGGCCTGCGCTTTGATCGTGAGGATGCCGGCTCCCCGGTCGGCCATGTTGAAGTCTATATTGACGGCACCTATTCCGGGGTCCGCGAAAGCATCTGGAACCTGAAATTCTCGGTCGCCGAAACCATCGAAGAAAGATACGGGATCGCCATTTCGCGTATCGAGCAGGAGATAGGGGTGGAGTTGCTGACGTCCGGCCAGGCCGAAATGCTTGGCGTGGCGACTGGCACGCCAGCGCTTACGATCCGCCGCTGGTATTCGGCGGAAAACGGCCGCATCTTCGAGGTCGCTTTCAGCCGCTACCCGATGGGCCGCTTCACCTATCGCAACGTGCTCATGCGTCAATCGCGAAACCTGTAGGGTTTGCAGCAGACTGATTTGCACGGCCTGCATGCCAATCGCCGACGATCTCAAGCGCTGGCAAACTCTATTAATCACCAGAGGTTCTTTGACCTGGAACAAACACGGGGCATGCGAAGGGCAGTATCGGGAGACAAGTTGCTACTTAAACCGTAAGTGATAGCAGATGATGTTCGGCGCACCAGAACGCGGCCCTGCAAAGTTTCTCTGGTGGCTGATTGGCGTTGTGGCGCTAACGCTCGGCGGCATCGGCGTTGTCATGCCGCTATTGCCAACGACCCCGCTTGTGATCCTCGCAGCGTTTGCCTTTGGCAAAGGGTCGCCGGAGCTTGCAAACTGGATCGTGGACAGCAGGACGTTCGGGCCGATCATTGCACAATGGCGGCGCAACCGGGCAATTGCGCCGCGCCACAAGCTTGTCGCATCCGCGGCAATGGCTGCAGTCCTTATCATGAGCCTGTTGGCCGGAGTTTCCACGCCAATCCTCGGAGTCCAGGCCATCTTCATTGCCGGCGCGGCGGGTTTCGTACTCAGCCGGCCGAATGGTCCCTCCTGAACGACCAGCCCTGTTTACTCGTCACCATGACTTACCGCATTGCCGTAGATTTTCGCCGGCCCCTGATCTGTACATAGACAAGATATACAAGCGCCAGCACTGTCAGGCCGACCATGACCGCGGAGATCGGGCGGGTGATGAAGGGCATGAGATCGCCACCGGAAAACATCATCGCGCGCCGCAGATTTGTCTCGAAGATTGGACCAAGTACAAACCCCAGGACCATCGGCCCCAGCGGGAAACCATACTTTTCCATACCGTAGCCGAGAACGCCAAATCCAAGCATGACCCAGACTTCGAACAGGCGGTTGCCGGATGCGTAGGTGCCAACCACCATGAGCACAACCAGTACCGGCAAAAGCAGATGGCGTGGCACCAGAAGCACGCGGGGGAATAGCCGGATCGTCAGCAACTGGATGACCAGAAGCATCACTGTCGCGGCGAAAAACGCGGCGTAGATCATGCCGATCAGGTCGGGTTCGTTGCGAAACAGGAGTGGGCCAGGCTGCAGGCCGTGTATGGTGAAGCCGCCAATCAGCACGGCTGTCACCCCGTCGCCCGGAATGCCCAAGGTGATCAAGGGAAGCAGTGCGCCGCCGACGCTGGCGTTGTTTGCGGTTTCAGAGGCATAGATCCCGGCCAAATTGCCCTTGCCGAATGTCTCCGGCTCCCTGGAGGCCTGACGCGCTGCGCCATAGGCCACAAGATTGGAGGCCGAACCGCCAATGCCGGGTAGCACGCCAATACCGATGCCGATTATGGCTGACCGCAGCATGTTCCAGCTGTTCCCGACAAACTCTGACAGGCGGATGCCGGTGCCGCGAATGTCGAAATTTGGCTTGATGCGCAGGGATGGTTCGACCAGCTGGCGGATCATCTCGGAAATGGCGAACAGGCCGACCATAAAGGGAACAATGCCGATGCCTGCCGCCAGGTCGATCGACCCAAAAGTGAAGCGCTGGGCCGCGCCAATGGGCGCAAAACCTATGGTGGAGATGAAAAGCCCAAGGCAGGCCGCCAGCAGGCCCTTGATCATGTTGGACTGTGACAACACGATGACCAGCAGCAGGGCGGCCACGGTCAGGGCGGTGAATTCGTGAGCGCCGAAGCGGATCGCGAAACGGGCCAAGGCCGGCGCGAAAGCGACCAGAACCAGCAGGCTGAGCAATCCGCCGACGGCGCTGGCGACCATGCCCGTGGCGAGCGCCTTGGTGGCTTCGCCGGAGCGGGCCAGAGGATAGCCGTCGAAAGTCGTTGCAATGGATGACGGCGTCCCGGGAATTCGCAAAAGGGTCGCCGACACCAGGCCGCCCGTGACGCCGCCAATATAGGTTGCAACCAGCGCTGCGATTCCGACATCCGGTTGCATGGCGTATGTGACCGGCAAGAGCAGCGCCACAGCCATGGTCGCGCTCAGACCCGGAAGCGCGCCGAAGAACAGCCCTACCAGCAGGCCGCCGATCATCACTCCCAGCGTCGATGGCAGCAGCAGCTGGCCCAAGTTTGTCAAGAACAGTTCGAACATGATGTTATCCAAACAAAACGCCAGGCAAAGGCACGCCGACGCCAAGCCTCAGGCCGGTTCCGACAACGAGAGACACCAGGGCGGCCGCCATCACCGCAATGACCGCGCCCCGTTTGGTGCGTGGGCCCAGCAGGAAGATAGCAATGGACAGGAATATGAACGTCGACGCGGTAAACCCCAGCCGCTCGAATAGCATCACATAGGCGATAAGGTTCACTGCATGGATGACGCTGAGCAGCGGCGTCTCAGCCGGAATGAGAGTAGCCGTGTCGGCGTCGTCCAGTTCTTGGGCGTCAACTGGAGCAGGCGCTGCGGGAGTGCGAATAGCCAGGATCGCCCCAAGCCCGGCGATCAGAATTCCAAGCGTCATAGGCAACAGGCGCGGGCCTGGATCACCCACGCCAAGCATCGGGGCGGCGATCTGGGTTGAGCCCCAGCCTATCAGGATGCCCGCCACAACAAGACACGCGCCAATGAGACGGTCGGCAGCCATTGACTTACCTCTTTTTCGAGAGAACGGCCGGGGCGCTCAGACGCCCCGGCCTGGATGCGCTATTTCATCAGCGACTTGACGAAAGCCAATTCGCTTTCGAGGTACTTGGCGGTATCGGCCGGGCCGCGGAACGAAGGCACCTGTGCGGCTTTCTCCAGCGCCTTAGCGAACTCCGGATCAGCCTGCATCGCCGTGTAGACGGCTTCGAATGCGGTCACCGCAGCGGGGTCCATCTTCGGCGGACCATAGACGGTGAAGACAAGCGGGAAGGAAATGTCTACGCCCTGCGACTCTGTGGTGGGGAATTCAGGGGCGAAAGGGTCCGCCTTCTTGTTGATGACGGCGAGCACCTTGATCTGACCATCTTGCGCATATTGGCGGGCGTTCGCGACGCTCATGGAAATAACGTCAACCTGCTTGCCGAGAAGGGCGATAATGCGGTCCGATTCACCACCCGCATCGACAACGCGCATCGCGCCGCCCGACAGCGCATTGATCGCGTCGCCCTTGATCTGGGTGGTTCCGCCAAACTGCGAACCGATCGTCACCTTGCCGGAATTGGCCTTTGCATAGTCGGCCAGTTCAGGCAGCGTCGAATAGGGCGCGTCGGCGCGCACGGCGTAGACGTCATTATATTCGGCCACAGTAGCCAGCGGCGTCAGGTCGCTGTAGGCAAATGGCGACTGACCGGAGAGGTTGGTCGTATGGACAGCTGCATGCCAGACATAGATGGTGCTGCCATCGCCTGGAGCGGTGGAGACCGTCTGGGCCGCCACCACGCCGCCGCCGGCAGGTTGATTGACGATCGCAGTCGAGGCGGTCGAATGTTTCTGGAAGTATTCACCGAAGATGCGGGCGTCGGTGTCGGTTGAGCCGCCTGGCGAGGCGGGCACCATGATGCGCACCGCATCGACCGGATAAGCCACCTTATCCTGGGCTTGAGCCGGTGAAAGCGCCAGCAGGCCTATGCCTAAGCCGGCGATAAATTTGGCAACGGATTTCATGAAAGTTCCTCCTTGTGATCTGTCGGACGACTAGCTTGCGTCTGTCTCTGAAAATGCGCCGGTCTGCGGGTTGGTTTCGACATATTCGTGCTGGAACTTGTCGACGTTGAAGACCGCGACAACGGTTCCTTCTTCCAGCGCAATTGGTGAGTGGGTCACGCCTTTCGGGATCATCGTGCCCTCGAACTGGCGCATAATGATCGGCTCGCGCCCTTCAATGTCGATTTGCAGACCGCCCTTCAGGATGAGCCATCCCTCATCGCCATTGGTGTGGCGATGCCAGGGGAAACGGCCAGTGACCTCTGCGATGCGCAGATTGTACTTTTCGTCGAGCCTGAAGACATTGAAGTTGGTGCGGGGCGGATGACCCTCAAGCATCGACATGACATTGAAGTGGCGAAAGGCGCCCAGGCCTTTGTCGGTCATTATAGTCTCCTCAATCTGATACGTAATTTGCGCCATGCGCCGGCCGCTCCCACTCAACCAGGGGCGCGCGCAGCGCCTCGAGTTTGTTGCGGTCGAGCTCGAAGCCCAGGCCGGGCCGGGTCGGAATGATCAGCCGCGAGTCTTCGTATTTGAGCGTTTCGGTGACAACGTCCTCCGTGTAGAGGAGCGGACCCACGGGGTCGCCGGCATAATGTAGTTGCGGAACGACAGCGGCCAGGTGGGCATTGGCGGCGGTGCCCAGGCTCAGCTCCTGCGTTGTCGAGATCAGGCACTTGAGGCCGGCGGCCTCGGACAGATCAAACAGCTTCTTTGCCTGATAGATGCCGCCTGACTGGATGGTGATGTTGAAGACGTCGACGGCGTTGGCGCGGATCATGCGCATGGCCTGGGCAAAGCTTGAAATATGCTCCGAAATGTCAACGTCAACTTGTTTGCGCAGTTCCGCCATGCCTTCGTAATCCTCGGCAATGGTGGGGCTCTCGATCAACTCGAAGCCATACTGCTTGAAGCGGTCGTAGATACGCAGCGTATCGCGCCAGTGATGGTGGCCTTGAAAGTCCAGCGCCTTGAGTTTCACCTTGTCGCCAAAGCGGTCACGGAAGGCGATCAGGAATTTCTCGTCCTGCTCGAAATTGACGCCGACATAGTAGCGGAAGCGTGTAACGCCCTCGGCGATCAGATCGCTCATATAGCCCAGATAGCGCTCCGTATCGCTTTCCTTCTTGGCCTGGAAAACCGGATAGGTGATCTCGAAACTGTCGCGTTGCTTGCCGCCCAGGAGATTGTAGACCGGCGTCTGGAACGCCTTGCCGACAATGTCGTAGAAAGCCATTTCGACGCCTGCCGCGATCTGTGAAGCAGGCGTGAATGGCGGGTATGTATTGGCGTAGCGAAAATAGGACGGCATATAGGCCAGAAGCCGTTCATGCAGCGCCGCAATTTCAAAGGCGTTCTGGCCAAGCGCCACCTTTTCGATGCCGACCCGCACCGCCTCGGGATCGGGCATGTACATGCGGTAGCAGTCGAGGTCTGAAATCTCGCCAAGGCCGGTAATGCCGGAATCGGTCGACAACTCAAGGATCATGTGTGAGCTGATCGCCCCGGTGCGGCGCTTGGTCTGAATTGTGGTGAGCTTGACGCCGGTAATGCGGATCGTGTCGCGCGGTTTGATATCGGAGTGCAGCATTCGACGTTCTTTCAGTTGATCTCAGGTTCAGGGATGGCTTCGCCAGGCGCGAGAAAATCAAAGTCGCAACC
>Ga0209573_1001191_pt1 | contig 42362 bp, 37 predicted proteins | sample TNRBio252014_DNA_FD_185870 | JGI IMG/M metagenome (GOLD analysis project Ga0209573, IMG submission 185870) | Wastewater treatment Type I Accumulibacter community from EBPR Bioreactor in Madison, WI, USA - TNR Reactor_6/25/2014_ DNA (SPAdes)... | ecosystem: Engineered > Bioreactor > EBPR >...
GCAGGACTACGACTTTCTCTACCAGGCCGGCGTCAAGGGCATCTACGGCCCCGGAACGCCGATCCCGGCCAGCGCCAAGGACGTGCTGGAGCAGATCAGGAAGGCCCTGGCGTGACCCTGCCTGCGGCCCCGCAGGGCATCACGCTGGCCACCGCGGCGGCCAGCGACTTCGAGGCCCTGCTGGCGCTGCGCCTGCGCGCCATGCGTGAGAGCCTGCAGCGGCTGGGTCGTTATGACGAGCAGCGTGCGCGCGAGCGCTTTGCCGAGACCTTCGACCCGGCCCACACGCAGCACCTCGTGGTCGACGGCCGACGGGTCGGCTTCATGGTGCTGAAGACGCTGTCGCACACGATGCGGCTGAACCATCTCTACATCGACCCGGCCTTCCAGCGCCAGGGCACAGGCGGGCGGCTGCTGCGCTGGATCAACCACCAGGCCGACCGGCAACAGCTGCCGGTCGAGCTGGTTGCGCTCAAGGGCAGCGAAGCCAATCGCTTCTACCTGCGCCACGGCTTCGTCGCCATCGGCGAAGGCGACTGGGACATCGACTACGTGCGGCAGCCGACGGGGCCCAGCGTGCAGGCCGTGCGCAGGATGTGGGCAGCCGTGCAGGCGCGCGACTGGGCGGCGATGCGCTGTGTCCTGCGGGACGAGCTGGTCGTCCTGTGGTGGACCAGCGGCGAGCGCTTCGAGGGCGCGGACGCCTTCGTCGCCGTGCAGGCGGCGTACCCCGAAGGCTGGGCGATCCGGCTCGTCGAGTGCGAGCGGCTGGAGGATGGCCGGGTGCTGTCTATCGTGCGCGTCGACCATGGCGCAACGGTGCACTACGCGACCTCCATCTTCAAGGTCGATGACGGCCTGATCATCGGCATCGACGAGTACTGGGCGACCTGCGAGACACCGCCGCCATGGCGCACGCCGCAGGCCTTCCCGGGACTGGCGGGCTTCGATCCGCTCGACGACCCGAGGGCGGTCGCGCCGTGAAGCTGCCGGCGGTCGATCAGGCCTTGCACGACGGCATCGTCGCGGCCACCGGCGCGGCGCAGCGGCGGGCGCTGGCCAAGGCCATCACACTGCTGGAGTCCACGCGCGCCGACCATCGCGAGCGCGCGGACTTGCTGCTCGAGGCGCTGCAGCCGCGCACCGGGGGGTCGTTCCGCCTGGGCATCAGCGGCGTTCCCGGCGTCGGCAAGAGCACCTTCATCGAGTCGCTGGGGCTGTACCTGGTGGCGCAGGGACACCGGGTTGCCGTGCTCGCGGTGGACCCGTCGTCCACGCTCGGTGGGGGGTCCATCCTGGGCGACAAGACCCGCATGGAGCGCCTGTCCGTCCACGACCGGGCCTTCATCCGGCCCAGCCCCAGCGGCGGCACGCTGGGCGGCGTGGCGGCCCGCACGCGCGAGGCGGTGCTGGTCTGCGAGGCAGCCGGGCACGACATCGTGCTGGTCGAGACCGTGGGCGTCGGGCAGAGCGAGACCGCGGTCGCCGGCATGACCGACATGTTCGTGTTGCTGCAGCTGCCCAACGCCGGCGACGACCTGCAGGCCATCAAGAAGGGGGTGATGGAGCTGGCTGACCTGGTCGTGATCAACAAGTCCGATCTCGACGAGGCGGCCGCGACCCGGGCGCGGGCCCAGATCACGAGCGCGCTGCGGCTTCTCGGCCTGCACGGGCGCCCGGGTCGTGCGCACCACGACGAGCAGTGCTGGCAAGCGCAAGTGCTGCAGCTCAGTGCGCTGCGTGGCCAGGGCCTGCCGGAGTTCTGGCGCGCCGTCGAGCGATTCAGGGCGCTGCAGGCGGGCAGCGGTCGCGCCCGGCTGCGCCGCCATGCGCAGGACGAAGCCTGGATGTGGGAGCGCATCGTCGCCGGGCTGCGCGAGCAGTTCGAGGCCCATGCCGCCGTGCGGACGCAGCTGCCGACACTGACGGCGGCGGTGCGCGAGGGCCGGCTGGCGGCCTCGGTGGCCGCGCGACGGCTGCTGCAACTGGCGCGCGGGCCGGCGCCCCCCTGACCTGAACAAGCCCCGGCAAAGCCCTGCCGTGATCCACCCGGAGCCGTCGACGGCTCCACAGGCCACCACCGAGCACTACCGAGCACCACCGAGCACCACCGAGAACCACCGAGAACCACCGAGGAGTCACGACGATGCACGACATCAACGAACAACTGGAGCGCAAGAGGGCCGCTGCCCGGCTTGGCGGCGGGCAGCGACGCATCGATGCCCAGCATGCCAAGGGAAAGCTGACCGCGCGCGAGCGCATCGAGCTGCTGCTCGACGAAGGCACCTTCGAGGAATGGGACATGTTCGTCGAGCACCGCTGTGCGGAGTTCGGCATGAGCGAGCAGAAGGTCCCCGGCGATGGTGTGGTCACCGGCTACGGCATGATCAACGGCCGACTGGTGTTCGTCTTCAGCCAGGACTTCACGGTCTTCGGCGGCGCGCTGTCCGAGGCCCATGCGGAGAAGATCTGCAAGGTCATGGACCAGGCGATGAAGGTCGGCGCGCCGGTCATCGGGCTCAACGACAGCGGTGGCGCGCGCATCCAGGAAGGCGTGGCCTCGCTCGGCGGCTATGCCGAGGTGTTCCAGCGCAACGTCATGGCCTCGGGCGTGGTCCCGCAGGTGAGCCTGATCATGGGCCCCTGCGCGGGCGGTGCCGTCTACTCGCCGGCCATGACCGACTTCATCTTCATGGTCAAGGACTCGAGCTACATGTTCGTGACCGGTCCCGAGGTGGTGAAGACGGTCACGCACGAGGAGGTCAGCGCCGAGGAGCTCGGCGGCGCCCTGACCCACAGCACGCGCAGCGGCGTCGCCGACCTGGCCTTCGACAACGATGTCGAAGCACTGATGATGCTGCGCCGCTTCTTCAACTACCTGCCCTTGTCGAACAAGGAGCGTCCGCCCGTGCGCCACAGCGGCGACCCGGCAGACCGCCTGGACCATTCGCTCGACACCCTGGTGCCCGACAACCCGAACAAGCCCTACGACATCAAGGAGGCCATCGCCAAGGTCGTCGACGGGGGCGACTTCTTCGAGCTGCAGCCTGACTACGCCCGCAACATCGTGATCGGCTTCGCCCGCATGGACGGCCAGGCGGTGGGCATCGTCGCCAACAACCCGATGGTGCTGGCCGGCTGCCTGGACATCAAGAGCAGCATCAAGGCGGCGCGCTTCGTGCGGTTCTGCGATGCCTTCAACATCCCGGTGGTGACCTTCGTCGACGTCCCGGGCTTCATGCCGGGCACGGCGCAGGAGTACGGCGGCATCATCAAGCATGGCGCCAAGCTGCTGTACGCGTACGCGGAGTGCACGGTGCCCAAGATCACCGTCATCACGCGCAAGGCCTATGGTGGCGCCTACGACGTGATGAGCTCCAAGCACCTGCGCGGTGACGTGAACTTCGCCTGGCCCAACGCAGAGATCGCGGTGATGGGGGCCAAGGGTGCGGTGGAGATCATCTTCCGCGAGGACAAGGCCGATCCGGCCAAGCTTGCCGCCCGCGAGGCGGAGTACAAGAGCCGCTTCGCCAACCCCTTCGTCGCCGGCGCGCGCGGCTTCATCGACGACGTGATCCAGCCCCACGAGACGCGCAAGCGAATCTGTCGGTCGCTGGCCATGCTCGAGAGCAAGAAGCTCGAGAACCCGTGGCGCAAGCACGGCAACATCCCGCTGTAGGAGGTGCCCCATGTTCCAGAAGATCCTGATCGCCAATCGCGGGGAGATCGCCTGCCGCGTCATCAAGACGGCCCGCAGGATGGGCATCGCCACGGTGGCCGTGTACTCCGAGGCCGACCGCGACGCCCGTCATGTGGATCTGGCCGACGAGGCCGTGTTCATCGGCGCCGCGCCCAGCCGCGAGAGCTACCTGGTCGCCGACAAGATCATCGGCGCCTGCAGGCGCACCGGCGCGCAGGCCGTGCACCCCGGCTACGGCTTCCTGTCCGAGAACGAGGACTTCGCCCGCCGCGTCGAGGAGGAGGGCATCACCTTCATCGGGCCCAAGCACTACAGCATCGCCGCGATGGGCGACAAGATCGCCTCCAAGAAGCTGGCGCTGGAGGCCGGGGTGAGCACCATCCCGGGCTGGAACGACGCCATCGCGTCACCGGAGCAGGCCGTCGAGATCGCCAGGGGCATAGGCTACCCGGTGATGATCAAGGCCAGCGCCGGCGGCGGGGGCAAGGGGCTGCGTGTGGCCTGGAACGACAAGGAGGCTTTCGAAGGCTTCTCGTCGTGCCGCAACGAGGCCGGGGCGAGTTTCGGCGACGACCGCGTCTTCATCGAGAAGTTCGTCGAGAACCCGAGGCACATCGAGATCCAGGTGCTGGGCGACGCGCATGGCGGGCTGGTCTACCTGCACGAGCGGGAGTGCTCGATCCAGCGCCGGCACCAGAAGGTCATCGAGGAGGCGCCTTCGCCGTTCATCGCCGAGTCGACGCGGCGCGCAATGGGTGAACAGGCGGTGGCGCTGGCGCGCGCGGTCAGGTACCAGAGCGCCGGGACAGTGGAGTTCGTGGTCGGTCGTGACCAGGGCTTCTACTTCCTGGAGATGAACACCCGGCTGCAGGTCGAGCACCCGGTCACCGAGAGCATCACCGGCATCGACCTCGTCGAGCAGATGATCCGCGTCGCCGCCGGCGAGCGGCTGCCTTTCACGCAGGCCGACATCCCGCGCCGCGGCTGGGCGATCGAGTGCCGCATCAATGCCGAGGATCCCTTCCGCGGTTTCCTGCCCTCCACCGGACGCCTGGTCCACTACCAGCCCCCGGCGACGACGATGGAGGCGGCGGCCCCGGTGCCGGCCGGCGGCGGCGTGCGCGTCGACACCGGTGTGGTCGAGGGCGGCGAGATCCCGATGCACTACGACTCGATGATCGCCAAGCTGATCGTGCACGGTGCAGACCGGAACGATGCGATCGCCCGCATGCGCGAGGCCCTGGACGGCTTCGTGATCCGGGGCGTCTCGAGCAACATCCCGTTCCAGGCAGCGCTGCTGGCGCACCCCGACTTCGTCAGCGGCAACTTCGACACGGGCTTCATCGCGGCCCACTACGCCCGTGGCTTCCGGGCCGAGGATGTGCCGCACGACGACCCGGACTTCCTGGTGGCCCTGGCGGCCATGGTCTACCGCCGCTATCGGGAACGCGCGGCGGGCATCAGTGGTCAACTGGCCGGGCATGGCGTGCGCGTGGGCAACGACTTCGTGGTCGTGGTGCGCGGGCAGGGCGGCGAGCACCGTCATGTCCCGGTCCGCCTGGGCAACGACGGTGCCGACTGCATCGTCGAAGTCGGCACCGGCCGCTTCCGGATCGCCAGCGACTGGCGGTTCGGCAACATCCGGGCCAGCGGCACCTGCAACGGACAGGACTTCACGGCGCAGGTCGAGCGCCACGGCATGTGGTATCGCGTGGCGCACCGTGGTCGCCGCATCGAAGCCATGGTGATGAGCGGCCGGGCCAGCGAGTTGCTGCGTGTCATGCCCTTCAAGGCGCCGGCCGACATGAGCAAGTTCCTGCTGTCACCGATGCCGGGGCTGCTGGTCGACGTGGCGGTCCAGCCGGGTCAGGCGGTCCAGGCCGGCGAGCGACTGGCCGTGATCGAGGCCATGAAGATGGAGAACGTGCTCACGGCGGCGCAGGACGGCGTGGTCAGGGAAGTGCTGGCGGCCAAGGGCGAGAGCCTGGCGGTGGACCAGCCCATCCTGGCCTTTGCCTGAGGAAGCGACATGAGCGAGAAGCCGTTCCGAGTCCTCGGCATCCAGCAGATCGCCATCGGGGGTGGCGACAAGCAGCGACTGCGGACGCTGTGGGTCGACATGTTCGGCCTGCAGGTCAGGAGCACCTTCGTCAGCGAGCGGGAGAACGTCGACGAGGACGTCTGCGCGCTGGGGCAGGGTGCCCATGCGGTCGAGGTCGACCTGATGCAGCCGCTGGATCCGACCCGCAAGCCCGCGGTGCACCAGACGCCACTCAACCACGTCGGCCTGTGGGTGGACGACCTGCCGTCCGCCGTGGCCTGGATGAGCGCCCAGGGCGTGCGCTTCGCCCCGGGCGGCATCCGCAAGGGCGCGGCCGGCCACGACATCTGCTTCATCCACCCCAAGGGCAACGAGGAGTTCCCCATCGGCGGCGAGGGCGTGCTGATCGAACTCGTGCAGGCACCGCCCGAGGTGGTGGCTGTGCTGGGCTGATCGCGATCGGGCGGCCGCGCTTCACGCGGTTCTCGGCCGCCGCGCTGCCGGTCACCCGGTGGTCGGCTTACGCTGCCGGGCCCGCTGGGGTCGCGCCTGACTTTGCCTGCGCGAGCCGGGCCTCCAACCGCTCGATGTCGGCTGTCAGCCGCCCGGCGAGCAGGCGCACCACCTCGAAGCCGAAGTCCGGATTCTGGTGGTAGAGCTGGCGAAAGGTGGTCTCGTCGATCGACAGCACCACACAGCGCGTGGCGCAGCGCGCCGTGCTGGTGCGGCGCTTGCCGGGCGCGAAGAACGCGATCTCGCCGAAGATCCTGCCCGGCTGCATGCGCAGCCCCTTCTCGACGATCTCGACCTCGCCTTCGGCCAGGAAGTAGAGGTGGTCGGCGATGTCCCCGGCGCGGAAGATGACCTTTCCCGCGCGCATGCGGCGGCGCTTCATGTAGGTGCGCAGCCACAGTCCCGAGAGGTCGGCCTGCTCGGCGGACTGCCGCACGCGCTGCGTCAGACGCAGCATCTGCAGCACGCGTACCAGGTTCACGGGCAGCAGCACCAGGTGCAAGGCCAGCACGCCGGGGGCGGGGGCCATGGCGCCGTAGACGATGAAGCCGGCGTTGGCGCCGACCGCCAGCCAGCGCAGCGGAATGATGGTGCGGACCACAGCGCTGACGACGATCAGGACGCCGGCAACAGCAGCCGCCAGCAGTGCGACCGGGTGGGTCTGCTGCCAGCTGCGCATCAGGGCGGCAATCGCGGTTTCGAACAGGTCGGCGGCAGGCACGGCGGTCGCAGGCGAGATGTGCACACTGTAGCGGCTGCCGACCGCCCGGGTCGGGTGCCCGGCCGGGCCGTCGCCGCCGCCTGGGCCCCGCCTGCGTGGAGCGCGACGCACGCGGATCGCGGAGAATTGCGGCTCCGACGGCCCGCTGCACACGATCCGACGCCTTGACGAGCCCGCGCCCATGACCGCCCGCACCCTCTACGACAAGCTCTGGGACGACCATGTCGTCCACTCCGAAGACGATGGCACAGCCGTGCTCTACATCGACCGACACCTGGTTCACGAGGTCACCAGCCCGCAGGCCTACGAGGGGCTCAGGCTGGCCGGGCGCAAGGTCTGGCGGGTCAATTCGGTGGTCGCGACCGCCGATCACAACACGCCGACCACGGGGTGGGAGCTCGGCTACGACGGTATCCAGGACCCCGTCTCGAAGCAGCAGGTGACGACGCTGGACGCCAACATCCGGCAGTTCGGCGCGGCGGCCTATTTCCCTTTCCTTGATCGCCGCCAGGGCATCGTGCACGTCATAGGCCCCGAGCAGGGGGCCACGCTGCCGGGCATGACGGTGGTCTGCGGCGACAGTCATACCAGCACGCATGGCGCCTTCGGCGCGCTGGCCCATGGCATCGGGACCAGCGAGGTCGAACATGTGCTGGCCACGCAGACCCTGCTGGCGCGCAAGGCCAGGAACATGCGGGTCAGGGTCGAGGGAACGCTTGCGCCGGGCCTGGGTGCCAAGGACATCGTGCTGGCGATCATCGGGCGCATAGGCACCGCGGGCGGCACCGGCTACACGTTGGAATTCGCCGGCAGCGCCATCCGTGCCCTGTCCATGGAAGGCCGCATGACGGTGTGCAACATGGCCATCGAGGCGGGCGCGCGCGCCGGCCTGGTGGCGGTCGACGAGCGCACCATCGACTACCTCAAGGGCCGGCCCTTCGCGCCCGGCACCGACCGCACGAGCGGCCGTTTCGTCGGCGGTGTCGAGTGGGAGCAGGCGGTTGCCTACTGGCGCACGCTGCACAGTGACCCGGGCGCGCACTTCGATGCCGAGGTCGACCTCGATGCCGGCACGCTGCGGCCCCAGGTCACCTGGGGTACCAGCCCCGAGATGGTGCTGCCCGTCGACGGGCGGGTACCGGATCCCGAAGCGGAGAAGGATCCGGCGCGCCGAAATGCGATCGAACGCGCGCTGGCCTACATGGGCCTGGAGCCGAACAAGGCCATCACCGACATCGTGGTCGACAAGGTGTTCATCGGCTCCTGCACCAACAGCCGGATCGAAGACCTGCGCGCAGCGGCGGCCGTGGTGCGCAAGCTGGGCCGGCGCGTGGCCGGCCACGTGCGGCTGGCCATGGTCGTGCCGGGTTCGGGCCTGGTCAAGGCGCAGGCAGAAGCCGAAGGGCTGCACGAGGTGTTCCGTGGTGCCGGCTTCGAATGGCGCGAGCCCGGCTGCAGCATGTGTCTGGCCATGAATGCCGACAGGCTGGAGCCCGGGGAGCGCTGCGCGTCCACCAGCAACCGCAACTTCGAAGGCCGCCAGGGCAATGGGGGCCGCACACACCTCGTGAGCCCGGCCATGGCGGCGGCAGCAGCGATCGAGGGCCACTTCGTCGACGTCCGCCGCATCGCCTGAAGGAGACCCTGCCATGAAACGAATCGCCGCAGTGCTGGCCGTGCTGGCCTTGCTCGCTGGCTGCAACACGATTGAAGGCCTGGGCAAGGACATTTCCCGCGCCGGGGACAAGATCGAAGAAGCCGCGAAGAAGAAGTGAGATGCAGCCCTTTACCGTGCACATGGGTCTGGTGGCCCCGATGGACCGCGACAACGTCGACACCGACGCCATCATCCCCAAGCAGTTCCTGAAGTCGATCGCGCGCACGGGCTTCGGTCCCAACCTATTCGACGAGTGGCGTTACCTCGACAAGGGTGAACCGGGGCAGGACCCGGCCTCGCGGCGCGCCAACCCGGATTTCGTGCTCAATCAGCCGCGCTACGCCGGGGCATCGGTGCTGCTGGCAAGGCGCAACTTCGGCTGTGGTTCCAGCCGCGAGCATGCGCCCTGGGCGCTGGAACAGTATGGTTTTCGCGCGATCATCGCGCCGAGCTTTGCGGACATCTTCTTCGGCAACTGCTTCAAGAACGGCCTGTTGCCGGTTGTCCTGCCCGAACCCGATGTGCAAAGGCTGTTCGACGAAGTGGCGGCCTTTGCGGGTTACCGACTGACAGTGGACTTGCCGCGTCAGGTCGTGCAGACGCCGGACGGCAGGGAACTGCCCTTCGAGGTCCAGCCCTTCCGCAAGTATTGCCTGCTCAATGGCTTCGACGACATCGGCCTGACGCTGAGGCATGCCGACAAGATCCGTGCCTTCGAGAGCGAACGCCTGGCCCGCAAGCCCTGGCTGGTGCCGCACGGCGTCTGAGTCGCGGACCTGCGAGCCACGCTTGACGGGCAGGCCTCTTGCGCCGGGCGCCCCGCGGCTCTTCCACGATCCCCTTCAAACCCACCCGACTGAAGCACGCGCATGAAGATCGCCATCCTCCCTGGTGACGGCATCGGTACCGAAATCGTGGCCGAGGCCGTCAAGGTGCTCGACGCCCTCGAGCTCCGCCTGGAGACCGAAACGGCACTGGTCGGTGGCGCCGCCTACGAGGCCCACGGACACCCGCTTCCGCAGAGCACCCTGCAACTGGCCCGAGCCGCCGATGCCGTGCTGTTCGGCGCCGTCGGTGACTGGAAGTACGACAAGCTCGATCGGCCCTTGCGGCCCGAGCAGGCCATCCTGGGCTTGCGCAAGCAACTGGGCCTGTTCGCCAATTTCCGGCCCGCCTTGTGCTACGAGCAACTGACCCACGCGTCCAGTCTGAAGCCCGAACTCGTCGCCGGCCTGGACGTGTTGATCATCCGCGAGCTCACGGGCGACATCTACTTCGGTCAGCCGCGGGGTCGCAGGACGGCGGTAGACGGCCACTTCCCGGGCAGCGAGGAGGCTTTCGACACCATGCGCTACAGCCGGCCGGAGGTCGAGCGCATTGCGCATGTGGCCTTCCAGGCGGCACGCAAGCGGCGCGGCAAGCTGACCTCGGTGGACAAGGCCAATGTGCTGGAGACCTTTCAGTTCTGGAAGGACGTGGTGACCGAGGTGCATGCCCAGTATCCGGATGTCCAGCTCGAGCACATGTACGTGGACAACGCAGCCATGCAACTGGTGAAGCAGCCCAAGGCCTTTGACGTCATCGTCACCGGGAACATGTTCGGCGACATCCTGTCCGACGAGGCCGCCATGCTGACGGGCAGCATCGGCATGCTGCCCTCGGCCAGCCTGGACAAGAACGGCAAGGGTCTGTACGAACCCAGCCACGGCAGCGCACCCGACATCGCCGGCAAGGGCGTGGCCAACCCACTGGCTACAATCCTGTCCGCCGCCATGATGCTCCGCTTCTCGCTCGACCAAGCCGCCGCCGCTGACCGCATCGAGTCGGCGGTGAAGTCCGTGCTGGCGGCCGGCCTGCGGACCGGCGACATCTGGAGCGAGGGCACGACGCGTGTCGGCACCCGGGAGATGGGTGATGCGGTCGTGGCGGCCATCAGCGGCAAGGCCGGGATCACCCGGAAGATCACCCCGATTACCCCGAGCTGAGGCTCTCGGATCGTCTCGCCCCCCCATGGACCCCGGCGATTCGAGCCGGAGCTGCAGCGGGGTCCGGATCAACGGAAAGGCGATACAGAAATGGCACTCGTAGGTTTGGTCGGTTGGCGTGGCATGGTCGGCTCCGTGCTGATGGAGCGCATGCGTGCCGAGGGTGACTTCGGTTTCATCGAGCCGGTGTTCTTCTCCACCAGCAATGTCGGCGCTGCGGCGCCGGCCATGGCAAAGAACGAGACCCGACTGCTGGACGCCCACGACATCGCGGCACTCAAGCGCTGCGACATCGTGATCACCGCGCAGGGCGGGGAGTACACCAAGGCGGTCTACGCCCCGCTGCGGGCCAGCGGATGGACCGGCTACTGGATCGACGCTGCCAAGACCCTGCGGATGAACGACGACGCGGTCATCATCCTCGACCCGGTGAACATGCCGGTGATCCGCGACGCCCTTTCTCGCGGGGTCAGGGACTACATCGGCGGCAACTGCACGGTCAGCTGCATGCTGATGGGCCTGGGGGCGCTGTTCAAGGCCGATCTGGTCGAGTGGATGAGCTGCTCGACCTATCAGGCGGCCAGCGGCGGCGGTGCGCAGCACATGCGCGAGCTGCTGACGCAGATGGGCACACTCAACGAGAGCGTGCGTGCACTGCTCGACGACCCGGCCAGCGCGATCCTGGAAATCGACCGGCAGATCGCCCAGACACAGCGTGGGCTGCCAGCCGAGCAGACCCGGAACTTCATGGTGCCATTGGCAGGCAGCCTGATCCCCTGGATCGATGCCGACCGTGGCGACGGCACCAGTCTCGAGGAATGGAAGGGCGGCGCCGAGACCAACAAGATCCTGGGACGCGGCCCGGGGTTCGGATCGCCGGCCACGCCCATCGACTCGACCTGCGTTCGGGTCGGTGCCATGCGCTGCCACAGCCAGTCGCTCACCATCAAGCTCAAGCAGGACCTGCCGCTGGCCGACATCGAAGGCATGATCCGCGGCGACAACCCCTGGGTCAGCTACGTGCCCAACGTCCGCGAGGACACGGTTCGTGGGCTCACGCCGGTGGCGGTGACCGGGACGATGAACATCGCCGTGGGCAGGCTGCGCAAGCTGGCCATGGGCCCCCGGTACCTGGGCGCCTTCACGATCGGGGACCAGCTGCTTTGGGGGGCGGCAGAACCACTGCGACGCATGCTGCGAATCCTGCTGGAATCGAGATAGGGGATTACCCTCGGTTTTCGTTGCCTTCGGGCAACAACCGCGGGGGGGCGTGAGAAACAAAGCATTTCCGCGGCAAACATCAGTCTTTGCGTGAGCTTGTCTGCCTATATGCTTGATGTTATTGTGATTTCCTGTCTTTTCGAGGCAAGGCCTCCAGGCTGTCACGCACTGATGTGGGCGGCGGCCTTCCCCGCGGATGCCTGCTAGTCGATTGGGGGATGCCTTGAGAAAACCTTCGATTCAAGCTGGACGCTTCGCGCTGACGGGTGTTGCCATTGCGGCCTCGTGCCTGCTTGGCACGTCGGCCTGGGCGCTGGGTCTGGGCCGGATCAGCGTGCAATCCGCGTTGGGTGAGACGCTGCGGGCGGAGATCGAGGTCTCCAGCATCACGGCGGAGGAAGAGGCTTCGTTGCGGCTGCGTGTGGCATCGCCCGAGGCCTACCGTGCAGCGGGGGTCGAGTACAACGGGGCGCTGGCCGGTGCGGCGGTCACGTTGCAGCGGCGCGCCGATGGTCGGCCCAGCGTGCGGGTCGCTGGCAATCGCGCCATGACCGAGCCGTTCGTGGACGTCATCATCGAAGCCACCTGGGCTTCGGGACGCCTGGTCCGCGAGTACACGGTCCTGCTCGATCCACCGACCCGGGTCGCAGGCACGACCGAGCCCGCGGCCGCCGCGCCGGCGCCTGCGGCCGCGACGCCCGCGCCACCCAGCCCCGCTGCCGCGGCATCGCCGCCGCCGGCGCCAGCCCCGGCACCGGCGCCCTTGCGGCCCGTGGTGCCTCCGGTGGCCACGACATCCACATCGGTCGACCAGGTGCAGGTCAAGCCGGGCGACTCCTTGTCGCGCATCGCCGAGCGTGTGCGTCGGCCGGGCGTTTCACTGGACCAGATGCTGGTGTCGCTCTATCGCGGCAACCCGCAGGCGTTTTCCGGCGAGAACATGAACCGGCTGAAGGCCGGTGCCGTTCTCAACGTCCCGGCGGCCGACGAGTTGCGCAAGCTCGGTGCCGCCGAGGCGCGTGAAGTCATCCAGGCGCAGAGCACCGACTTCGCGGCCTATCGCCAGCGCCTGGCGTCGGGTGCCACTGCCAAGGCCGACAGCGGTCCTGCCCGCCAGGCGGCCGGCAGCGTGACGGCCAAGGTCGACGACCGCAAGCAAGGTGCGGGACAGGCGCCCGACAAGTTGACCTTGTCGCAAGGGGCGGTGAAACCGACTGCGCCGGAAGCCAAGCTGTCCAAGGACGCTCAGCGCAAGGACGAGGCGACACGGGTTGCCGAACTGGCGCGCAACGTCGAGGACCTCAAGCGCCTGCAGCAGAGCGCATCGGCTGCCAAATCGCCTGCCGGCCCTGGGCCTGCGACCACCCAGAGCCCGGCAGCGAAACCCCCTGCGCCCGGCTTGCCTGCGGTGCCGGCCACGGTCGCGCCGCCCGCGCCGGCTCCAGCGCCTGCCGCCGCGCCCGCTCCGGCGCCGGCAGTCGTTCCTGCACCGGCACCCGCCCCTTCGCCGGCACCGGCCACGCAGGCGCCACCGCCGGCTGCACAGCCTGCCCCTGCGCCGCCCCCAGTCGTCGCGGCCGCATCTGCCCCTGTGGCCAAGAAGGCCTCGCCCCCGCAACCGCCTGTGGAGGAACCCGGCTTCGTCGCATCGCTGCTCGAGAACCCGATGGTGCTCCCCGGCGCAGGGGTCCTGGTTGCGCTGCTCGTCGGCCTGGGCATCTATCGCGCCCGTGCCCGCATGCGCAAGGCGGGCGGCGAGACCTCTTTCCTCGAGAGCCGGTTGCAGCCGGATTCGTTCTTCGGCGCCAGCGGCGGCCAGCGCGTCGACACGCGCGATGGTGCGCCGGCCAGCTCGTCGCAGGCCTCGTCCTCGATGAGCTACTCGCTCAGCCAGCTCGATGCCATCGGGGACGTGGACCCGGTGGCCGAGGCCGATGTCTACCTGGCCTACGGGCGTGACCTGCAAGCCGAGGAGATCCTGAAGGAAGCGATGCGCGCCAACCCGCAGCGCATGGCCATCAGGACCAAGCTGCTGGAGGTCTACGCCAAGCGGCGCGACATCAAGGGCTACGAACTGCTGGCCACACAGGTCTTTTCGCTGACCAAGGGTGAGGGCGAGGACTGGGCCAAGGTCCAGGAAATGGGGCTGCAGATCGATGCAGACAACTCCTTGTACCAACCGGGTGGGCAGCCGGCGGCACTTCAGCAGGGGGGCGACGATGCCGTCGAGCCGCTGGGCGCCAGCACGTTGCCTCATGCGGCGCTGCCCTCGGAGCCGGCCTTCGTGCCGGAGCCCGAAGCGGACGCCGGAGGACTCGACCTCGATCTCGACATCGGGGCTGCAGCGCCGTCGGCGGTGGAAACCACCCAGGCCCTGCAGACAGGAGTGGCGTTGCGCGGCGACCCGGGGCTGGATTTCGACATGACGCCGCCGGCCCCGTCGCCTGCGCATGCAGCCCCGGCGCCTGCGCCGGGCGACTCCGCTGGCATGCTCGACTTCGACCTGGGCGACCTGAGCCTCGACGAATCGACGCCGAAGACCTCGCCACTGCCTCAGCGACAGACGGATCCGTCGGTCGACTTCGGCAACTTCATCCTGCCGGGTGACGACGACCAGTCGACGATCTCGGTGCAGCGCACGGCGGCGGGGGCGGGGGCCGCCCTGGCGACGGCCGGGGGAACGCTGTCCGGTGAGGGTGACCCGCTGGCCCGCAAGCTCGAACTGGCCGAGGAGTTCCGCCAGATCGGCGACCTGGAAGGGGCCAGGGACCTGCTGGAGGAAGTGGTGGCGAAGGCGGAAGGCACGGTGCGGTCCAAGGCGCAGACGATGCTGAATGCCCTGGCCTGAGGGCGGGCGCGGGCGCATCGCGCTCGGTGTGGCCTATCGGGGGGGCGCCTACCGGGGCTGGCAGTCGCAGCCCGGTGGCGAAACGGTCCAGGACAAGCTCGAGCAGGCGCTGGCCGCTTTCCTGGGGCAGGCGGTGCGTGTGCACTGTGCGGGCCGGACCGACGCGGGTGTGCACGCCCTGAACCAGGTCGTGCATCTCGACGCCGCGCCGTCGCGGGCCCTGTTCTCCTGGGTGCGCGGCACCAACCGGTTCCTGCCGCGGGACATCGCGGTCCAGTGGGCGAGGCCTGTGGCGGCGGGGTTTCACGCCCGCCACAGCGCCGTCGGGCGTCGCTACCGCTATGTCGTGCGCGAGTCGCCCGCGCGCCCGGCGATCGAGCAGGGGCTCTGCGGCTGGGTGTTTCGACCACTCGACGCGACGGCGATGCGGCAGGCCGCGGCGTGCCTGATCGGCGAGCATGACTTCAGTGCCTTTCGAGCCTCCGGTTGCCAGGCGCAAACACCGGTCAAGCAACTGAGGGGCCTGACCATAGACCGACGAGGGGCCTATTGGCAGTTCGAGTTCGACGCCAGCGCTTTCGTCCACCACATGGTGCGCAACATCATGGGCTGCCTGGTGACAGTCGGCAGTGGACGGCAACCGGCTTCCTGGGTGGCGCATGTGCTGGCTTCGCGAGCCCGTGAGGAGGCGGCACCCACCTTCCCGCCCGACGGCCTGTACTTTGTCGGCCCGTACTACGATAGCTGCCATGAGATCCCGCAATCGAGCCTGGCCGAGGACTGGCTGCCGCTGGGGGGGGAGAGTCGCTGAACGGCGGCGGGCGGGCGGCGGCCGGGCGGGCCCGACGAGCCTGCGATGAGCCGCACCAGGATCAAGATCTGCGGTCTGACGCGCGAGGCCGACGTCGACGACGCCGTCGAAGCCGGTGCCGATGCGATCGGCCTGAACCTCTACGCCCGCAGCCCGCGGGGGCTCAGTCTCGAGCGTGCACTCGCACTGGCGGCGCGATTGCCGCCCTTCGTCACCCCGGTGCTGCTGTTCGTCAACGCGTCACCACACGAGGTACGACGGGCGGCGGATTCGCTGCCGCTGGCCCTGCTGCAGTTTCACGGCGACGAGACGCCCGAGGACTGCCAGGCCAGCGGGCGACCGTGGATGCGCGCGGCGAGGATGCAGCCGGGTTTCGATTTGCTAGACTTCGCCGCCCGGTACCGTGGTGCCCAGGCGCTGCTGCTCGACGCCCATGTCGAGGGTTTCGGGGGCGGCGGAAAGGTCTTCGATTGGTCACTGATTCCACCAAACGTTCCCGCTCCGCTCGTTTTGTCTGGTGGGTTGAATCCGGCAAACGTGATCGATGGGGTGCTGCGCGTCCGGCCCTGGGCCGTTGACGTGAGTTCCGGCGTGGAGAGCGGTGTACCGGGCCAGAAGGGCCTGAAGATTGCCGCGCTGATGCGCCGGTTCTGCGATGCCGTACGCGAAGCCGACAGGCTGCTCGGCTCGCGCTGAACCCCTGCCATGGCGGCACCGTCCGCCATGGCCATGTCGCGAGGATTCATGCTGAACTACTCCCAACCCGATGCCCGCGGGCACTTCGGGCCCTATGGCGGCAGCTTTGTCGCCGAGACCTTGACCCATGCCCTGGACGAACTGCGGGCCGCCTACGAGCGCTACCGCGGCGACCCCGAGTTCCAGGCCGAGTTCCGTCACGAACTGGCGCACTTTGTCGGCCGTCCCAGTCCGATCTACCATGCCGCGCGGACCAGCCGCGAGATCGGCGGGGCTCAGATCTGGCTCAAGCGCGAGGACCTCAACCACACCGGCGCGCACAAGGTCAACAACACCATCGGCCAGGCTCTGCTCGCCAGGCGCATGGGCAAGCCTCGTGTCATCGCCGAGACCGGTGCCGGCCAGCATGGCGTGGCCACGGCCACCATCTGTGCGCGCTATGGACTCGAGTGCGTGGTCTACATGGGCAGCGAGGACGTCAAGCGCCAGAGCCCGAACGTCTACCGCATGCACCTGCTGGGGGCCCGTGTCGTGCCGGTGGACAGCGGCAGCCGTACGCTCAAGGACGCCCTCAACGAGGCCCTGAGGGACTGGGTCACGCATGTCGAGAACACCTTCTACATCATCGGCACGGTGGCCGGGCCGCACCCCTATCCGACGCTGGTTCGCGACTTCCAGAGCGTGATCGGCGAAGAGTGCCTGACACAGATGCCGCGCCAGGCGGGATGCCAGCCTGATGCGGTGATCGCCTGCGTGGGCGGAGGCAGCAACGCGATGGGGATCTTCTACCCCTACATCGCCCACGAAGGAACGCGTCTGATCGGCGTCGAGGCGGCGGGAGAAGGCCTGGCCACAGGACGCCATGCGGCATCCCTGAGTGCCGGCTCGCCCGGCGTGCTGCACGGCAACCGGACCTACCTGCTGCAGGACGAGAACGGCCAGATCATCGAGACGCACTCGGTTTCGGCAGGCCTGGACTATCCCGGTGTGGGGCCCGAGCACGCCTACCTGAAGGACATCGGGCGCGCCGAGTATGTCGCCGTCACGGATGCCGAGGCACTGGCCGCCTTTCACCACCTGTGCCGCACCGAAGGCATCATCCCGGCGCTGGAGTCCAGCCATGCGGTGGCGCACGCCATGAAGCTGGCAGCCACGATGCGGCCCGATCAGCACCTGCTGGTCAACCTCTCCGGGCGGGGTGACAAGGACATCGGCACCGTGGCCGACCTCTCGGGCGCGGAGTTCTTCTGCCGCCCGTCCTGCCGAGGCCAGTCGGTCAAGGGCGCGGCCGCACTGGAGGTGCGCAAATGAGCCGCATCCAGCCTGTGTTGCGGAGTCTGCTCGACAGCGGCCGCAAGGCCTTGATTCCCTATGTGACCTGCGGCGACCCGTTTGCCGATGCGACGGCCGATGTGATGGTGGCGCTGGCAGAGGGTGGCGCCGACATCATCGAGGTCGGAATCCCGTTCTCCGATCCGATGGCCGACGGCCCGGTGATCCAGAAGGCCAGTGAACGTGCATTGGCGCGCGGCGTGGGCCTGCAGCAGGTGCTGGACGCGGCCGCTCAGTTCCGGGCCCGCAATGCCGCCACTCCGGTGGTGCTGATGGGCTATGCCAACCCGATCGAGCGGTTTGACCAGTTGCGCGGGCCGGGGGCTTTCGTGGCCGCCGCTGCCGCTGCCGGCGTGGACGGCGTGCTGGTGGTCGACTACCCGCCCGAGGAGTCGGAGGCCTTCGTCGCGCAGTTGCGGGCGGCCGGCCTGGACCCCATCTTCCTGCTGGCGCCCACGTCGACCGAAGCGCGCATGGCCCAGGTCGGGCGCATCGCGTCCGGCTACGTGTACCATGTCTCGCTGAAGGGCGTGACCGGTGCAGGTCACCTCGACACCGACGCAGTGGCCCGCATGGTGCCGGTCATCCGCCGGCATGTCGGTGTGCCGGTCGGGGTGGGCTTCGGCATCCGGGACGCCGAGACCGCTTGCGCAGTGGCGCGGCATGCCGACGCGGTGGTGATCGGCAGTGCGCTTGTGCAGTGGCTGGAAGGGCAGCCCCGGGATGCGGTGGCGGACGCCGCGCGCAGGTTCGTGAGCGAGATCCGGCAGGCCCTGGATGCCATGGAATCGAAGGAGCAAGGACGATGAGCTGGCTCGAAAAACTGCTGCCGCCTCGCATCCAGCCGACCGACCCGACCGAGCGGCGCACGGTGCCGGAGGGCCTGTGGATCAAGTGCCCGGCATGCGAGACGGTGCTGTACAAGACCGACCTTGAGCAGAACCTCAATGTCTGCCCCAAGTGCGACCACCACCATCGCATCGGTGCGCGCGAGCGACTCGACCGCTTCCTGGATCCGGAAGGTCGCTGGGAAATCGGGCAGGAGGTATTGCCGGTCGACGCCCTCAAGTTCAAGGACAGCAAGAAGTACCCCGAGAGGCTGAAGGCGTCGCTCGAGGCGACGGGGGAGACGGACGCCCTGGTGGTGTTCGGCGGCGCGGTGATGAGCGTGCCGCTGGTGGCCGCCTGCTTCGAGTTCGACTTCATGGGGGGCTCGATGGGCTCGGTGGTGGGCGAGCGTTTCGTGCGCGGCGTCGAGTCGGCCATCGAGCAGAAGCTGCCCTTCGTGAGCTTTGCCGCTACGGGGGGGGCGCGCATGCAGGAAGGCCTGCTGAGCCTTCTGCAGATGGCGAAGACCAATGCTGCCCTGACGCGCCTGGCACAGGCCAGGTTGCCCTATGTCAGCGTGTTGACCGACCCCACGATGGGTGGTGTCTCGGCCAGCTTCGCGTTCGTGGGGGACCTGGTGATGGCCGAACCCAAGGCGCTCGTCGGCTTCGCCGGGCCCCGGGTGATCGAGAACACCGTGCGCGAGAGACTGCCTGAGGGCTTTCAGCGCTCGGAGTTCCTGCTCACCAAAGGGGCCATCGACATGATCGTCGATCGGCGCCAGTTGCGGCCGGTGATCGCGCGCGCGGTCGCGATGCTCACCCGGCAGGGCGCCGACGCCGTCGCCTGACCGGGCACAGACAGGCGCCCGGCAGTCAGCCGGGCGGGATCGCCATGACATTGCCTGAAACGCTGGCGGCATGGCTCGCGCACTGCGACCGCATGCATCCCAGGACCATGGACCTCTCCCTGGAGAGGACGGTCGAGGTCCGCCGACGGATGGGGATCAGGTTCGACGTACCGGTCGTGGTGGTGGCGGGAACCAATGGCAAGGGCTCGACCTGTGCGTTCATCGAGGCAATCGGCCTGCAAGCCGGCTGGCGCGTCGGCCTTTACCAGAAACCCGAACTGGTGCACTTCGATGAGCGCTGCCGCATCGGCGGCCTATCGGTCGGTGCCGAGCCGCTGATGGCTGAGTTTGCTGCCGTGGAGGCGGCGCGGGGCGGGATCACGCTGACCCGTTTCGAGTTCAGCACGCTGGCCATCGCCCGCCTGCTTTCGCGTGCGCCGCTCGACCTCGTCATTCTCGAGGTCGGGCTGGGCGGGCGCTATGACGCCGTCAACGCGTTCGACGCCGATTGTGCAGTGCTCACCAACATCGCCTTGGACCATATGGAGTTCCTGGGGCATGACCGCGAGGCCATCGGCGCCGAGAAGGCCCAGGTCATGCGACCCGGAAAGCCGGCCATCGTCGGTGATCCCGATCCGCCGCACAGCGTGCTCCGTCATGCCCAGGCCATTGGTGCCGACCTTTGGCTGGCTGGCAGGGACTTCGGGCATGACGGCGACCGCACACAGTGGAACTGGTCCGGTCGAGGGCGTCGGCGACCGGGGCTGGCCTATCCGGCGCTCCGGGGGGCCAACCAGCTGCTCAATGCGTCGGCGGCCATCGCGGTGTACGAGGCCTTGCAGGACCGGCTTCCGGTGTCGGCGCAGGCGGTCCGGGGCGGGCTTGCCAGCGTCGAGTTGCCCGGGCGCTTCCAGGTTGTTCCGGGTTCGCCGACGCTGGTGCTGGATGTCGCCCACAACCCGCAGTCGGTCGCCGTGCTGGCGCGCAACCTCGACGCGATGGGTTTCCATCCGCGTACCTACGCGGTCTTCGGCGCGATGGCGGACAAGGATCTCGACGGCATGATCGAACCCATGAGGCCACTGGTCGACGTCTGGCACCTCACGGCTTTGCCGGCCGCGCGCGCCGCCTCGACCGCGCAGCTGGCCGAGGCGGTCGAGGGCGGTCGCCAGGCGGTGCAGTGGGTCGCGCATGCCGACCCGGCAGGCGCTCTCCAGGCCGCGCTGGCTCAAGCCGGGCCAACCGATAGAATCGTCGTCTTCGGTTCGTTCCTGACGGTCGGCGGAGTGTTGAAGCAGGGTCTTCCGACCTTGTCGTCCCGCCACGGCAGCTGAGGCAACGGCCTTGCGCCGACCGCCGCCGACCTGCCCGCATGCCCCTGCCCAAACTGTTCAACCGCAAGGCCGCCGATCGTGCCGGGCCGGGCGCCGACGAGGCGATTCCGGCGCAGCAGGCGCGCGTTGTCGCCAGGCGCCGGCTGGCCGGGGCGGTCGTCCTTCTGGCCCTGGGCGTCGTCGGCTTTCCACTCCTGTTCGATACCAAGCCAAGACCGACCGCCGTCGACGTGCCGATGTCGATCGCGGCACCGGAGCCGCCACGGGCCGCCGCCCCTTCCCCGAAGACCGTTGCGGCGCCAAGGCCACCGCCGCCGGCCGATGCAGGCATCGAGGGCGCAGCCAGCGCCGCAAGGGGAGAACCCGCCTTGGCCGCCGGCACGGGCGCGCTGCCGTCGACGCCCGCAGCCGTCCCCGAAAGAATGGCCGCGGGTTCTTCACCCGGCCCGGCGGGCGGTCAACCGATCGCTCCGGTGGCGGCCAAGCCAGCAACGCCGCCCGTGCAGGCAGCGCCGCCCGTGCCGGCAGCGTCTGCAGGCGATCGCAGCGCCGTGCGCAAGCGTGAAGGGGTGGTTGCCGCTGCCCCGGCGCAGGCCAGCGTGGCAGCGGCAGCCGCAAGTGCCAGCGCCGGCGCGCGCTTCGTGGTCCAGGTGGGCGCCTATTCCGACCTGGCGGCATTGCGGGACGTTCGACAGAAGGTCGAACGCATGGGTCTCAAGACCTATACGCAGGAGATCGAGACCGACGCCGGCAAGCGTACCCGACTGCGGGTCGGCCCGTTTCCGGCCCGGTCCGAGGCCGAGCAGGCCAGCCAACGACTGAAGGGGGCTGGCCTGCCGGCCAACCTGCTGGTGCTGTGATGGCCGACCAGTGGCCATCGCTGGGTTGGGTTGACTGGCTGCAGGCTGGCGTGCTGCTGATCTCCATGGTCGTGGGCGTGGTGCGCGGGTTCGTATTCGAGGTCCTGTCGCTGGCCGGCTGGCTGGTGGCATGGTTCGCCGCCTGGTGGCTGCTGCCGCAGGTGCTCGCCGCCTGGCCAGGGGCCCTGGCCGGGTGGCCTGCCCGGGAGGCGGTCGCCTTCGTGCTCTGCTTCCTGGTCGTGCTTGTGGTCTGGGCCCTGCTGGCCCGGCTGGTCAGGATGCTGGTCCACGCCACGCCATTGACCGTCCCCGACCGCATCCTGGGTGCGGGGTTCGGTCTCGTGCGTGGCGGCGTGCTGCTGCTGGCCATGGCCACCGTGGTGCTGTGGACGCCGGCGTCGCAGTCGGCAGCATGGCGTCAGTCACATGGTGCACGATGGCTCGAAGCGGCGCTTCGCGGCCTCGAGCCCCTGTTGCCTGCGGGCATCGTCAAGCGTTGAGCCTGATCAGCGGGCAGCAGGGGTCCACATGTGCGGCATCGTCGGCGTCATCTCCCGTGAACCGGTCAACCAGCTGATCTACGACGCCTTGCTGCTTCTGCAGCACCGGGGCCAGGATGCGGCGGGCATCGTGACCATGCAGGGCACCAAGTGCTTCCTGCACAAGGCCCGTGGCATGGTGCGCGACGTCTTCCGCACCCGCAACATGCGTGCCCTGCCGGGGCGCGTGGGGCTGGGCCAGGTCCGCTACCCGACGGCGGGAAACGCCTACAGCGAAGAGGAGGCGCAGCCCTTCTACGTCAATGCGCCTTTCGGCATCGTGCTGGTGCACAACGGCAATCTCACGAATGCCGATCTCCTGAAGCAGGAATTGTTCGACATCGACCGGCGGCACATCAACACGGAGAGCGACAGCGAAGTGCTGATCAACGTGCTGGCCCACGAACTCGAGCGGGTGGCCCGTGACCTGCCCTTGACGCCCGAGGAGGTCTTCCGGGCGGTGACGGCCACGCATGCCAGGCTGCAGGGTTCCTACGCGGTGATCGCGTTGATCGCCGGCCATGGGCTGCTGGCCTTCCGCGACCCCTTCGGCATCCGCCCGCTGTGCATGGGGCGGGGCGACGACGGTGGCGATGTGATGCTGGCCAGCGAATCGGTGGCCGTCGAGGGCACGGGCCACCGGGTGCTGCGCGACGTGGCGCCCGGCGAAGCCGTGTTCGTCGACCTGCAGGGCCGGGTGCACAGCCGGCAATGCGCCGAACGAGCGTCGTTGAACCCGTGCATCTTCGAGTACGTCTACCTGGCGAGGCCAGACTCGGTGCTCGACGGCATTTCCGTCTACCAGGCCCGGCTGAACCTCGGCGAGACCCTGGCCCAGCGGGTCATCAACACCCTGGCGCCGAGCGAGATCGACGTCGTGATCCCGATCCCGGAGTCGAGCCGCCCCAGCGCCATGCAGCTGGCGCACAAGATCGGGCGTCCGTACCGGGAGGGGTTTGTCAAGAACCGCTATGTCGGCCGCACGTTCATCATGCCAGGCCAGGCGGTGCGCAAGCGGAGCGTGCGCCAGAAGCTCAATGCGATCGGGGTCGAGTTCAAGGGCCGCAACGTGCTGCTGGTCGACGACTCCATCGTGCGCGGAACGACAAGCAAGGAGATCGTGCAGATGGCGCGCGAGGCCGGGGCGCGCAAGGTCTACATGGCCTCGGCGGCGCCGCCCGTGCGCTTTCCCAATGTCTACGGCATCGACATGCCGACCCGCGAGGAACTGGTGGCCCATGGTCGCAGCATCGACCAGATTCGCGAGGCGATCGGTGCAGATGCCCTGATCTACCAGGACGTGGACGCCATGAAGCGTGTGATCGGCCAGCTCAACCCGCGTCTGCGCGGCTTCGAGGCGAGTTGCTTCGATGGCCTGTACATCACCGAGCCATCGGGCAGCGAGCCCCGGGCTCCGATCCCGTCGAGATCCGCCGACGATGGCGATGCCGCCCCGCTGGCCATGGCGGCCCTGCAGGACGATGAGGACAGTCGATGAACATACCCCGCGCACCCCTGCCTGCCGGCCTGGGCCTGGACACCCTGGCCGTACGCGAAGGGCTTCCGGCCTCGGCATGGGGGGAGAACTCCGAAGCGCTGTTCCTGACCAGCTGCTTCGTCCACCCCGATGCGGCGTCGGCGGCGCGGCGCTTCGCCAACGAAGAGGACGCGTTCGTCTACAGCCGCTTCTCCAACCCCAACGTGACCATCATGGAGCGTCGGCTGGCCGCCCTCGAGGGCACCACGGGCTGCATCGGCACGGCCAGCGGCATGGGCGCCATCCTGCTGATGTTCATGGGCCTGCTGAAGGCCGGCGACCATGTGGTGTGCTCGCAGAGCGTGTTCGGAGCGACGATCAAGCTGCTGCAGACCGACCTGGGCAAGTTCGGGGTCGAGTCGACCTTCGTCAGCCAGACCGACCTCGCGCAATGGCGATCGGCGCTGCGGCCCCAGACCCGGTTGTTGTTCGCCGAGACGCCCACCAACCCGACCACCGAGGTCTGCGACATCCAGGCCCTGGCCGACCTGGCCCATGAGGCCGGCGCATTGCTCGCGGTCGACAACTGCATGTGCTCGCCCGCATTGCAGCAGCCGGTGAAGTTTGGCGCGGACATCGTGATGCATTCGGGAACCAAGTTCCTCGACGGGCAGGGCCGCGTCAACGCGGGCGCCCTGTGCACCTCGGAAGAACGGGTGCAGGAGAAGCTGGCCCCGTTGATGCGCAGTGCCGGCATGAGCCTGTCGCCGTTCAATGCGTGGGTCGTGGCCAAGGGGTTGGAGACGCTGAGCGTGCGCGTGCTCGAGCAGAGCCGACGTGCACTCGAGCTGGCGCGCTGGCTCGAGGGGCACCGGGCCGTCGCGCGCGTCTACTACCCTGGCTTGGCCTCGCATCCGCAGCATGAACTGGCGATGCGACAGCAGGGGGGGCATGGGGGCGCCGTGCTGTCCTTCGACGTCAAGGGCGGGCGTGCAGAAGCCTTCGGCGTCATTGACGCGACACGGGTCTGCAGCATCGCTGCCAATTTCGGCGACACGAGATCGATCATCACGCACCCGGCCAGCACGACGCATGGCCGCCTGAGCGAGGCCCAGCGGCTGGCGGCCGGCATCGGCCAAGGCATGATCCGGCTCGGCGTGGGCCTCGAGAACGTCGAAGATCTGAAGGCCGACCTCTCGCGAGGCCTGGACCTGCTGCCATGATCCGCACCAGGATCGCGCCCTCGCCGACCGGGTACCTGCACCTGGGCACGGCCCGCACGGCTCTCTATTCCTGGGCCTTTGCGCGGCACCATGGCGGCCGCTTCATTCTTCGCATCGAAGACACCGACGTGGCGCGCTCGACGCAGGAATCGGTCGACCAGATCCTGCAGTCCATGCGCTGGCTGGGACTGGACTACGACGAGGGTCCCATCCATCAGATGCACAGGCTGGCGCGCTACCACGAGGTGGCCGAGCAGTTGATCGCGTCCGGGCATGCCTACCGGTGCTGGTGCACGCCGGCCGAGCTTGACGCCATGCGCGAGCAGCAGCGGGCCAGGGGTGAGAAGACTCGTTACGACGGCCGCTGGCGCCCGGCTCCGGGCAAGCGGCTGCCCAGCCCCCCGACGGGCGTGCAGCCGGTGGTCCGCTTCGCCAACCCGATGCAGGGCACGGTCACCTGGAACGACCTGGTCAAGGGCCCGATCGGCATCTCCAACGAGGAGATCGACGACCTGATCATCCTGCGCCCTCCGCCCGAAGGGCAGGCGTTGGGCGTGCCGACGTACAACTTCGCCGTCGTCGTCGACGACTGGGACATGGGCATCAGCCACGTCTTCCGGGGCGACGAGCACATCAACAACACGCCTTGGCAGATCAACATCTTCGGTGCCCTGGGGGCGCCTTTGCCCGCGTTCGGTCACTGCCCCATCATCCTCGGTGACGATGGCCTGAAGCTGTCCAAGCGGCGGGGTGCGGTCAGCGTCACGGCCTACGAGGAGGCGGGCTACCTGCCGGAGGCCCTGTTGAACTACCTGGCCCGGCTGGGCTGGAGCCATGGGGACGAGGAGCTGTTCTCGCGCGAGCAACTCGTGCAGTGGTTCGACGGCAGCCACCTGGCGCGCAGCCCTGCGCAATGGGACCCCGCCAAGCTGGCCTGGGTCAACGCACACTACATGAAGCAGGCCGAGGATTCGCGGCTGGCTGCGCTCACGGCGGGGCAGCTTCAGCGGCGTGGGCTGCAGCTGGAGCCGGCGTCGCTGGAGGCCGCCTGCGCGCTCTACAAGGACCGATGCGCCACTGTGGTGGAGCTCGCCGACTGGGTGGAGTCCATGCACGCCGAGGTGCAGGCCGACCCTGCGGAGCTGGATCGACTGGGCTTCCAGGCCGCACGACCGGCCCTGCGGGAGTTGCGCGAGCGGCTGGCCGGAATCGACTGGGACAAGGGCACGATAGGTCAGACCTTGAAGGCCGTTCTGGCCGCTCACGGCCTGAAGATGCCGCAACTGGCGCCCGTGCTGCGCGTGCTGGTCTGCGGTCGATCACAGACGCCGTCCATCGACGCCGTGCTGGCCTTGTTCGACCGCCACAAGGTGCTCGAGCGCTTGCGAGGTGTTTGAAAAAACAGCTATACTGATAGTCTTCGCTTGAACAGCGCAGTGAGACACAAGGCAGCGTGTCTGATCGCCAAGCCCGGGGCTTGTCGGCTGAATGGCCGGCGGGTCCGACGGTGTGGCGGCGGGCTCGGTCCTCGGGGGTATAGCTCAGCTGGGAGAGCGCTTGCATGGCATGCAAGAGGTCAGCGGTTCGATCCCGCTTACCTCCACCACACGAGCGCTGTTCGAGCGGGGTGCGTCAGGTCCCCTTCGTCTAGAGGCCTAGGACACGACCCTTTCACGGTTGTAACAGGGGTTCGAATCCCCTAGGGGACGCCAGTCCAGGCTGGCTGTGGCCAGAATCGAGTTTGAGTGGATGGATTCGGACTGAAGCTTTTTCTTTCGAATCGTCTGCCGAGCCCGGCAACGCTCGGGGCCTGTGCCCGAAGGTTGCCACCACTGCGGAGTGGTAGTTCAGTTGGTTAGAATACCGGCCTGTCACGCCGGGGGTCGCGGGTTCGAGCCCCGTCCACTCCGCCAATTCACCTAATACACCCAGGACCCCTGGCGGCGCCCGTTTCCAGGGGTTTTCTCATGTCGCCGGCGCTGCCACATCGCTGCTGGGCGAGTGTCCTGCCCGAAGCCCCAAACTTGGCTGCCCCATATCCCGGAGGGCGAGACGCCGGGTCGGACCAGGGCCCTTGCCGTGATCGCCATCGCCGCAAGCTCATCCGCACCGAACCCTGCTCAGCACCTGCTGTGCCATGACTTCGGCCTGCACCGCAAGGTCCAGGTCTGACCGGCAAAGCCCGGCCGAGTCGTAGTGCTGGTTCTCGTAGAGTTCCGACGCGGCAGGGCTGGCCGACAACAAGACGGCGAGCGCCGGGTCTGCGGCATGCGCAGACAGCATCGAGCTGACCTTCTCGACGACCTGGCGGTACTGCGACGCGCTGGCCGTTCGGGGCTGGCGATCGAGTCGCTCGAGCAAGACCACGCAACCCGCCAGCGAGCGCAAGCGCGATGGCAGCTGGATCTGACGTGCGGACACCTGCATGACGGCACACTCCTGCAACCGGATCGCCCTCACATGGGGTCAGAAGCGCCGGCGTTCAAGGCTGCGCTGAGAACGGCTCCCGCCTGTCGCCGGTCGACGATGGGCAGGTCTCTTGCGCGAAGCTGGCCGCAGCCCGCCTCCACGTCCTGGCCGGCCGACCGACGCAGCCGGGTCAGCACGCCCAGCGAGGAGAGCTTTCGCGCGACGGCCAGTACGCGCTGAGGGCTCGGGCGCTCGAAGGGCAAGCCCGGGACGCGGTTGTAGGGAATCAGGTTGACCATGGCGCTGCGCCCGCGAAGCTGCTCCGCCAGGGTCTCGACGTCTTCGGGTGCGTCGTTTACGCCGGCCAGCAGGGTCCACTGCAACTGAAGGGGGTAGCCGGTGGCTTCGGCATATTCGCAGGCCTGCTGCAGCAAGTCATGGGGATCGTGGCGTGGCGCATGGGGCAACAGGGTGCTGCGCAACCGGGGGTTCAAGGTGTGCAGCGACAAGGCCAGCGCCGGCTTGACCCGGCTCGCCTGGAGCCTGCGCAATGCCCGCTCATCGCCCACGGTAGAGAACACGAGCGACTTGTGCGCAATTCCTCCGGCCGTGCCCAGCAGGTCGATCGCCTCCAGTACCGCCTCCAGGTTGTGCGATGGCTCTCCCATGCCCATGAACACCACCTTGTGCACCGGGCGGAGGCTGCGCGCGAGCACGACCTGGGCCAGGATCTCCGCGCTGTGCAGCTGGCGGCGCAGGCCCCCGACGCCGGTCATGCAGAAGCCGCAGGCGACCGCGCAGCCCACCTGGCTGGACACGCACAAGCCGCCACGCGGCAGGAGCACGGCTTCCACCGACTCGCCGTCCGCCAGGCCGACCAGCAGGCGTACCGCGCCATCGCAGGCGACCACCTGCTGCTGCAACTCGGTCAATTGCCGCAGGGCGGCGCGGATGGCGGGCCAGTCGTCGAGCAACCGGGGTGGCAGGAAGTGCTGCAATCGCTGCCGCCCCTGGTCGTCCGCACGCCCCTGCAGCCAGTGCCGCAACAGTCGCTGTTCATGGCAGTCGCGGCCGCCGCCTTGCCGCAGACGCTGTCTGAATTCTTGCAGTCGCATGGCCAGGAGTTTCGCAGGGCAGCGCAAGCCCTGTCGGGAGGACGACCTCCAGAAGCTCCGGACGCGCTGGGCCTCCTGGCCTGGGGCGGGCCGCCCATCGGCCGACCTGGTCGATGCCACCCGCGGCCACTCCGGACCTCGCGCAGAGCGCAGCGGGCATGGATCTCGCCGGTTGTGATCATGCGCGCGACGGCACTGGTCGACACCAGGGTCAGGCCATCTTCGTCGGATGGCCACCGAACGCCGGGAACTGCCGGCCGATTCGGATAGGGCAAGGCCCCGACGGCATTGCGCCAGCCCTTGCGCTGCCGCTCGTCAAGCCAGGCACCGTCCGGTGGCTGGTCGCAGCCGCAAGGCCAGGCCGCTCACCAGCGCAGCACGCGGGGCCCGAGGATCGCGCCGACCGACCCGGTGAGGGCGATCCCCAGCGTGTACCAAACGGCCACGAATGCAGGCGAGGCTTCCGGGCAGGACAACGAATAGCCGAAGGCGCCCACCGAGCCGGCGAGCAACCCCGCTGCGAAGCCCGCCGACCGGAGACGCGTGGGGGCCAGACCGCGCACCGCCCAGAGCGAGGCCGCCAGGGCGGGCAAGGACAGCGCCAGCACGCTCCAAGGGCAAGTGGACCACGACTTGCCGAGCAAGGCGGCCAGTCGATCACCCGCTGGCGTCGAGGCCAGCGAGACTCCGCCGACGACCGCCATTGCCAGCAGCACCATCACCGTCATGCGCCGAGGCCGGGCGATCGGCGCTGCGGGTCGTGACAGGCGCGCCGTCCACCAACCCGCCGCCAGCGCCAGGGCGCCGGCATAGCCCATCTTCGTCCACGGCACGGCGGTGGAAAACATCTGCGCGGGAATGGCGCCAAAGCAGGTGATCGCGATCGCCGCGCTGGCGAGCAGACCGGCAATGGCTGCGGGGGACAGCCGCCGCGCGGCGAGTGCGCGTGGGACGGGGCCGGCGTCGCGAGCCAGCATGTCGACGAGGGCGTCGGTCTTCATTTCGAGCGTTGGTGAACAGGCCGGCTCATGCCCGGCTCGAGGGGACCCGGCTGCTGGCGCACCTTGCCGGGCGGCTCGGCGAAGGGGTCCGCGCGAACCAGGGCCGCCAGGCGTTTCAGCCCGCGATGCACCTGAACCTTGATGGCCGACTCCGACGCACCGGTGCGCGCCGCAGCTTCGGCGACCGACAGGCCACCCAGCTTGGTCAGCTCGATCGCCTGTCGCTGCGCCTGGGGCAAGGCGTCGAACAGCGTTTGCAGGTCCCTGCGTGCTCCGCAGTCGTCGGGTTCGGCTGCCAGCAGTTGTTCGTCCACGTCGTCGATGGCGTCATGCAGGCTGTCGCGCCTGGCGCGCCGGCGCCACAGGTCGACCAGCTTGTGACGCGCAATGGCCACGGCCCAGGCACTGACGGGCAGCGCCGGGTCGTAGGTGCCACGCTTCAGGTGCAGGGCCAACAGCGTCTCCTGAACCAGGTCCTCCACCTCGTCGGGGTAGCCCGAAAGGCGGCGTTTCAAGTAAGCGCGCAGTCTTGACGCCAGCAGCCCCAGGGCCTGCCTGTAGGCCGCATCGTCGCCCGACCGCGCACGCAGCCACAGCGGCCTGAGGGCTGACTCGAAGTCGCCGTGGCGGTCGTCAACAGGCATTTCGCGCCTCAGGGCCCTTTGGTTACAGCGGCCCGAATGATGGGTGAAGGTGGGTCGGTCCCACGCTTTCGTCGTCCATTGTGCCGTCCATGTAACCCGGACCGCTGCATTCGCGAATGACGGTGCAGGCACCGATCTCCATGTCAACCCGCGAAACGATCCCTCCGCGCCAGCTGGATGCCGTCCGGCCGGCCCCGGCTTCATTGGGTGCGTGGCTGGGGCGTGCGCTGGCCCGGTTCCTGTCTCGGCGACACCATTCCCATGGGGTGTCCCGTCCAACCGATCCAGGGCAACTGGCTGCTTGCCTGAAGCCCGGCGATGTGATCCTGGTGGAAGGCGAGTCCCGGTTCTCGGCCGGCATCAAGTACCTGACGCAGTCGGCCTGGTCGCATTCGGCGCTGTACGTGGGCGGCGCACTCGGGGACCCGCTCCAGCGCTGCGTGGTCGAGGCGGATGTGGTCGAAGGCATTCGTGCAGTGGGTCTGGACGAGTTTGCGGGCCTGCACGTGCGCGTCTGCCGGCCGGTTGGACTGGCTCCCGAAGAGATCCGGGCCGTGATCGGCCACGCCGCCGGCCGGATCGGCCAGCGCTACGACCTCAAGAACATCGTCGACCTCGTGCGCTGGCTGCTGCCCACTCCGCCCGTGCCGTCGCGCTGGCGGCGCCGGCTCATCGCCCTGGGCAGCGGCGACCCGACTCGCGCGATCTGCTCCACGCTGGTGGCCGAGGCCTTCCAGTCGGTGCGCTACCCGATCCTTCCCGGCATCGAGCGGCGGGACCGCCAGGACCCGCTGTGCCCCGGCTGCGTGGACGAAATCCTGCATGTCCGTCATCACAGCCTGTTCGTGCCGCGTGACTTCGATGTCTCGCCGTACTTCCAGGTGGTCAAGCCCACCCTCGAGGCTGGCTTCGATCCGCATGGCGTGCGCTGGGCGCAGCATCCCCGACCGGAGGCCTTGTGACGAATCGACGTGACCTGCTGGGTCTGGCGACAGCGACCGTGGGCGCTGCTGCCGCCGCCGCATCCTGGTCGGCGTGGGCCCGCACGCTCAATGGCTTCGACCTGAGCGGCGCGCTGGTGCCTGCGTCCGCCATCGAAGCCGGAGGACCGCCCCGCGACGGCATTCCCGCCATTGACCAGCCGCGCTTCGTGGAGGCCGCACGCGCCGGCCTGGACCCGGCCGATCGCATCCTGGGCCTCGAGCGCCAGGGGATCGCGCGCGCCTACCCGGTACGCATCCTCAACTGGCACGAGATCGTCAATGACCGGCTCGGCGACGAGCCAGTCGCTGTCACTTATTGCCCGCTGTGTGGCACCGGCGTCGCTTTCGATGCCCGTGTCGGCGGGCAGGTCGCGAGCTTCGGCGTCTCGGGCCTGCTCTACAACAGCGACGTGCTGCTGTACGACAGGCGGACCGAGTCCCTGTGGTCGCAGATCCTGGGCCAGGCCATTGCCGGGCCGCTGAAGGGCACGGCGCTGCCTTCGGTGCCGATCACGCACACCACCTGGGCGGCCTGGCAGACGCGCCATCCGCGCACCGAGGTGCTGTCCACGCAGACCGGCTTCCAGCGTGACTACGGCCGGGATCCCTATGACGGCTACGACAAGCTGCCGCGGCTGATGTTCGACGTGCAGCATCGCGATGGGCGGCTGCCCTTGAAGGCCTGGGTGATGGGCCTGGTGATCAACGGCCGGGCCAGGGCTTACCCTTTCGACTGGCTGGATCAGAAGGCGGATGTACAAGGGCGATGGCACGACCAGCTCGGCGGCCAGCGCATTCTTGTCAGGTTCGACCGCCGCTCGCGCAGCGCCGAGGCCTTCGACGCCTCGGGTCGCGCGCTGGCTTCCATCACCGCGTTCTGGTTTGCCTGGGTGGCCTTTCACCCGGAGACCGACCTGCCCAAGGAGAATTGATTTGACTACCCTGACCACTGACGTGGCTGTCATCGGCGCGGGCACCGCCGGCATGTCGGCCTGGCGTGCCGCCCGGGCGCACACGCCAGACGTGCTGCTGATCGAGCGGGCGCAATACGGCACCACCTGCGCCCGCGTGGGTTGCATGCCGAGCAAGCTGCTGATCGCGGCGGCCGAGGCCGCCCACACGGTCGAGCACGCCGGCGTCTTCGGCGTGCACGCAGGCGGCCTGAGGGTCGATGGCGAGGCAGTGATGGCGCGGGTGCGCGCCGAGCGCGACCGCTTCGTCGGCTTCGTGGTCGATTCGGTGGAAGCCTGGCCCGTGGCGCAGCGGCTGATGGGCCATGCGCGTTTCGTCGGGCCGCAGGCACTGGCGGTGCAGACGGCCAAAGGTGTGGTGCAGGTGCAGGCCGGGCGCATCGTCATCGCCACGGGCTCGCGGCCGGCTTTCCCGCCGGCCTGGCGCAAGGCGCTGGGCGACCGGCTGATCGTCAACGACGACGTGTTCGACTGGCGCACACTGCCCGCATCGGTGGCCGTGGTCGGCGCCGGCGTCATCGGCCTGGAGCTGGCGCAGGCGCTGCACCGTCTGGGGGTGCGCGTGCGCCTGTACGGCCGCGGCTCGCGCGTCGGGCCTCTGACGGACCCGGCCCTGCAGGGTGTGGCCGCCAAGGTCTTTGCGCGGGCACTGCCGCTGACGCTGGACGCCCATGCTCTGGAGGTCGAACGCGAGGGCGACCAGGTGATCGTGCACACGGCCGACACCGCCGGCCGCGTGCACGAGGAACGGTTCGACTTCCTGCTCGCGGCCACGGGCCGCCGCGCCAACGTCGACGACATTGGCCTGGAGTCCAGCGGCCTTGCGCGCGATGCTGCCGGCGTTCCGGTGTACGACCGACGCACGGGCCAGGCCGGCGACAGCCCGGTGTTCATCGCCGGCGATGCCGGCGAGGACCGGCCCTTGCTGCACGAGGCTGCCGACGAAGGCCGAATCGCCGGCGACAATGCTGGCCGCTGGCCCGACGTGCGCGTGCGGCCACGCCGCACTCCGCTGGCGGTGGTGTTCAGTGAGCCGCAGATTGCGTTGGCGGGGGCTTCACACGCCGAGCTCGCCGCCTCGGGCAGGCCTTTCGCCACCGGCGAGGTGTCCTTCGACGACCAGGGCCGCAGCCGCGTGATGGCGCGCAACGCCGGTGCCCTGCGTGTGTACGGGTCACCGGCGGACGGACGTTTCCTGGGCGCCGAGATGATCGGGCCTGCGGCCGAGCACATCGGCCACCTGCTGGCCTGGAGCGCGCAGCGCGGCGACACCGTGCAGCAGATGCTCGACAGCCCGTTCTACCACCCGGTCGTGGAGGAAGGGCTTCGTACCGCGCTGCGATTGCTGCAGCGGGCCCTCAGGATGGGGCCGCCGCCGGTGGAGCGCTGCCTCGACTGCGGGCCTGGGGCGTGAGGGCACTGCCGTGAAGGCCGCCCAGCACGCCACCGCCGCCCGCACCCGCCTCTGGCTGGACCTGCCGCCGGGCAGTGGCGCCGACGCACTGCGGGGGGCGTTGATGGCCATGGGCCTCATCCCTCAGCCTCTGCCTTCCGATCCTGGCGCTCGCCGGCAGGCGCTGGCCACCCTGGCAGAGGGTGCGCTGGCCTTTCTGGACCTGTCCGACGCGGCGCGGCATGGCCCGCGGCCGTTCTCGGCCCTGGTGCAGGCCCTGCCCGAGCCGGCAGCGGCGGGCCGGGTCATCCTGAGCCGAACGCGGTCCGGCCATGTGAACCCGGCAGACCGCGCGTGGGCGCGTCACCTGGGTTTTGCCGACCTGCTGCCCGACTGGCTGGGTGGTCCCGACCGACAGGCGCTGCGCGATGTCGTGGCCTGGGTGGCCCGCTCGACCGGGCTGGACGAGCCGGCGGCCCACGAGTGGCTCCCGTACACCCGGCTGCTCTCCGGTGCGGGCGACGGGCAGGCCGCCGCCCGCACCATCGTCTGGGGACTGACGGGCGAGTCCCCCGAGGCCTGCGCCGCCAGGCTGGCAGCCGAGCTGGACATCGCCGACCGGCGCTGGCGCCTGCACGACTACCCCCGCTGCTTCGTCGGCAGCCACGCCACCTCGCACCTGATGCGCAGCTTGCGGCGCCCGCGCGAGGAAGCGCTGGCCCTGGGTCAGGCGCTTGGCGAGCTCGGACTGCTGGTGCACGTGATGCACGAGCACCCGTTTCTCGACCAGGACCTCTACTACCGGATCGCCTGGTCAGATGTGCTGGACCGGGAAGACGCGGCCGCGCTGTGGCACACCGCCGAGCAAGGCTTGCCCGCGCTCACGAGCACACGTCGCTACCACGGCCGCGACTATGCGGACTGCTTCGTGGGCGAGGAGGCGGTGACCATGCTCGCCAGTTGCCACGGCCTCCACCGCGTGGACGCCTGGCTGGCGCTGCACCGCATGGCGCAATGGGGGTGGATCAGGCATGTCACACGGGCGCGCCCCTTCATCGACGGCCACTTCTTCTACCGCTGGCGACGCGTTGCCGATCGTGCCGCCGCCTGAAGTCCCCGTCGCTGCCGACCGCCAGGCGACGCTGCTGCTGGTCAGCTCCGCGCTGCAGGCGGGTGTCTTCCACGTCGGTGGTCTGTGCGATGTGCACGGGTTGCACCGCGACGCCGGCCGCCGATGTGCTGGAGGCGTTTTTCGCGCCGGGCTTTGGTCGGACGCCGCGAGGTTCGCAACCTGCGGGCGCTGGCGGTGAAGTCGTCCAGAAATGACGGCAACAGGCCCTCGACAAAGAGCCGGACCCTGTCTTCGCGCCTATGCGGTGAGCGCGGCCGGCCGGTCGGCCGCACGGCCTGCCGGGGCAGCGCCGGGTCTGCCCAGCCAGGCGAGCGCCGCATCCGCAGGCATCGGCCTGCCGAACAGCCAGCCCTGGCCCAGGTCGCATCCGGCCCGACGCAGTTCTGCCCATTCCTCGTCCCGCTCGACACCCTCGGCCGTGACCTGCAAACCCAGCCCGTGACCCAGTTGCACGATGCTGTGCAGCAGGGCGGCGCACAGCGAGTGCCCGCGATGCCGGTTGGGCGAGGAGGCGCAGGGGCTGTTCGAGCATGCAGCGCGTGATCGCGCCCTCAACACGCCAGCAGAGGGTTGTCGGCTGTCGGACAGCGCCTAGGCAACCGGTCTGCCTCGACCGTTGCCCGATGCGGGGGCCAGTGACTTGGACACGACCTTCAGCGCAGCCTGGTCGACGGCAAGCTGCTCGCGCATGGCGCGCAGGCAGCGCTTGGCCACCGCCGAGAGTTGATGGCCGGGCGTCATGACCAGCAGGCACACGAAGGGCACGTCCACCGACAGCGGGCGAATCGACAGACCCTGGCGGCTGTAGTCCAGTGCCGTGATGGGGTTGACGACGCCGATGCCCAGCCCGTTCATCGCCATCTCGCAGACGTTGGCCGCATACGGCATCTCGGCCACGACCTGCAACTGCACACCCTGCTCGCCCAGTACCCGCTCCAGGCGGCGCCGCGATGCGTCCTCGGGGTTCAAGGCGAGGAAGGGCTCGCGCGCCAACTGCGCCGGCTGCAGCACCGCTGCGCGCGCCAGCGGATGGCCCGGCGGCAGGACCGCAACACCTTTGAGGCTGGCAAACGTCGAATGCTCCAGGCCCACCGTCGGAAACTCGTCGGCCATCAGCCCGAAGTCAGCACGGCCGGCCAGCACGCGCTCGCCCACGTCGCGAGAGCTCGAGACCTGCAACGAAACCTGCGGCCGCGTGTCGTTCCGCAGGTCCGGACCCAACAGCCGCGCCAGTGCACGCGGAATGAAGCCCAGACCAAAGGCCGGGTAGCTTGCAATCGACAGCGTGTTGACGCCGAAGCGGCGCAGGCTGCGCATCCGATGCTCGATGGACCCCATGCCGGCGAACGAGCGCTCGACTTCGGCCAGCAGCGCATGCGCCTCCGGCGTCGGGTGCAGCCGCCCCCGCAGGCGGTTGAAGAGCGCGAATCCGGCCGCCGTTTCGAGCTTCTTCAGTGACTGGCTGACCGCAGGCTGCGTGATGTCCATCAGCACCGCGGCCTTCGCAGCAGAGCCGGCCGCCATCAGCGCGCGAAAGATCTCGAGCTCGCGCCACAACATATCAGTCCCGCTTATTGACCAAGAAGCCCGATGCCATTGCGGATTATGGTCTGGCGCGCGACATTGAGCTGCCCGAGGCCACCCCTGCCACTGCCAGACGATGAAGCCCACCGACCGGAACGACACCGCCGCTTTCGCGAGCCTCGGTACCCCCGTATGGCGGGCCTCCACGGTGGTGTTCGCGACGCTCGATCAGTTCGTCGCCCGGCGCGAGCGGCTGCCCGACGGCTTCACCTATGGAACCACCGGCACGCCGACGCAGCGCGCGCTGGAGCAGGCCATCGCCGACCTCGACGAAGTGGCGCACTGCGTCGTGTTCCCGTCGGGGCAGGCCGCGATCTGCGCCACGCTGCTCACGCTGCTTCGTGCCGGCGACCACGTGCTGATGGTCGATTCAGCCTATGGCCCGGCGCGGCGCTTCGCCGGCGAGCGCCTGCGCGCGCTGGGCGTGGATGTGGAGTTCTACCCGCCGCGCATCGGGGCCGCCATCGGCGCGCTGATCAAGCCGCAGACGCGGCTGGTGTGGATGGAGTCGCCCGGCACGATGACGATGGAACTGCAGGACGTCGGCGCGATCACCGCCGCGGCTCGCGCACAGGGCGTGGCCACCGGCATCGACAACACCTGGGCCAGCCCACTGGGCTTCTGCGCGGCCGCGCAGGGCGTCGACCTGGTCGTGCACGCCTGCACCAAGTACATGGGCGGCCACTCCGACGTGCTGATGGGCAGCGTGTCGACGGCGTCGGAGTCCCTCTATCGCGCACTGCGGGACTTGCAGGCCGGCATGGGGCTGGCGGTGAGTGCCGAAGACTGCTTCCTCGTGGAACGCGGGCTGCAGACGCTGCAGGTGCGCCAGCAGCGCCAGGCGGCCAGCGCATTGGTCCTGGCGCAGCGACTGTTGCCGCACTCCATGGTCAAGCAGGTGCTGTACCCGCCGCTGCCCGGCAGCCCCGACCACCCCCTGTGGGTGCGCGACCATCGCCTGGGGGGCTGCACGCTGTCGCTGCAGCTCCAGGATGCCGGCTTTGACGCGTATCGATCGCTGTTCGCCGCGTTGAAGGTCTTTCGCCTCGGCGCCAGCTGGGGCGGCGTGCACAGCGTCGCCGCCTTTTGCCCGGCGGACGAGCTGGCCGCGCGCCGGCACGGCGAAGTGTCCGGCCCGCTGGTGCGTCTCTCGATCGGGCTGGAAGAACCGCAGCGGCTCGCCGACGACGTGCTGGATGCCTTGCAGTGCTTCGCCTCGCACCGGTGACGCCCCCATTTGCCATCCCTTGGCCCTTGCAGGAGAACGCCATGTTGAACCGCCTTGCCCGATTGATCGCCGCCGCGCTGCTCGGTGCCACCGCCCCATGGGCCGTGTCCGCAGCCTACCCCGACAAGCCGGTGCGGTTGATCGTGCCATGGGCGACGGGCGGCAGCACCGATGCCCTGGCGCGCGCCGTCGGCCAGGGCATGAGCGCCACGCTCGGCCAGCAGGTGATCATCGAGAACAAGCCGGGCGCCGCAGGCAACCTGGGGGCGGCTGCGGCCGCCAAGGCGACACCGGACGGCTACACGCTGGCGATCATCGAGCTGCCGCACGCGATCGCGCCCTCCCTGGTGTCCAACCTCACCTACAACCTGCGGCGGGACTTCGTGCCGATCAGCCTGATCGGCGCCTCGCCCCTGATGCTGTTCACCCACCCTGGCGTCGCCGGCCACGCCAGCGTCCAGGGTTGGCTGGCCGACGCCAAGGCCAAACCCGGCGCGCTGGCGATCGCGCACAGTGGCAACGGCGCGATCAGCCACCTGGCCGGGGAACTGCTGCAGGTTCGCACCGGCGCCAGGTTCAACACCGTGCCCTACCGCGGCTCCGCGCCCGCACTGACCGACCTGGCCGCGGGCCTGGTCTCGGCACACTTCTCGACGCTGGCCAGCGCCAGCGCGCTGGTCACTGCAGGCCGTGTCAAGCCGATTGCGGTCACCAGTGACAGGCGACTGCCCGTCATGCCCGACGTGCCGACGATGGCCGAGCAGGGCGTGCCCCACATGGTGATCGCGCAGTGGTGGGGCCTGGTGGCGCCGGCGGGCACGCCACCGGCCGTGGTCGAACGGCTGCGCAAGGAATTGCACGCCGCGCTGGGCGATGTCGTCGTGCGCGAGCGGCTGCGCCTGCTGGCCATCGACAAGCAGCCCGGGACGGGTGCGGAGTTTGCGCGGCTGATCGATACCGAGATCCGGCGCTGGGCGAAGGTGGCGGCCGACGCAGGCGTCAAGGCCGAGTAGATCGTGTGGCCCGCTCCGCAGCTGAGGTCCGCTTCCGGCGGTCACGGCCAGGAACTGCCTTCATCTACAGCGCCAGCTGCCCATCGACGCAGGTGATGCAGCCGCCGCCCACGCGCACCTGCCCGCCCGCACCGACCTGCACCTTCACACGCCCGTCGCGCCCCACGCAGCGGCCCTGGGCGGCGACATAGGACGCGCCAGCCGCGGGCAACAGCCCACGCGCCCACTGGAAGGCGGCCACACTGGCGTTGCCGCTGCCGCACACGGGGTCCTCCACGACCCCGCAGGACGGTGCGAAGGCGCGCACTTCGATGTCGGCCACGCTCGAAGGGGGATGGCGGCCGAACACGGTGAGCCCGGTGACGCCCAGGCGCCGCTCTAGGGCGGCCAGGCGTGCAAAGTCGGGCTTCAGCGCGAGCACGGCCGCCGCGTCGGCCATCGGCAGGATGATCCACATCGGCCCCACGTTCACCAGGGCGGGCGCGGCGTCGGGCTCCAACTTGCCGCCGACGATGAGTTCCAGCTCCGCCACGTCGGCGGCCGCCAGCGGCGTGATGTGTGCGGACGGCAATGCAAACATGAGTTCGCGGCCGCCGGTCCCATCTGCGCCGTCTGCGCTGTCTGCGACGCTCACTTCAACGAGACCGATGCCGCACTGCTGCACCAGCCGCCCGCCTTCGCGCACGGTAGCTCGCCCTGCCTCCAGCACGGCATGGGCACTGCCCAGCGTCGGGTGCCCGGCAAAGGGCAGTTCGCTGCGTGGCGTGAAGATGCGCAGCCGGTAGTCCGCCGCCGGCGTCGACGGGCGCAGCACGAAGGTGGTCTCCGACAGGTTGGTCCAGCTTGCGATGGCCTGCATGGCCCCGCTGTCCAGGCCATCGGCGTCGAACACCACGGCGACCGGGTTGCCGGCCAGCGGCCGGGTGGTGAAGACGTCCACCACCTTGTAGTCATGGATGTGTTTCATCGTCTCGATGCTCAAGGTGAAGGAGCGGCGGCGGCATCGAGCACCGCCGACAGTGCGCTCAGCGCAGGCGCCAGGCGGCCCGGTGTCAGGTAGCCGAAGCCGAGGCGGAAGACGCGCTCGCTCTCGCCGAACCACGCACCCGAGGCCAGCTGCAGCTCATGCCCCGGCAGCAAGGTCCAGAAGCGCGCGACGGCCGCGTCGTCGAAGGCGACGGCGCGCAGCCTCAGGCTGCACAGCGCGCCGCCATCCGGGCGGATCCATTCGATGCGTTTGCGCTCGGTCTCGCACCAGTCCGCCAGCTCGGCCAGGCCATCGGCCAGCAGCCGGCGGCGTGGCGCCAGCACCGCCTCGCGGTGGTGCAGCAGCGCGGCAGCCAGGGCTTCATCCAGGACCGAACCGCAGATGACGGTGTTCATCTTGGCGACCGTGAGGCGCGCGCGCAGTTCGGCGTCCGCAACGGTGAGCCAGCCCGTCCGCAGGCCTGGCGCTCCCAGGGCCTTGGAGACCGACGAGCCGGTGACGATGTGCGGGTGCAGGCCGGCGAAACTCTCGGGGGCGACTTCGTTGCCGTAGGTGGCTTCGCGGTAAGTCTCGTCGACGAAGAGCATCGCCTGCGGCGCCCGGGCCTCGAGCAGCGCGAGGATCTTCTCGACGGTGGCGCGCGGCGTGCGCACGCCGCTCGGGTTCTGCGGCGAAGCCAGGCTCACGAGCCGGGTCTTGTCCGACAGGCTGGCCGCGAGCGCGTCCACATCCAGCTGGTACCCACTCTCGAAGCTGAGCCTCACCTCGCGCACGGTCACCCCGGCACCGAGCAGGCAGTCGCGGCTGGGCGGGAAACAGGGCGTCACCAGCACCGCCTCGTCCCCGGGCCGGCAGGTCTCGAAGGCCAGCAGGAAGAGCGCGAGCGCCGTGCCCTGCGTCGTGACGACGTGTTCCGCCGGCACGCCGCAGGCTTGGGCGATGGCCTCGCGCAATTCCGCCGAGCCGGCCGAGCGGCCATAGCCGAGTTTGAGGCCGCGCACGGCGTCCAGCCCCGCCAGGTCGAGAACATCGCCGACCGTCAGGTCCTGCGAGGTGCTCTCGGCCAGGTTGAACGGCCGGTTCACGTCCAGCAGGGAGATGATCTCGTTGTAGGGAAAGCGGCCCCGCCACGGGGCCACCGCGGCTTTGTCCTCAGGCATGTTCACTCGTCCACCTCAAAGCGTCGGGCTGCAGCTACGAAGGCATGCTAGTGGTCGCCCGACAATCAGAACAGCCACAATTTTCGGCTGATCCAATCAGTACAGTTGGCGTGGCCTTCGATGAGGGTTGGCGGACAATCGAGAGCACGATGCGACACTTTCACGAGCAGCATCGCCTGCTGAAGCACCGGTGACAGCACCAGTGACAGCACCAGTGACAGCACCAGTGACAGCACCAGTGACTGCACCAGTGACTGCACCAGTGACCGGACCGGCGCCCACGCTGCACCGCTACGAGCGGCTTGCTGATTTCATCGTCGGCATGATCGACCACGGCACCCTGACCCCCGGCATGCGCCTGCCCTCCGTGCGCGCCATCAGCGAGACGCACGGCCTGAGCATCTCCACGGTGCTGCAGGCCTACCGCTGGCTGGAGGACCGGGGCGTGCTCGTCGCTCGGCCGCAGTCGGGCTTTTACGTTGCGACCACGCAGGGCGGCACGCTGGCGCTGCCATCCTCCTCGCGCCCGCGCACCAAGGCGTCCACCGTGTCCATCAGCGGCGCTGTCACGGCCCTGCTGGAGCATGCATCCAACTCGGCGCTCGTGCCGCTGGGCTGCGCCGTGCCGGACGCGGCCCTGCTGCAGTCCCCCCGCCTGGATCTGGCGCTGGCCCGCGCCGCCCGCCAGCATGGGGCGCGCTACAACGTCTACGGCGCGCCGCGCGGCGACTTGCGTCTGCGGCGCGAGATCTCCCGCCGCGCGATGCGCATCGGGCATTCGCTGTCGCCCGAAGATCTCATCATCACCAGCGGCTGCACCGAGGCCGTGACGCTCGCGCTGGGCGCCGTCGCAAAGCCTGGCGACACCATCGCGGTCGAGTCGCCCACGTACTTCGGGCTGCTGCACACGCTGGAGGTCCTGGGCCTCAAGGCCCTGGAACTGCCGACAGACCCGAGCCACGGTGTGGACGTCGAAGCACTGGCCCGGCTGCTGACCACCGAGCGCCTGGCGGCGTGCCTGCTGTCGTCGAGCTTCAGCAACCCGTTGGGCTCGCTGATGCCCGAGGCGCGCAAGCGCGAGGTGCTCGCGCTGCTGGCACGCCACAAGGTGCCGCTGATCGAGGACGATGTCTACGGCGAAATCCACTTCATGCGCGAGCGGCCCCGGCCCTTCATCGCGTTGGACGGCGGTGCCCACACGATCTACTGCAGTTCCTTCTCCAAGAGCCTCGCCCCGGGCTACCGCATCGGCTGGATCGCCCCCGGCCCCTTCGCACAGCAGGTGATGGACCGGAAGCTCGCCTACAGCCTGTGCGGACCCGTGCTCCCGCAGGTGGCGATCGCTGAGTTCCTCGCCAGCGGCGCATTCGATGCCCACATGCGCCGGCTGCGACGCCTGCTCGAGGAGAACCTGCTGCGCCTGGCGCGTGCCATCGCTGCAGACTTCCCGGCCGGGACCCGCGTCAGCCGCCCAGCCGGCGGCTTTGCGCTGTGGGTCGAAATGCCCCGCGGGTTCGACTCCCGCGTCCTGTTCGACCAAGCGCTTGAACAGGGCATCTGCTTTGCGCCGGGAGACGTCTTCTCCGCCAGCCGAAGATTCAGGAACTGCCTGCGCTTGAGCGCAGGCAGCACCTGGAGCGAACGGATCGAGGATGGGGTGCGTCGCCTGGGCCTGCTCGCACGGGCGCTACTCTCCGCCTAGGGTTGCAGCCTGCACCGGGCGCGAACACGAGCCCAGGAGGTCGGATTCAGGCGCTCGAGCGCAGCCTCAGAGACCGACCGGCAGCGCTTGCGTCGCACACCATGGCAGTCGGTTTGGCCACCCTCGCGACGAGCAGGCCATGAGGCTGGGGCGGCTGTGGGGGTGTCTGACTGCCCGCGTCGGGGCGAAAGGACCGGGACAGCCAACGTCTCCTCAGGGCCGCCTGTCGCCAGCCCGGAGCAGGATCGGGCCGCTGCAGAGCCACCGCCAAGCCGTTGCAGCCTGCCGTCATGCCGGCCGGCCTGTCGCCGCCCCGGGGGGGTCAGGCCGCGGGCGATCCACCTCGCCGGACCGCCAGCGCATGGTCGATGGACCAGACACCCGGCCCGCGCACCATCAACCA
>Ga0209573_1001192_pt1 | contig 42341 bp, 27 predicted proteins | sample TNRBio252014_DNA_FD_185870 | JGI IMG/M metagenome (GOLD analysis project Ga0209573, IMG submission 185870) | Wastewater treatment Type I Accumulibacter community from EBPR Bioreactor in Madison, WI, USA - TNR Reactor_6/25/2014_ DNA (SPAdes)... | ecosystem: Engineered > Bioreactor > EBPR >...
TAGCTGTTGCGGCGCAATGTGATTGCTCACACTCACATCCAACACCAGCGGTTTCAATCCTTGTTGTCTTGGATTAGCTGTTGCGGCGAGTTCCTGCTGACGCATACCGCGTGCGTGGAGATCGGGTTTCAATCCTTGTTGTCTTGGATTAGCTGTTGCGGCATGACCGCGGAGCCTGTCAAGATCGTTAGTGATAGTGGGTTTCAATCCTTGTTGTCTTGGATTAGCTGTTGCGGCTCTACCGGGAAAACCCGCATGAGCGGTCTACAGATCGCGTTTCAATCCTTGTTGTCTTGGATTAGCTGTTGCGGCCCGGATATTTTGAACCAAGCATTTAATGATCTTCGGAGTTTCAATCCTTGTTGTCTTGGATTAGCTGTTGCGGCTCGCTATTGCGCGATCAGGCGCGGATTTCTCCGAAAGTTTCAATCCTTGTTGTCTTGGATTAGCTGTTGCGGCATCGCTGCTGATGGGGGCTATGACGTGAGCGCACCGTCGTTTCAATCCTTGTTGTCTTGGATTAGCTGTTGCGGCGAGCGTGGCCACCAGGGGGTCAGAAGCGGAAGTGCAGCGTTTCAATCCTTGTTGTCTTGGATTAGCTGTTGCGGCCCGGATGGAATCACCGGATCGGATGCGGAAAAAACCAGTTTCAATCCTTGTTGTCTTGGATTAGCTGTTGCGGCGCGAAAAGACCGCCAGCAGCATGGCGTTAGTGGCGAAGTTTCAATCCTTGTTGTCTTGGATTAGCTGTTGCGGCAGGCCGCACTTTCCGCACTCACCCAGGCCAAAACCGTTTCAATCCTTGTTGTCTTGGATTAGCTGTTGCGGCGACGGGCCATTGAGGGCTTCGCCGTGACCCCCAAGGTTTCAATCCTTGTTGTCTTGGATTAGCTGTTGCGGCCGTTGATCGCGCCGAATGTGCAGGTGCTCGTTGTGTTTCAATCCTTGTTGTCTTGGATTAGCTGTTGCGGCCCGGAGCAATTTGATCGGTTTGTTGGTACTTCCCACAGTTTCAATCCTTGTTGTCTTGGATTAGCTGTTGCGGCGGGCGGGTTAGGACTGCTCCTCCAGCCATTTCATGTTTCAATCCTTGTTGTCTTGGATTAGCTGTTGCGGCAGCCACTTCGTGTCCCCAAAAATGTCCCGCAATTCGCGTTTCAATCCTTGTTGTCTTGGATTAGCTGTTGCGGCCGCATTTCAGCGAAAAAATACCATATATTAATCACATATAATCTAGCAATTTGAGCCATTTTCAGCAGTTTTCGCAATGATTTGCCCTCGTTTTGGCTATTTTTCGTTGATCTTTGCATCAAAAATTACATAATTTATATATAAAAATCAATGCTTTGATAAAAATATTTGCTACACGCAAATATTTTTATAGCAACAGTCTTCACAGCGAATACGACAGGAAGTCCGTTTAGGTAATCGACCAGTAGTGATTATGTCGAAAATCTGCCTAACGAGCAACCGCACTTTAACCATACTCTCTTCAGTCACTGGCACTTCTAGCAACTGGCTTCCATCTCGTATGTAAGCCACGAACCCTCTCGTCACCGGTTGCTGGTAAATCTCCCGAATCAGCATCGCGTACATCACGATTTGGGTTTCATGGGTTTTGAAAATCGTATCCCGTGCTTCCGTATACTTATAGTCGAGCGGCGCCATTGTTCCATCTTTCAACCACAAAACTTCATCGACGATGCCTCGTAGCCGCAAGACCGGCGACGCCAGATACACCTCAACCTCCCGCTTGACGGCCCCGATTTTCCGGCGCAGATAATCTCGATTTTCCGTAGCCCGCCGCTGATGCACCTGTCGTCCCTTCAGAACCTTAAACCGGGTTTCCTCATGCTGAGGAATATTCTGAACACTCATAAACCAGGTGAAGCGTGGGCAATAGACATGCTCCAACACCTCCGATGGCGTAATCATCGGCGTGCGCTCAGTATCGAAAATGGGTTCACTCATATAAACAGCGCCCTTACTTCATCAGTCACCAGATTTTTATCGAAAGCCTGTCCGAGAAGAATAACCTTTTTAAAATCTGGCTCACACATCGGAAAGATATAAACCGAATCGACCTCATCATCAGACCAATCCTCAATCGCCAAGCGCAACTCATCTAATCGATTACGCTCAACAGTTCCTAAAAAAACAGACTTTTGTACACGATAAAGCCCGGCTTCCTTACACAATTTTGCAATCTTGGAGCGTGACTTATTCTCCACGATATCATACAGAATCCACACCAGCGTCTCGGTCGTCTTCATCGCTACCCACCCTCCCAATCCAATCATTCGCCATTCGATGACAATCCAGTTGCACCGTATCTCGTCGCTTGATATTTCGATTTCGGTAGCGAATCCCTTCATCCAGATAGTTGCCGAACTGTCCCATCAAAACCGCCTTTCCTTCTTTATTCAACATTAGACCATTTTGCAAGCGGTCAAACATATCTTGCTTGACCTTACGAGCAGAAAATAACCCAACCACAGTCTCATCAGCCCAAACCCGGTAACACTCAATCAGATCAAAAACCAACGATTTTTTCTGATAATGATCCGTATGAATAAACCCGACATAAGGATCAAGACCTGCCAGAATACAGGCGCGTTCTACAGTCCCATACAACACGCCATAACTATAATTCAGCAGACAATTAAATTCATCCTTAGCAGGATTTCTTGACCTCGCCTCAAACTGAAAATTCTCTGGAAGCAACAAATTGACCGCCTCCCAATAAGTCCGTCCTGCACGACCTTCAAAACCCATGATCGTGCTACGCACTGCATCGAGCTCCCCGTTAATCGACTCCAACGATTGCCGCAATTCCAACAACGCATTCACCTTCTCGGTTAACGCCGCCGACAGGCGAGTCCGCCGCTGCCGCGCCTCCCGCAGGAATTCCACCTGATTATCCAACTTTCGCAACAACCAACCCAGAGCCAGCCGCAACCCTTTTTCCGTGTCAGCCAAACGCAACTGTTCCCGTCGAATCGCCGTAGTCGAACCTGGCCGCCCGTGCCACACCCGACCATACGGATGACCAACCTGATCAAGAAAAACAATGTCGATATTTTTCTCGACCGCAAGTTGGATCGCATCCGTCGAAAGACTAGCCCCGGTCGTAATCACAATCGAACGCACTTTTCTCGAAGAGATCTCCTGTTTTTGCTCCTTCACCTTCACCACGAACATCTCGCCCTGCCGATGCAGATAAGTTCCAAAGGTTGTTATAATCAGATCCATAAATTTTTCATCCTATTGCCCTGGATTAACCATTCAAGAAAATGGAAAAACCAAATTTTTAAAGAACAACGCAATCCCCTACCCGACTGTCAGCCATCCAAACCCATGACTCACCGCATGACCAAAAGCCAATCCATCTGGAAGTACAGCATTAGAAAAAAATTCCCCACTAATCCCCAACAAATCCTGCCCTTTATAATGACAGGTTTGTGTCCTCATTCTACTGAATGCCGCATACAACCGCTCTGGGAATTCTACATCAAACCCCCTCAGCGTTGATAACAAATTAGCCACCAACAACCGATCCCGCTCTACTTGCTGTCCAGCCTCATCCATATTCTGATAGCGACGAAAAACCTCGGATTTAAGCAACAACGCCGGCGTCATTAGCCGATAGCGCAGCAGACGTTCACTCACCCCAAACGGCTCATGACGCAGGGTCAACGCCGCATCGCTCACCATGACGCTCTCACTCCCTAATTGCAATTCGAGATCAAGCCACGGCATGGCCAACAAACGACTCGCCGCTTCGCCCCAACCGACGACCAATCCCTGCCCGGCCCGCCAGCGATATTGCACGACCGGATAGCGATAGAGGGGCTTGCCACTGGCTGGATCATGTTGATGAAACAGATCGTCATCCGCGAACGCCTCAGCCAGCGCCCCGCGTAACTGCCTGGCCCGCATTTCGGCGCCGCCCGGCAATTCGCAATCCCACAGTAGCTCCACACAGGCGCAGGGTGTTTTCTTTAGAAGATGCATGTTGATTCCTCTTGGGGCAATTCTGTAAAACCCACCTCACGATGATAAGTTTCCGGGCCGGAATCCAATCGATTAACGACATCGCGATCCAGTCCCGATGCTTCCTGAGCGTAAACCTGAACCACCCGCTCATAGAACGCCCGTTTGAAACGACGAAACCGCTGTTCCTGCTCTGCCGCCCCCAGATAAGGATCATCACGGATAACCCGGTAGCGTTCCCACAAATCCAAATCCTTCGGCGTCCGCACCACGAACAGCGACACCGTCGGCGGCCCATCCTCAATCAACCGAAAATCCCGTTCAATCCCAGCCAGATCGCCTCGCGCTAACTGTTCATCGACCCGCACCTGATCTTGCCGCGCCCGACAGCCGGCAAAATAGCGCTGGCTCAACTCCAAAAACTCACCCTCATCCCACGTTTCCGCCGTACCCAGCGTCTCAACCGTAACCTCCACCAAGGCGCTGTCGTAAACTCGCCGCCACTGCGCCTCGCCCACGCTTCCACCCGGCTTGCTGACCTGCAACTGCCACAGATGCACTTCACCGGGCGTCACGCCGCTTTCGCCATGCCGGTTGCAACGCCCCGCCGCCTGAATGATCGAATCCAGCGGCCCCAGATCCCGATGCACCACCGGAAAGCTGAAATCCACCCCCGCCTCGACCAACTGCGTCGTCACCACAATGACCGGCTGACCTCGCCGTAACAGTCGTTGAATCAGCCGAATCCGCGCTCGCCGATCCAGTGGCGTGAAGTTCGTCGACAATGCGACCAGCGGTCGCCCCGGCAACGCCGCCCGCAATGCCTCGAACACTGTCCGCACCGCCCGGCGCCGGTTAACGATAATCAACGTCGCCCGCTCGTCCGTGGTCAACCCGCCAATCAATTGCTCGGCGAATGCATCGACCGTCTGCGGTGTGCGATGATGACAATACAATCGGGTGCGGGTCAGCGCCTGAAAATGCTCAACGTGATCCGGCAACAACTCCACCGCATCGCCCGGCTGGAAAATCAGCGGCCGGGTCGCAGTCAGCAACACAAAGCGCGTTCCCAAACTGCGGGCCGCCGCCAGGAACAATTGCCGCAACGCTTCCCAATAGCGCAATGGCAACGCCTGCACCTCGTCTAATAACACCAACGCCCCGGTCAACTGCCCGGCCCGCTTCAAATTCGCATTGCGCGGACTGAGCAGCGAATACAGCAATTGATGGAACGTCGTCACCACTAATTCGCTCTGCCAGGTTTCGGTCAACAACTGCCCGGCTCCATCCGGTTGATGTTCCGCATCCTTGGTGCGAAACACCGCCTCAGTCAGATGATGATGCTTCAACAACACATCTTCCCGATCCTTAATGTGATTGCTGAGCAATACCGTTCGGAATACCGCATGGTTTTGATCAATCACCGACGTAAACGGCAAGCAATAGATCATGCGCGGCGCGACTCCATCCCGTTCCTCTAACTGCCCCCGAACCTGCAACGCAGCATGAAGAACCGTCAACGTCTTACCCGCTCCGGTCGGTGCGGTCAGCGTCAACAACGGCGTATCCTGATGCGCCAGCCACGTCGCCGCCACCGTCGCCGCAATCCGCTCTCGTCGTTGATCAAGCAATGATCGATCTGATATGCCCAACACCCTGGCCTTATGCACCGCCACCGCATCCGCCGGCAGCGCCTGTCGGACAATCCGCCCACCTTGCAACGCCGCATCGGTCTTATCCACCGCCAGCAACGCCCCAAAACCCGCCAGCGCCACCAACGCCTCATCGACCGGCCCGAACGCCTTCCGCAATTTGGAACCGCCCGCCACCCGCTGATCCCGCAACCGCGAACTGATGCTCCCCACGGTGAGCGGCCCCGGCGCAGTCGGCAACCCGAAATCAGGATGCCGTTTCGCCACGCCCGCCAACCAGCCATGAATACCCGGCAAATCCAGCGCCGTCACCTGCATCGACAACGCATTTTCAGAATCGCGGAAGGCATCGCGGGTCTGCTCCAGCAAATCCGGCCAATTCTGGAACCGCAACGCCCCATGATGCCGCCGCACCGCGATGAACACCGCCAGCCGCGACCACAACGGCCAGTTCAACTCCCCGCTGTACCACCAACTCAGCACCGCGCCGCTTTCGGCATGATGACTCAGCACTGAGCGCGGCCCTCGCTGAAACAGGTAATCCTGAAACCACGGCGTCGCTTTGCCAAGATCGTGAAACAGCCCGGCCATGAACGCCATCGCCCGAACCTCCACCCGCGCCGTCGGCGCGATACTGACTGCCGCCCGCTCCGCGACCCGTTCCAGATGCTCCGGCAATGGATCGTTGGGATGAGCGAATGTTTCAGAGAAAAGCAACGGTATCGGAACCGATGACATAACAATCTCCCCCCCCGCTGTAGCCACGAATTGGCTGACCATCTTCCGCCAGCGCGATCTCCTGATAGCGATGCACAATGCGCTCGCCATCCATCACCGCAGGAATCCGCAGCCGGTGATAATGTCGACCCTCTTCATAATAAAGATTAATCCCATCCCGCAATGGCATCGCGGTATGCGCCATCCATTCACCGGTCGGCAACACCTGCGCGCTCCATTCCCCAATCCACGCCAATTCCGCCAGACAGGGCGCTAAACCCAGTGATACCGTATAAGCAGTGCGCCCGGTTTGTAACCGCTCGGCCAGTTCATCCGCGACCGGTTTCGCCAGTCCGGCGACATAAATCCGGAAATGCGGCTGGCGCAGGAACTCAAACGGCACTTGGGTATGGGTGTTCTGCCCGGCTAATGGACGAAAGAAGCCATCAGTACCGGTCTTGGTTTGCAGCAAGTTGAGCGCGGCGCGGAACACCCGCAACGGAGCGCGTAGCCCCACCGCGACCCGCAACCGCTCCCAACCCAGGCGCTGGGAATACTCGTTCTTGCCATAACCGAGTATCGCCCCCAGCATCCCCAATACCGCCGGCGGCGGCGGCAGGGGATAGCTCACGGGACTCATCGGCGAATAGGGCTTTTTGAACTGCCCATATTCACCGCTGACCTCAAACACCAAAGTCCGCATGATCAGCCGTCCAGCGCCGCTACGGGCAGACCCGCCTGTCCCGCCAGTTCCGCAAACAATCCCGCTACGCCGCCCGCCTGACAGCGCAGACGCTGATCCTGCATCACCCGCAACCCGGTCAACGCCGGATAGTCGCGCCAAGCCGCCAGCAGTTCACCCACCTCCAGCCGATAATCGCGGGTGGAACGCAGCGCAGTGTCCTCCACCGTCTTGTCCGCCAAAGCAATCCGCCGAGGCAATGCGCCCAGCCGGTAGCCCGGTCGATATTGAGCGGCCACCAACAGCAATGGGTCATGGCCGAGCTTGGAATGCGTATTGAGCGCCGCCGTCCCCCGCCACAGCCCCTGTAGCAACAAATCCAGATCAGCTTCGCTCAGACCGGTGGTTTGCGCGGCGCTTTCATTCGCCACCCCGTAAGCAGCAATCAACGCATACGGCAACAACCAGCGTTCGGCAAATGACTTTTGATTGCCTTTATCACTGCCAGCATACGCGGCGGTCTGCTGCACCAAAGTCGGACTGACCCGATGCAGGGAACGGTTGAATGCGGAAAACTGCACCGGCCCGGTGATCTGCAAGGACGGCTCATTCTTCCCCAGCGGCAACGTTGCGCCAAACAAGCGAGCGTCGATACAACCCCGTAACACCGCTGCCTCCACCGCTCGGCGTTTCTCTTCGCCTTTCTTACCCTTGGCGGCTTCGGTCAAAAATTGTTCAGCGCGATCCTTACCCTCGGACAGATAGCCATCGGCCTTGAGCGTATCGCGGATCAATACTTCCCGGCCTACCGCTAACCGCTTCTCCACATCCGGCTCCAAACTTATGAAATAGTCGCGCACCGTGCGCTTGATCCGCACATCGCTAATCGTGGCCTCGCCGGTTTCCGGGTCCGTGCGCGGACGGTTCTCATCCAGTGGATCGCCATTGGGATTACAGTCCTTAGCCTCGTAGATGAACAGAATTTCGTAGCGGTGGTTGATCGTACTCATGAATCATGCTCCTTGGTTAATCGACACGTTGTAATGAAAAGCCGAGATTTTTACTCAAGCGTCCGGTCAAGCTGCCCAATCCGATAAGCCAGGCTATAACCGATAGTGAACGCAAAAGTCGCTTCCTCATCGCTGATAGCCCAATCGTCACCGCAAACCACCCAGGCATTCGCCAAATCGGGGTCCAAACCGGTCATGACGTAACCGAGCTTGCCGTATTGCGCCAGCTTGCTGTGGCCTTCCCGATAAAGCCGCTGCAAATGCTGGCGATTTAATAACCGCCCGATGAACTTCTTGGTAAACGGATCAGCGCCGCGTTCCTGCCGTTGCACCGAGGCGACTTGCGAAGCGTAACAGCCGGTCAGAAAGGCCACGATCAATTCTGGTCGGCGGAAAAAATCAGTTTGTTCAATCACATAACGACCATAGGAACTATTGGGGATAGCTTCAGACATGGCGGGATGCTCCATAGCGGGATCGGGAATAATGAGTTGGGTCAGCCGGGCGTAGCGGTATAAACCCCAGGCATGGCGGGTAAGCCAGTGCAGAAAATCGGGACTCCGCCGGCCGGTATCGAGCAATTTGGCGACCAAGTTATGCAGAAAATGGCGATAGTTGACGGTCTGTCCGCTGAATAGCGCCGCTAACCAACTGCGCAAGGTATCGGCGCTGGCCGCTTCGCTGGCGCTGGAGAAGTTTCTGAACGTCAGCGCGGTAATTTGTACCGGCTTGCGTTCCTTTTTGTCTTCCACAGTTAAATCAGCGGCGCGGCTGATAGTCTTGCCGGCCTCATGCAAAGCCCGCAACCGGCTGGGCAACAACTGCTGCACCTCAGCCTGCACCCGCCAAGCGGCGTTCTGCTGCTTATAAAAAATCAGCGCAAACGCCAATTGATCTCCACAGTCAGCGAACTCCTCGGTCAACGCCAGTTCATCAGCCACCAAATCATGCTTGCCGAACCGATAGCGGTCAGGCTGCTGGCCAAACCGGGCGCGCATTTCCTCTCGCACTTCGGGATTGTTGCTGTAAGGCAGAATCAGATAGCTTTGTCCAGCCATACTGCCGGACAGATAGCTTTCGGCGAAGGTAAAGGTTTCGGCGATGGACAAGGCGCAATCGCCGCAGACGGGAAAATTGCGGTGCGCTCGATGAGCGTGAAAACCGCCCGCGATACTGCCGGGATTGTTTAGGTTATAGCAGGCCAACACAGCATAGTTGCCGTAGACTTTGACCTTGGGCTGGCCGCATACCGCACAATTGCCCTGCTTACGAACGCCACCCTTATCGGCATAGGATTCAAGGGCGCTATCGACCATGAACGCTCGGGTTTCGGGCCAGGCATAGACCGGATTCATCTCAGCGTCTGCCCAGTAGACATAGCCGCGATGCTCTTTGTCTACACCGGCGTCCTTTTGCTTAACTTCGACCTCGGCCCAAAAGGCGTCCCGGTTATTGTTGAAGCAGGTCAGACTGTCGGCCAGCCATTGCCGCTGGACGCCGGACAATCCTGGGTAATCGGCGAGGATTTTCACAGCGCCGGCTAACCGACTGCCGGTATTGCCCGCCAATTTGCAGCAGGGGGTAAAATCCGTACCGTTGGGCGGCCCGGAGCGGTATACCACCCCGCTATTGCCCATATAAGTCTTGACGCCACGCCATTCGCCCCCAGGGCCGAAGCAAAGCGCCAGTCCCCGGTCGTAATTGACAGGCATCCCTTCATTAAGTCGTTCCCAAGCGACCCGCTCCGGCAAACACTGGCTAAGTTCATGCAATCGTTGAAACATGATGATCTTCCTTCTAAGGCTCTATGCATTCCTGAAGCGTAGCTTGCCCGATAAGCAACTGTTTGTCCGACCCGGCAAGCTTGCTGCCCGGTCAGTCATCACTGACCCCTCTCCGGGGAATGCATTGAAATTCATCAGAGCAAGGCTTTTCTTGCAATTCTGGTAAACTTCAACCGCTTCGGCGGGCGCAACTCCCGGGGCAAATGCCTATGACTTCAAATAATATCCCGAGGGAAAATCCCTGTATGTCTTCTTATATCCACGACACAATTAACTACCTCAAACAGTCCAGCCCGGCGCAGACCGAGTTCTACCAGGCGACTGAAGAAGTGCTGTCCTCGCTCAAGCCGTTACTGGATCGCAACCCCAAGTACCAGAAACACAACATCATTCAGCGCGTCATTGAGCCTGAACGGCAAATCCTGTTCCGGGTCGCCTGGCTCGATGATCGCGGCAATGTCCAGGTCAACAAGGGCTACCGCATCCAGTTCAACTCCGCTCTCGGTCCCTACAAAGGCGGTCTGCGTTTCCACCCCAACGTCACCGCTGGCACCATCAAATTCCTGGGTTTCGAGCAGATTTTTAAAAACTCGCTGACCGGCCTGGCTATTGGCGGGGCCAAGGGCGGCTCGAACTTCGATCCCAAAGGCAAGTCTGATAACGAGATCATGCGCTTCTGCCAGTCATTCATGACCGAATTGTTCCGTCATGTGGGCGACACCATCGACGTCCCTGCGGGCGATATCGGCGTCGGCGGCCGCGAAATCGGCTACCTGTACGGCCAATACAAGCGCCTGACGGGTCATTATGAAGGCGTATTGACCGGCAAGGGTCTGAACTGGGGCGGCTCGCTGGTGCGCACCGAGGCCACCGGCTACGGCGCCGTCTATTTCGCCCAGAACATGCTGGCCGAACGCGGCGACTCCCTGGAAGGCAAGGTCTGCGCGGTCTCCGGCTCCGGCAACGTCTCGATCTACACTGTCGAAAAGCTCTATCAAGTCGGCGCCAAACCGGTCACGGTCAGCGACTCTAACGGCATGATCTACGACGAGCGCGGCATTGATCTGGCGCTCCTCAAGCAGGTTAAGGAAGTCGAGCGCGCCCGTCTGACCCGCTACGCCGAGGAACGTCCGGGTGCGGCTTACACGCCCATCGAGCAGTACCCCGCCGGTCGCAACGGCGTCTGGAGCGTTCCGTGCGACACCGCCTTCCCGAGCGCCACCCAGAACGAAGTGAATGATCAAGACGCGGCTGAACTCTTGAAAAATGGCTGTATCTGTATCTCCGAGGGCGCTAACATGCCCTCCTCCGCAGGCGCCATTGACCAGTTCCTGGCTGCAGGCATCGCTTACGGTCCGGCCAAGGCCGCCAACGCCGGCGGCGTCGCCACCAGCCAGTTGGAAATGAGCCAGAACGCCAGCATGCTCCAATGGAGCTTTGAGGAAGTGGACGCCAAGCTCAAGCGGATCATGGAAAACATCTACCGCACCGCCAGCGAGACCGCCAAGGAATATGGCGCGCCGGGCAACCTGGTGTTAGGCGCCAACATCGCCGGCTTCCGCAAGGTTGCTGACGCGATGATCGATCAAGGCGTCGTGTGATTTTCAGTTGACCCTTCGTCGCCGGCCGGCTCTTTCGACAGCGCCGGCGACGCTATCCGAGAAGACCCAACGTTCAAAGTTTAAGGCCAAATCACAAATCTCCTTTAACCTTGAGCCTTGAGCCTTTAACCTTGAGCCTTTGACCTTCCTTAAGATTGAGGAACACGCATGAGCATTGCCTGCCTGCCCCCTGCTGAGGGTCTCTACGACCCGCGTAACGAACACGATGCCTGCGGCATCGGCTTCGTCGTCGATATCAAAAATCGCAAGAGTCACCAACCAATCCGCCAGGGTCTGGAAATCCTCGCCAATCTGAGCCATCGCGGCGCGGTCGGCGCCGATCCACTGGCCGGCGATGGCGCGGGCATCCTGCTGCAAATTCCCGACGGCTTTCTGCGTGCCGAATGCGCGGACCTGGGCATTGAACTGCCGGCCACAGATGATTACGCGGTGGGCATGGTCTTCCTGCCCCGCGATAACCACGCCCGCGCCGAGAGCGAGGCCGCCCTGCAACGCGCCATCGCCACCGAAGGACAAATCCTGCTGGGCTGGCGCGACGTATCCACCGACAACTCCTGTCTGGGTCGCAGTGTGCGCTCCTCCGAGCCGGTGGTTCGCCAAGTCTTCATCAAACGCGGAGCGAACTGTCCCGACGCCGACGCTTTCGAGCGTAAACTGTTCGTCATTCGCAAAGTCGCTCATCACGCCATCTGGGATAGCGATCTGATTGGCCGCCAACAGTTCTACATCGCCTCGCTATCTTCCCGCACGATCATCTACAAGGGCATGATCCTGGCCCGCAACATCGGCGTCTATTACCCGGAACTGCACGATCCGCGCATGGCTTCAGCGCTGGCCCTGGTTCACCAGCGCTTCTCCACCAACACCTTTCCCACCTGGGCGCTGGCTCAACCCTTCCGCTATCTTTGCCACAATGGCGAAATTAACACCCTGCGCGGCAACATCAACTGGATGCTGGCCCGCCGCCACAACATGACGTCCAAGTTGCTGGGCGCGGATCTGGACAAACTCTGGCCGCTGATTGGCGACGGCGCGTCCGATTCAGCCACCTTCGACAACGCCTTGGAGCTGCTGCTGGCCGGCGGCTACTCCCTCCCCCACGCCATGATGCTAATGGTGCCGGAAGCCTGGTCCGACAACCCGTTAATGGACGCCCAGCGCCGCGCCTTCTATGAATACCACGCCGCGCTGATGGAACCCTGGGACGGCCCCGCCGCCATCGCCTTCACTGACGGCCGCCGCATCGGCGCCACCCTCGACCGCAACGGCCTGCGCCCGGCCCGCTATCTGGTCACCAGCGACGATCAGGTCATCCTGTCCTCGGAAACCGGCGTTTTGCCGATTCCCGAAGAGAAGATCGTCAAAAAATGGCGTCTCCAGCCCGGACGAATGCTGCTGATCGACCTGGAACAGGGTCGCATCATCGACGACAGCGAAATCAAGGAACAACTGGCCTCCGCCCATCCCTACCAAACCTGGCTGGACACCACGCAAATTCACCTCAAGGATTTGCCCCCCGAAGTCGGCCCGATGGCCCCCGACCCGCAGACCTTGCTGCACCGCCAACAAGCCTTCGGTTATACCCAAGAAGACGTGCGCGCCTTCCTGACGCCGATGGCGATCAGCGGCGAAGACCCTATCAGCTCGATGGGCCGCGATATTCCGCCGGCGGTGCTGTCAAACCGGCCCAAACTGCTGTCCGACTACTTCAAGCAGAAATTCGCCCAGGTCACCAATCCGCCGATTGACCCGATCCGCGAAGAACTGGTGATGTCGCTGGTCTCCTTCATCGGCCCGCGCCCCAACCTGCTTGATCTGGAAAGCGGCGGAACGCACAAGCGATTGGAAATCAAGCGACCCGTTCTCGACAACGTCGACCTGGAGCGCATCCGCCGCATCGAATACCACGTCGATCGCGCCTTCCGCACTGCCACGTTGCGCATGTGCTACCCGGTCGAACGCGGCGCAGAGGGCATGGGTCGCGCCCTGGAGGACTTGTGCCGCGAAGCCGCCGATGTCGTGCGTCAGGGCGACAACATCCTGATCCTCTCTGACCGGAACCTGGACGCTGACCACATCGCCATTCCCGCCCTGCTGGCCACCGCCGCCGTCCATCACCATCTCATCCGCGCCGGCCTGCGCACTGAAGTCGGGCTGGTGGTCGAAACCGGCGAGGCCAAGCGCGTTCACGACTTTTGCCTGCTGGCCGGTTATGGCGCGGAAGCGATCAATCCCTGGCTGGCGTTTGACACGATTTCCGCCAGCCTGCCGCACCTGACGCCCCGGATGAGCGAGGCCGAAGCGCATGAGCACTACACCAAGGCGGTGTCCAAGGGCATTCTCAAGGTCATGTCCAAAATGGGCATCTCCACCTACCAGTCCTACTGCGGCGCGCAGATTTTTGAAGCCGTGGGCCTGGCCAGCGAGTTCATCGACCGCTACTTCACCGGCACCCAAGGCGTCATCGAGGGCGTCGGCCTGAACGAAATCGCCCAGGAAACCGTCCGTCGCCATCGGCAAGCGTTCGGCAACGCCCCGCTCTACCGCAACCACCTGGATGTCGGCGGCGAACTGGCCTTCCGACTGCGCGGCGAAGAACACGCTTGGACGCCAGAGACGATTTCTCTGTTGCAACACGCCGTGCGTTCCGGCGACTACGAACAGTTCAAGATCTACAGCCAGACGATGAACGACCAGCGCGATCATCTGCGGAATCTGCGCGGTCTGTTCGAATTCCGCTTCGCCAACCAACCACTCTCGCTGGACGAAGTGGAGCCGGCCAGTGAAATCATCCGGCGCCTGGCCACCGGCGCTATGTCCTTCGGCTCGATCTCCTGGGAGGCGCACACCACGCTGGCCATTGCCATGAACCGGATGGGCGCTAAATCCAACACCGGCGAAGGGGGTGAAGACCCGGTGCGCTATACGCCGCTGGACAGCGGCGATTCCACCCGGTCAGCGATCAAGCAGGTCGCCTCCGGCCGTTTCGGCGTCACCACCGAATACCTGGTCAATGCCGACATCCTGCAAATCAAAATGGCGCAAGGAGCCAAACCCGGCGAAGGGGGACAATTACCCGGCCACAAGGTCAACGACTGGATTGCCCGTGTCCGCCACTCCACTCCCGGCGTCGGTCTGATCTCCCCGCCGCCCCATCACGACATCTATTCCATCGAAGATCTGGCGCAACTGATTTTCGACCTGAAGAACGTTAACCCCAAAGCCCTGATCAGCGTCAAGCTGGTCTCGGAAATCGGGGTCGGCACGGTCGCGGCGGGCGTCGCCAAGGCCCACGCCGACCACGTCACCATTTCCGGCGAGGACGGCGGCACTGGCGCCAGCCCGATCACCTCGATTCAAAACGCCGGCTCACCCTGGGAAATCGGCCTGGCCGAAACCCATCAAACCCTCGTGCGCAACTATTTGCGGGGCCGCATCGCGGTTCAGGTAGACGGTGGTTTGCGCACAGGGCGCGACATAATCATTGGCGCGCTGCTGGGCGCGGATGAATTCGGTTTCGGCACCGGCGCGCTGATCGCCGCTGGCTGCGTCATGATGCGTAAATGCCACCTCAACACCTGCCCGGTCGGCGTCGCCACCCAGGATCCAGAATTGCGCAAGCGCTTTCCTGGCCAACCCGCCCACGTCATCAACTTCTTCACCTTTCTCATCCAGGAAGTGCGGGAACTCATGGCGCAACTCGGCTTCCGCACCTTTGACGAGATGATTGGCCGCACGGACAAACTCGACATGCGCCGCGCCATTCACCACTGGAAAGCGCGGGGCCTGGACTTCAGCCGTCTGCTGGCTGCGCCCCCTGCCGGCCCCAGCGTCGCCGTCTACCACTGCGAAGAGCAAAATCACGGACTGGACGGGGTGCTGGATCACTCGCTGATCGCCCAGTCCCGGCCGGCGCTGGACGCTCGCCAGTCGGTGCGCATTGAAACGCCGATTCGCAACACAGACCGCACCGCCGGAGCCATGTTGTCCGGTCAGATCGCCCGGCGTTACGGTCATGCCGGATTGCCTGATGACACCCTGCATATCCGCCTGACCGGCACCGCTGGCCAAAGCTTTGGCGCCTTCCTGGCGCGAGGCGTGACCTTCGACCTGATTGGGCAAGCCAACGACTATGTCGGCAAGGGCCTTTCCGGCGGTCGCATCATCATTTCCCCTTCCCCGGCCAGCCGCCTGCGCGCCGAAGAAAACATCATCGTCGGCAATACTGTCCTGTACGGAGCCATCGCTGGCGAATGTTATTTCCGGGGCGTGGCCGGCGAACGCTTCGCCGTGCGCAACTCCGGTGCCTTAGCTGTGGTGGAAGGCGTCGGCGATCACGGTTGTGAATACATGACGGGAGGCGTGGTGGTGGTGCTGGGAGCCACCGGGCGCAACTTTGCCGCTGGCATGAGCGGCGGCGTCGCCTATGTACTGGATGAAGACGGCGGCTTTGCCCGTCGCGCCAACAAAGCCATGGTCGCTCTCGAAACGCTCAGCGATGCTGAGGACACGCTGAAAGTGCGCGTTTTGCACGACGACTGGAGCGCGTTGGCGAGCGCCGAACTCCCGGAAAACGGGCTACGACACGACGCCCAGCGGCTCCAGATTCTGGTCGCCCGCCATGCGGTGTACACCGGTAGCGAACCCGCCAAACGGGTTTTGGAGCACTGGCGCGAACTGCTGCCAAAATTTGTCAAAATCATGCCGCTGGATTACCGGCGCGCTTTGCAGGACTTACAACAGCAGGCTAAAGCGCACCTGGCTCCCGTGAGCGAACCCGCCAGCGCAGCGGCATAATGCGATTTGAGAGAGATGAATAATGGGTAAGCCTACCGGTTTTCTGGAAATCACCCGCCATGATCACGGCTATGCGCCGGTCGAGGAGCGGGTCAAACACTTTCGCGATTTCGTGGTTCCTCTGCCGGAGCCGGGAGTCCGTGAGCAAGCCGCCCGTTGCATGGATTGCGGTATCCCCTATTGCCATCGCGGCTGCCCGGTCCACAACATCATTCCCGACTGGAATGATCTGGTGTACCGGGGCAATTGGCGGGAAGCGCTGGAAGTGCTGCATTCCACTAATAACTTCCCCGAGTTCACCGGACGCATCTGTCCAGCGCCCTGCGAGGCGTCCTGTACGCTCAATTTCAACGACCAGCCGGTAAGCATCAAGGACATTGAATGCGCCATCATTGATAAGGGCTGGGCGGAAGGTTGGGTCATGCCGCAGATCGCGGCGCGGCGCACTGGAAAACGGGTCGCGGTTGTCGGTTCGGGTCCGGCGGGACTGGCCTGCGCCCAGCAGTTGGCTCGGGCCGGTCATCGCATTGTGGTCTTTGAAAAAAATGACCGCATTGGCGGCTTGTTGCGCTACGGCATCCCCGATTTCAAACTGGAAACCGTATTGATCGACCGCCGCTTGGCGCAGATGCAGGCCGAAGGCGTGGAATTTCGACCCAAAAGCCATGTCGGCGTGGACTTTCCAGCCCGCCGCCTGTTAGCCGAGTTTGACGCGGTCGTTCTGGCCGGCGGTTCTGAACAGCCGCGTGATTTGCCCGCCCCGGGGCGGGAGTTAACCGGTATTCATTACGCCATGGATTTTCTGACCCAGCAGAATCGGCGCGTGGCTGGCCAGAAAATCCCCCCCGACCGGGAGATTCTCGCGACCGATAAACAGGTCATTGTGATCGGCGGCGGCGACACTGGCTCCGACTGCGTCGGCACCTCGATCCGGCAGGGCGCCCGCTCCGTCACCCAACTGGAGATCATGCCCAAGCCGCCCCTGCATGAAAACAAGCTGCTGACCTGGCCCAACTGGCCGCTGAAGTTACGGACCTCCAGCTCGCACGAGGAAGGCTGCGAACGTGATTGGGCGGTTACTACCAAAGCCTTTATCGGCGCTGAAGGGCGATTGACCGCGCTCCAGATGGCCCGGTTGGAATGGCGCACGGTGCGTGGCCGGCAAACCACGGTTGAAATTCCCGGCAGTGAATTCGAGATTGCGGCGGATCTGGCCTTACTGGCAATGGGCTTTGTCCACCCCCTCCATGAGGGCATGTTGCAGGAACTCGGCGTCGCTGTAGATGAGCGCGGTAACATTCGCGCCAGCACGAACGATTATCAGACCTCACTGAACAAGGTCTTCAGCTCTGGCGACATGCGCCGGGGTCAATCGCTGGTAGTTTGGGCCATCCGCGAAGGCCGGCAATGCGCCCGCGCCGTCGATGAGTTTCTGATGGGCAGTTCGGAATTGCCGGTTTAATCTCCCTCCACTCCCCCTCGCGGGGGGGTTCCCACCGAGGTGAACCATGAACTGGTTGGAAATTGCCTAGCATCGACTTTCAACGGACCGTGATCCGCAAGTTAGCCTGAAGCGTCGCTTCATCCAGCGTATATAACGCATCCAGCAATGCCACCTGCAAACTCCCCGGTCCGGCCGCCCAGCCGGCCGCCAATTCCCCGGCCACGCCAAACACCGCCAACGCTGCGACCGTGGCGATCAACGCATCCGGCTCCACCGCGAGAAAAGCTCCGATCACTGCGGTCGCTGAGCAACCCAGGCCCGTGACCCGCGCCATGAGAGGATGGCCATTATGAATCTCCGCCACGCGCTCCCCATCGGTCACATAATCGACCGCCCCGGTGACCGCGACTACTGCGCCACTGTCCTTTGCCAGGCTCCGCGCTCCATTCAGCGCCGCTTCCGAACCATGCAGGCTGTCCACTCCCCGACCCTCTCCAACGCTTACTCGGGAACTGAGGAGCGTCAAAATTTCCGAGCCATTGCCACGAATCACGTTCGGCCCGAGTCGCAGCAACGCAGCCGCCACAACCCGCCGGTACGGCGTCGCCCCCACCCCCACCGGATCAAAAACCCACGGAACGCCGGCGCTCTTCGCCCGCGCCGCCGCCAGCTTGCAGGCGGCAACCTGTTCTGAATACAACGTCCCGATATTGACCACTAACGCTTGGCTCACCGTGACGAAATCCTCAACCTCATCCGTGGCATGGATCATTGCCGGCGAAGCGCCAATGGCCAATAAGGCATTAGCCGTGTTGTTCATCACCACGAAGTTGGTGATGTTGTGAATCAACGGGGCTTGCTCGCGCACCGCAGTCAGCAAAACTGAAATTTCATGGGGCGACATGCAGTCAAGAATCCTCATTTTACGGTTAACATGGATATTGATCTCGCGCAGTTGACTCAACCTGGCGATTTCATCGTTCTGTAAAAACCAGATTTTCCTGCTCAGTCACCCGCACAAAGCTGGTGCGCTTGGTCAATTCCTTCAGATGCAAAGCCCCGACGTAAGTACAAGCGGAGCGCAGACCGCCCAAAATATCTTTCACTGTACCCGCCACCGGACCTCGATAGGGAACAATGACGGTCTTACCCTCGGAAGCCCGATAATCGGCGACCCCACCGCTGTACTTCACCATCGCCGTCTGCGAACTCATGCCATAAAACTCGCAGAAGCGCTGGCCATCCCGCTCAACGACGGCTCCCCCGCCCTCATCATGTCCGGCCAACATACCACCCAGCATTACGAAATCCGCTCCCGCGCCGAACGCTTTGGCCACATCGCCGGGGCAAACACAGCCGCCATCCGAAATGATTTGCCCGGATAATCCATGAGCGGCGTCGGCGCACTCAATGATCGCGGATAGTTGTGGATAGCCAACCCCGGTTTTGACCCTTGTAGTGCAAACCGATCCTGGCCCGATGCCCACTTTGACGATGTCCGCCCCGGACAGCAGCAACTCCTCCACCATCTCCCCGGTCACCACATTGCCCGCGATAATGACCTTATCGGGATGCCGCGCCCGCACCCGGCTCACGCAAGTAACGAACTGTTCTGAATAACCGTTCGCAACATCGAGACAAATGAACAATAACTCGGGGCAACGCTCCAGAATATGATCGAGCCGGTCGAGATCAGTATCCACAATCCCCACGCTCACCGCTACATTCACTAGGGTCGCCTGAGCGCCGTTCCCCCGCGCCACAGCCACGAACGCTTCCCACTCCTCCAGCGCAACGTGCTTATGCACCGCAGTGAATAACCGCTGTCGCGCCAGGGCCGCAGCCATGGCGAAAGTGCCGACGGTATCCATATTCGCCGCCATGATCGGAATGCCGGTCCATGTTCGTCCGGTATGGCGGAAGCGGAACATCCGCTCCAGGCTTACCTGCGCTCGACTACCCAATGTCGAACGCTTAGGGCGAATGAGTACATCCTTGAACCCCAGTTTTAGATCAGCCTCAATGCGCATAACCGCAATTTCCTTACAACCGACCGTACAACTCCAGCAGATGCCGATAATGCCCAGCAATCTGCGGTTTGACTTGTTCCCAGTGAAACCGCCAACGCCAGCAGCCATCGGCGACGCCAGGCCGATTCATGCGATGTTCGCCGTCCAGCCCCAACACATCCTGCATCGGTACAATGGCCAGCCGCGCCACTGATGCGAAAGCCGCCCGCACTAATCCTTCAGGCATTTGTTCCGGCGTTCCACCCAGATAGTCGAACAGGTGATTGCGCGTTCCCGTATCCAGTTCATGAAACCAGCCTAGCGTGGTGTTGTTATCATGCGTGCCGGTATACGCCACCGCATTGGGTACATGATGATGCGGCAAATACGGGTTGTCCGCCCCGCCGCCAAAAGCAAAATGCAAGACCTTCATCCCAGGCAATTTGTTGGCGTCGCGCAGCGCCTCCACTTCGGGCGTGATAATCCCTAAATCTTCCGCCACTAACGGTAGGTTGCCGAATTCCTCCCGCAGGGCGTTGAACAGTTCCTGGCCCGGCGCGGTTTGCCAACGCCCATGGATCGCCGTCTCCGCATCCGCCGGGATTTCCCAATACGCTTCCAGTCCCCGAAAATGGTCAATGCGCAATAGATCGAATTGCGTGAACTGGGTGCGAATCCGCTCTTTCCACCATTGAAAATCATTAGCCTGCATGGCTGCCCAATCGTAATGCGGGTTGCCCCATAACTGGCCGGTTGCTGAGAAATAATCGGGCGGCACCCCCGCCACAACTTTGCACCGCCCTTCGGCATCCAGCAAAAACGCCTCACGCTGGGCCCAGACATCCGTGCTGTCATAGCCGACAAATAGTGGAATATCGCCAAAAACCAGAACGCCATGTTGGTTGGCGTACTTTTTGAGCGCCGTCCATTGACGAAAGAATAGAAATTGTTCGAATTTGCACTGATCGATAACCGGGGCGGAATCGATGCGCACCAGAGTTAACGCATCCGGACGCCGATCCCGTAAATCGCGTGGCCAGTTGAACCAGGCTTTTTGCCGATGCGCAGCGCGAATAGCCTGATAGAGCGCGTAGTCGTCTAACCAGTGAGCATGGTGGCGCTGAAAGACTGCATAAGCATCCCGTTCAACGCCGCCATGTTCCTGAAAGCCTTGATGCGCCGCGACCAGCCGCCGTTGGCGGTAGGCCCAACCTCCCTCGCCAGACTGAGGTCCCGTATCCGGGGATAACCAGCCTGCCTCGATCAACGGTTCCAGCGCGATCAAGCGCGGATTGCCGGCGTGAACAGATTGCGCTGAATAGGGTGACAAATCATCATGCGGTGGCCCTAACGGTAGCGTCTGCCAGACGGTGAAACCACAGGCCGCCAGCCACTCCACAAATTGATAGGCGTTCGGTCCCAGATCGCCATTGTCGTAATGGCCAGGGAGTGAAGTTGGGTGCAATAGCAGTCCTGCGCGGCGCCGTTCGAGTGGCGAAGCCATGCTCATGAAGAATTAACCTCAGTTGGATGAAATGGTTAGTGTGTTGATGAATCAGTGCGAATCAGCGAATAGTATTGGCTTCCTGACCCAGCATCTCTCGGGTGACCAGCACCACGCCCCGCTCGGTGCGATAAAAATGCCGGGCATCCTCCTCGGCATCTTCTCCGATCACCGTACCCGGTGGGATGACGCAACCCCGGTCGATAATAACCTTGCGCAACCGGCAGTAGCGGCCAATATCCACCTCCGGCAACACGACGGCATCGCGTAGATGCACATAGGAATGCACCTGCACCTGCGGGAAAAGTAGTGAGTGATTGACATAGCCGCCAGACACAATGCAGCCGTCCGCCACCATCGAATCGACCGCCATCCCGCGTCGCCCATCGTCGTCGAAAACGAACTTGGCGGGCGGCGCTTGATCCTGATAAGTCCAGATTGGCCAGTTTTGGTCATACAAATTTAATTCCGGGTCGACGCCGACCATCTCCATATTGGCTTCCCAGAAAGCGTCCACTGTGCCTACGTCGCGCCAATAGCTCTGCGACTTGGTCTGCACATCGCGGAAAGGATAGGTGACGGCGCGGTGCGATTTGAGTAATCCGGGAAGAATATCCTTGCTGAAGTCATGGCTGGAATCGGGGCGTTCGGCATCCTTGATAAGTTGCTGATAAAGGAAGGCTGTGTTGAACACATAGATGCCCATGGAAACCAGCGTCATGCCCTTTCGCCCCGACGATTCTTCTGGGTTTGCAGGCTTTTCAATGAATTGAATGACCTCATTCCGCTCGTTGACGGTCAGCACCCCGAATTCATGCGCCCGCTCGCGTGGCACTTCAATGCTGCCGATCGTGACATCCGCTTTACTCTCGACATGGCGCGCCAGCATGGGTCCATAGTCCATTTTGTAAATATGGTCTCCGGCCAGAATGAGAACGAATTCAGGCGCATGATTACGAATGATGTCCAGATTTTGATAGACCGCATCCGCTGTTCCCTTGTACCATGAGGCTTCGTCAAGGCGTTGCTGAGCGGGCAATAGTTCTACAAATTCGCCAAATTCGCCGCGCAAAAATCCCCAGCCCCGTTGGATATGCTGGATTAGGGAGTGAGCCTTGTACTGGGTCAGTACGCAGACCCGGCGGATTCCTGAATTGATGCAGTTGGATAGAGGAAAATCGATAATTCGATATTTGCCACCGAATGGCGTCGCCGGCTTGGCGCGCCACAGAGTGAGTTGCTTGAGTCGGCTGCCACGGCCGCCAGCAAGAATCAGCGCTAGCGTCTCCCGAGTCAGGCGACTGACAAAGCGCGAGGTGATCGCGGCGCTCATGCGTTTGATGTCCCCTTTGTTGAGCTTTCCCGCTAATATAGACGTTTCCAAACGCAGTTTCCTGTTGCTTGTAGCCGACAGGATGGCAGGATGGTGAATTTCCCGATGACGCACTCTGACTATTCTAATAATAACAACGTCAATTATGATCAAGCGCGAGCCGAAGAGGATCGCTTGATGGATGACGCTGCCCTGTTGTGGCAGGGACGGCATCCTGATCCATTTGCAGTGCTGGGTCGCCATAATTGTGGAGATCGGATCACGATTCGTGTGTTCATGCCGGATGCTCTGCAAATTTGGCTCATTGATGTGAGTCAGCCTATGCGGCAGTTGGCGGGAACAGCTCTGTTTGAGTGGCGCGGCGCTGCGCATGAGTTGCCGTTGCACTATCGGCTTATGTGGGTGGATGCTGATGGTCGTGAGTACACCGGGTATGACCCCTACAGTTTTTCCCCGCAACTGAGTTTGTATGACCTGCATCTTTTCAATGAAGGTCGTCATCTGCACGCTTACCGGGTGTTGGGTGCACACCCCCGCCAGGTGGATGGCATTGCCGGGACCTTATTTTCGCTCTGGGCGCCGAATGCGGAGCGGGTGAGCGTTGTTGGCGATTTCAATCATTGGGAGGGCTGGCGTCATCCATTGCGGCGGCGGGGTTGTGTGTGGGAATTGTTTGTGCCTGGCGTTGGCGTGGGTATACGTTATCAATTTGAGATTCAGGCGCCGGGCGCCCGTGAACTGCTGCGCAAAAGCGATCCCTATGGCCGAGGTTTTGAACAGCGGCCAAATGTTGCTTCGCTGGTGGTTGATAATTCAGCTTATCCTTGGCGTGATGAAATTTGGATGGCGCGCCGCCGCCGCTTGAAGATGGATCAAACGCCATTGGCTATATACGAAGTCCACTTAGGCTCCTGGCAACGGGATGCAGATGGAGGCTATTTAAGCTATGGGGAATTAGCGCGCCGGCTAGTTGCTTATGTCGGTTCGCTGGGTTTTACACATATTGAGCTAATGCCGATTACTGAACATCCTTTGGATGCTTCTTGGGGTTATCAGCCTACTGGATATTTTGCCCCGACTAGTCGGTATGGAACGGTGAACGATTTTCGCGGCTTCGTGGATTATTGTCATCAGGCGGGCATTGGGGTTATTCTTGACTGGGTGCCAGGTCATTTTCCCAAAGATGCACATGGTTTAGCGTGCTTTGACGGTGCGTATTTGTATGAGTATGAAGACCCATCTCGCCGTGAGCATCTGGGCTGGGGAACGTTGGTTTTTAACTACGGATGTAATCAGGTTAAAAACTTTCTGCTGGCTAGCGCCTGTTTCTGGCTGGAAGAGTGTCATCTGGACGGTTTGCGGGTTGATGCTGTTGCTTCCATGCTGTATCTGGACTATGACCGGGAATCGGGTGAATGGGTGCCGAATTTGTTTGGCGGGAATGGTAATTTGGAAGCCGTTGCCTTTTTGCGGGAGATGAATGATGTGATTCATCGCCGTTATCCTGGGGTTTTGATGATTGCTGAGGAGTCTACGGCTTGGCCGCTGGTGACCCGTCCTGCTTGGATGGGCGGTTTGGGGTTTAGTATGAAATGGAATATGGGCTGGATGCATGATACCTTGGAATATTTGATGCTCGATCCAGCTTTGCGTCGTCATCATCATGAATTGCTGACGTTTGGTTTGCTGTATGCCTTTACAGAGAATTTTATGTTGCCGCTTTCCCATGATGAAGTGGTGCATGGTAAGGGATCTTTGTTGAGCCGTATGGGTGGGGATCGTCGTCAACGCTTTGCGAATCTGCGTCTGCTTTATGTGTATATGTGGACGTATCCGGGTAAAAAATTTTTGTTTATGGGTAATGAGTTTGGTCAGGAGCGGGAATGGGATCATGCGGGTGTTCTTGACTGGAACCTTCTGGCGCAGTCTGAGCATAGCGGCCTTCAACGGTTGATTTGTGATCTGAACAGTTTATATCGGGAACTACCGGACTTGTATGCCTGTGAATTTGTTCAGGATAGTTTTGAATGGCTGGATTGTCATGATGCTATGCAGTCAGTGGTTGTGTATTTGCGGCGTGGTAGTGAGGTAGGAGTGACTGTAGTAATTCTTAATTTCGCTGCATTGGCTCGCCTAGGATATCGGGTTGGCGTGCCGTTCTCTGGGTTGTATCAGGAACTGCTGAATTCAAATGCTCAGTGTTATGCAGGTAGTGGGGTAATAAATGATTATCTTCATGCTTTTCCGGTTCCGCATATGGGCCAGCCTTGCTCGTTGCTGATAGATTTACCGCCGCTGGCTGGTTTAGTGTTGACGCCTTGTGTGATTGATAAGGAAAAATCTGAAGCGAGGTTGAATTAAGGTGAAACTGCAACAATTGCGTTATTTGACAGCGATCGTTCGTAGTCATCTGAATATTTCTGCAGCCGCTGAGACTCTTTATACTTCTCAACCGGGAATTAGTAAGCAGTTGCGTCTATTGGAGGAAGAATTGGGTGTTGAGCTGTTTAGTCGTAATGGTAAACATTTAACTGAGGTGACGCCAGTAGGCCGGCAGATTATCGCTAAAGCGGAGGGCATCTTGCGGGAAGTTAATAATATTCAGATACTGGCTGAGGAATATCGTGATGATCGGCGTGGTAATTTGTCGATTGCGACTACACATACTCAGGCTCGTTATGCATTACCGTCTGTGATTAAGGCTTTTCGTGAACGCTATCCGGCAGTGACCTTGCAGGTTCATCAAGGATCGCCTGTTCAGATTGCTGAATTGGTCCAGTCTGGTGAAGTGGATTTTGCGATTGCGACTGAAGCGACAGAGCTGTTTGAAGATTTAGTGATGATGCCTTGCTATATTTGGGAGCGCTGTGTGTTGACGCCGGTTGGGCATCCGTTGGTTGCGCTGGATCACCTGAGCCTTTTTGATGTAGCGCAGTATCCGCTGGTGACTTATGTGTTTGGGTTTACGGGTCGTTCACAGTTGGATGAAGCGTTTCGTAGTGCGAAACTGAAGCCAAATGTTGTTTTTACCGCAACAGATGCTGATATTATAAAGACTTATGTGCGTTTGGGAATGGGGGTGGGGATTATGGCTCGAATGGCTTATGATTCACATTATGATCAGGACTTAGCGCGGCTGGAGGCAGGGCATTTGTTTGCACCAAACATGACTCGAATTGGTTTTAGGCGCGGCACCTTTCTGCGTTGTTATATGTATGATTTTATTCAATTTTTTGCGCCTCATTTGACTTGTGACCGGGTTCGTCAGGTGGAGCAAGCGCCGTTTGAGGAGATAGAGTTATTGTTTGCTGGTTTGGATTTGCCTGTTTTGTGATATGGATTAAGGTGATGGTATAAAAAGGGGTATCATTATGCCTGACTCATCATCTATTTTGCGCATTACGCTTCTGGAAAGTTTTGAAAACCTGCTAACGAGCCTGAATAACTTCTGCACTGCTGTTCGCCATGATACAACCTTGCCGGTCTGGGTCTCATGCACAGATGCCGAATTACTCAACAACCTGGATATGCGGCTCAAGGCCATTGAACTCTATCGGGCGCTGTGGTACGAGGACCATCAGGATGGACGGGAAACGCTGACTTGCCCCGGCATTGTGGGCGCCAGTCCAGACACAATGACGTCCGCCCATGCCTGTAACGCCGCCAAAGATCATTTCAAAACGGCGGTGTTAGCTCTGAAATCGCTGGTGCGCGCCGAGGTCGCCGCAGCCATGGCCGACTTGTATCGTCGCCAAGAGACTGTGGCGTCCGCCATGCGCCGCATGGGCGCATCCCGCCTGAACCTCAAGCAGGCCTACCGGCACATTCCCCTCCTTGACCAACGCCCGCTGAAAGTGGGCTTTACCTGGTCCAAGCAAGGTCGGGTCATCCAGCGCACTGGAGTAGCGGAAGCCCGGCGTCTGTTGGAACAGCGCATCGAAACGCCGCAAATTCTTCAGGAATTGCAACGTCTGGCGGGGATTCCTGATGATGAGATGCTCGCCCGTATACGGAGCGTCTGTCCTCATCTACGGGCGAACATTGTCTTCGCTGCTCCAGAAGGTTCAGGCGTCCTACGCCGGTTGATGCAAACGCCGTTGCCGATTTTGATTCCCCTGCAACGCGGCGAGCCCTTGCCGGAGTTCGTACCCACCGCGCCGGATCTGCTAACCAACCCACGTCTGCGCCGCGCTGATGTGCGAATTGAAGATGAGTCCTTTCTGCCGACCATTCGCATTCATCGGTATCGCCTGCCCTATCGGTGAAGTGATTCGCCGGCGACCCACTGTGAAATGTCATAAACTAAACCAGTGGGTTTGAACATTTTGCATCGCGTTCTCCCCAGTCGCATTTAATTTACTGATAAAAATCAATGCTATTGAACCTCAGGAGGCTCCATTATGTCGTCGCGTGCTCGCGTATGGCCAGGCAAATCTTACCCGCTCGGCGCGGTCTGGGATGGCAAGGGCGTTAATTTCGCACTTTTCTCCGCCCATGCTGAAAAAGTCGAATTATGCTTGTTTGATTCTTCGGGCCAGCGCGAGATCGAACGGTTGGTGCTGCCTGAGAATACCGACCAGATCTGGCATGGCTATGTGCCGGGCTTATGGCCGGGCGCTCTGTACGGCTACCGTGTCTCCGGTCCCTACGAGCCACCGCTTGGCCACCGCTTCAATCACCATAAACTGTTGCTCGATCCCTACGCCAAGCAATTTTACGGGTCGCTTCATCTGCGCGATGAACACTGTGGTTATCAGGTCGGCCATAGCAACGCCGACCTGTCGTTCGATACCCGCGACAACGCGCGCGACATGCTCAAATGCGCGGTGGTCGACACTACATTTAATTGGGAAGGCGACCAGCAACCCGAAATTCCCTGGACGCAGACCCTGATTTACGAAACCCATGTGCGTGGCTTCACCATCCGCCATGAAGGTATTCCGCATCACCTGCGCGGCACTTTCGCCGGCATGGCTCATCCAGAAACCATCAAACACCTCAAGTCGCTGGGCATCACGGCTGTGGAGCTCATGCCGGTTCATGCTTTCGTCGATGACCGTTTTCTCACCGACCGGGGTCTGCGCAACTACTGGGGCTACAATACGCTCTGCTTCTTTGCCCCGGAACCGCATTATCTGAGCGGCGGCGATCTGACCGAATTTAAAAATATGGTCAAACGGTTGCACGACGCTGGCATCGAAGTATTGCTCGATGTGGTTTATAACCACACCGCCGAGGGCGACCAAATGGGTCCCACCCTCAGTTTCAAGGGGATTGATAACGCCTCCTACTACCGGCTGCGGCCCAACGATCGCCGCTACTACATCAATGACACTGGCTGCGGCAACACATTGAATTTGACCCATCCGCGCGTGCTACAGATGGTTATGGACAGCTTGCGTTACTGGGTCAACGAGATGCATGTAGACGGCTTCCGCTTTGACCTGGCGGTGACGCTCGGTCGGGAGGATTACGGCTATGATCGGGGCGGCGGCTTCTTCGACGCCATTCGCCAGGATCCTGCCATGTCGCGGGTCAAGATCATCGCCGAACCGTGGGACATCGGTCCAGGCGGCTATCAACTCGGTAGTTTTCCTGCAGGAACCGCCGAGTGGAATGATCGTTTCCGTGATACCGTCCGGCGCTTCTGGTGTGGCGATGACGGAATGCTATCGCGGATAGCGCCTAACCTCCTGGCCTCCAGCGATCTGTTTGAACATGACTGCCGGCGACCCTGGGCCTCGGTGAACTATGTCGCCAGCCATGATGGTTTTCCCTTGGCTGATCTGGTCAGTTACAACGAACGCCACAATGAGGCTAATGGCGAAGGCAACCGCGACGGTCACCCCTCCAATTTCAGTAATAACTATGGGGTCGAGGGGCCTACCACTGATCCTGCTATTCGACAACTGCGCTTGCGCCAGCGCCGTAACATGATGGCCACCGTGCTGCTGGCCCAAGGCACCCCGATGCTGCTCGGCGGCGACGAATTCGGCCGCAGTCAGGGCGGCAATAATAACGCCTACTGCCAGGATAACGAGATTAACTGGCTGAACTGGGAAAATATGCCGCCTGAGGAACAAGAGTTTCTCGATTTTACCCGCCGCCTGATTAGCCTGCGCTGGGAACACCCAGTGTTGCGCCGCACCCGTTTTCTGCACGGGTTACAGATTTCCAAAACCACTGGACTGCGTGACATCGAATGGATCAGCCCAGGCGGCGGTCCCATGACTGATTACCATTGGCAGGAACCCAAGGCGCGCTGTATAGGCATGTTGCTGGCCGGCGACGCCGGGGAATACTTCACCCCAGACGGTTATCCAGAAAATGACGACACTTTGTTAGTCATTTTCAACGCCGGTTTGATGCCTATCCCGGTGCAGATGCCAGTGGTGCGGGGCGCGACCCACTGGCGCTGCCTGCTCGACACGGCGCAACCGCAGTTGGCGCCCGGCGAATTGCTGCTGAGCAACAGTGATGATTTCCAGATGGAACCACGTGCGGTGACAGTATTCGCGCTCGCTTATGAAAAAACCGGTCTATGATACTGATATTTAAAGATATTATTAAGCTTGCTACCTTTCATGTTTCCTCTCCCTCTGACAGCGCTGGGTCTGAACGCCCATCCACTGCGCGATGAACTGGATCAGGAATTTCATGCCCGGCCCTTTGAGCGGCTGAAAACCCCGTCGCTGATTTCCCACCTGGCCCTGCTGTCTGGGCCGGGTCGAGCAGCGATTGACCAGGATCGTGCGCATATCGCCCGTCTCTGCAACCACTATGAGGTAGCGCCTCCCGCCCTTGGCGCGGTGCATCTGAGCGTGGATTGTGGAGCGTTCCGGCTAAAATGGGAGCGGCATTCGGAATTTTCCGCCTACACCTTCATTGCCCCAACGGAAAGCGTTGAGCCGTTCACCGATCCGCCTATCCACTATCTGCCGCCTGATTGGCTGGCGCAGTTGGCTGGAGAATTGCTGGTTGCGACTCATCTCGATCTGCGCCGTGAACCTGATCCGCCGTTAACTTTGGAGCTGCTGCAAATATTGCTGGACGGGGGACCATTGAATGGCTGTCGGGCGGCGGATGATGCGGCGACGGTCTGGAGCGATTTTCGCGTTCGCCCGGATGGATTCACCCGAATTCTGGTATTTGACCGGGGTTTACGTGAAACCCAGGCCGGGCGGCTTGTTCAACGCCTGTTGAATATCGAGACCTACCGGATGATGGCGATGCTGGCTTTTCCGCTGGCCCGCCAAACCAGTGCGGAAATCAACCGCATTGAAGAACGGTTAGCTGATCTGACGGACCATATGAGCCAGCGGGCCGGCTTGGAACAAGATCATGCCCTGTTGGCGGAACTATCGGGGCTGGCTGCGGAAATGGAGCGGATCGCCGCCGCTGCGACTTACCGGTTCGGCGCGAGCCGGGCCTACGATGCCTTGGTGGAACGACGCATTGTTGAATTGCGCGAGGTGCGGCTGCCGGGTGTGCAAACGTTGCGGGAATTCATGGATCGGCGGTTAGCGCCAGCTTTGCGCACAGTGACTTCGGTGCGCGAGCGCCAGGAATCCCTTTCCACACGCATCTCCCGGGCCGCCAACCTGTTGCGCACCCGGGTGGACGTGGCGCTGGAGCAGCAGAACCGCGATCTGTTGCAGTCCATGAATCAGCGTGCGCAATTGCAGTTACGCCTGCAGGAAACTGTTGAGGGGCTGTCAGTGGTGGTGTTGAGCTACTATTTGGTGGGACTGGTGAGTTATGCGGTCAAGGCGCTGAGTAAATTGGGCCTGCCACTGAATCCCGAATTGGTAACGGGATTGGCTATTCCGGTAGTGATTGTGGCGGTGGGTTGGGGAATGCGTCGAATGCGTAGGAATCTGGCGCAACATGACTTGGGAGGGTGATGATATAAAAAGCATATCACTCAATAGCCCTCCCCCGTTTTCATTGGCATCGTCTTCGCTTCGTCGCCAACATGTTCCGGGATGCGAATCATAAAATAGGCCGGCGTTGCGGTTTTATCCGCCAGATCAATCGCTGCGGCATAAGAGCGCACTTCGCCAACGCTCAAACTGCCAGACTTCAGTGCGTTAGGATGGCGCGTACCGATTTCAGCGTTGCCAATCTGAATACCTAATTCGCTAAAGATCAACAACCGCATCTCTGGCCAGAGCGGCGCACGGGTGTTGTTCTGCACCACTACTTTGTACTCATACCCTCGGCTGTCGCGGTTGACCGTTTCGGTAAAAGTGATGTTTTTCAAATACTGGTCGTCCAGTGATAACACACGGTCATACTCCAGCTTGCGCAAGCGCGGCAGTTTGCCGCGAATCAGTTCATCCAAATCAGTCCGCAGCTTTTGCAATTCCGGCACGACCTGGCGCAACTCCTCTTCAGTCTGCGCCAAGTTGCTGCGCAATGCCTGATTCTGGCGATTCAAGTCGTAAACCTGGCCTCCCAGCAGCAGCGCCGTAAAAAAATCAATCAGCACCAGGACTAAAATCAGTAGCAATAGCAGCTTGCTGCGGCGGCTCCAGGAACGGGAGCGATAATTATCGACAGAACGATGGGAACGTTCCCGACCAGGTGCGGGGTGAAAAAAATCAGTCATGGGGTCTCACTCTGGTTATCCACATCGCTCTCGGAGCCATCGCTTTCGGGATGCAACAGCAACACCCGTTCTGGCGCGAACTCGGCCAACTTCAGCGCGGCATCCCGGGGAACCAGTGGAAAATCGAATTCGTGTCGGTCGCCGCGCACAACAGCCAACCGGCCCGTAGCCAGACCCTGCCGTTGCGGCGGCAGGACCCGGATCGCCCGAATCCAATGACCGTCACTGTCCAAAAAATTATAGAGAATTTCCGCCTCGGGGTGATTGAGGCGATGGCTGTCGATCAATTGCCGAGCGCGAGCGCTGTGTTCCCGGCGCCGTTTTTCCGCCTCCCGCTCCAGATTGAGTTGCCGATCCCGCTCGCGTTTGCGGGTCGCCTCGACCTCGGCCTGCCGTCGCATTTCCGCTTGCTGGGCGGCCTCCTCAGCGGGCGCCTTACTTTTCTTGCGCTGGTAATCCTGCTTGCGGGTATCGGAGCCCAGCTTTTTCGCCTTGTCCGCCGACACCAGCCCCGCTTTCAATAACTCATCGCGTAGCGACATGATTTCCCCTCGCCTCTTCCTTACTCAAGGAGAGCGCCATTTCTCAATTTCTCAATTTCTCAATACAAAATTCGGGTGCGAATGGCGCCGGCGACGTCTTCCAATCGTTTCCGCAATTGCCGGGTTTCGGCCGGACCCGGATCATCAATGTCGATCACGACATAGCCAATGCGAGGGTTCGTCTGCAAATACTGGCCAGCAATGTTGATCTGCTGTTCGGAGAAAATGGCGTTGATCTGTGAGAGTACGCCCGGCTGATTGCGATGGATATGCAAGAGTCGATGCTTGCCGGGATGCTCAGGCAACGCCACCTCCGGGAAATTGACCGCACTCAGCGTCGAGCCATTGTTGCTGTACTTGATCAGCTTACCAGCGACTTCCAGGCCGATATTCTGTTGCGCCTCCTCGGTGCTGCCGCCGATATGCGGAGTCAGCAAGACATTATCAAACGCTCGCAAGGGCGAGGTAAATTCGTCGTCATTAGCTTTCGGCTCCGCCGGAAAAACATCAATCGCCGCCCCGGCCAGATGCTTCGTCTCCAGCGCCGCCGTCAATGCGCCAATATCCACCACCGTCCCCCGGGATGCATTGATGAGCGCCGCTCCCAGCTTCATCCGCGCCAACTGTTCCGCGCCGATCATCTGGAAGGTCTGCGGCGTTTCCGGGACGTGCAGGGTCACCAGGTCGGCCATCTCCAGCAGGGCGTTCAACGACGGCAGGGGATGGGCGTTGCCCAGAGCCAGTTTGGTTTCAATGTCGTAAAACACCACTTGCATGCCCAACGCCTCCGCCAGCAGCCCCACCTGAGTGCCGATGTGGCCATAGCCGACAATGCCCAAACACTTGCCGCGCGCCTCGCGGGAACCGGTCGCCGTCTTGATCCAGCCGCCGCGATGCGCCGCCGCGTTACGCTCTGGAATGCCGCGCAGCAACAGCACAATCTCCGCCAACACCAGTTCCGCTACGCTGCGGGTGTTGGAAAAGGGGGCGTTGAAAACCGGAATGCCGCGTTCCTGGGCGGCGGCGAGATCCACTTGATTGGTGCCAATGCAGAAACAGCCCACGCCGATCAACCGGGGGGCGTGTTCAAACACCTGGGCCGTCAACTGCGTCGCGGAACGGATGCCGACGAAATAGGCGTCGCTGATCGCCTCGATCAACTGCGGCGCAGGCAATGCTTTGGGATGGAAATCAATATGGTTATAACCATCCGCCTGAAACGCCTCGACGGCGCTGGCGTGAAGGCCTTCCAACAACAAAATCTTGATGCGGTTCTTATCGAGTGAAGTCTGGCTCATGGCTGCGCCTGGTTTCGTCGGTGTTAGAATAGGGCATTGAAAATAATCCCTCTGGATGGGACTGGCAACTTTCGCCATTGTAACCTGGAGCGCCCACCGCCGTGACCCTGCGTGACCTGAATGCATCCGCCGCCCTGCTCGACGGCGTCCGCGCCTTCATCGAACCCGCCCACGTCCGCACCGATGCGGACAGTTGCCTGAATTACGGGCGCGACTGGACCCGCCTGCACACGCCAAACCCTTTAGCGGTCGTGCTGCCGGGCGGCATCGACCAAGTGCAACAACTGGTGCGCTACGCCAATGAACATCGCCTGGCGCTGGTCCCCTCGGGCGGCCGCACGGGTCTAAGCGGCGCGGCAGTCGCCTGCCAGGGCGAAATCGTGGTGTCCATGGAGCGGATGAACCGGATTCTCGACTTTGATCCCATCGACCGCAGCGTGACCTGCGAGGCCGGCGTCATCACCGAAGTCCTGCAAAATTTCGCCTGCGACCGTGGGCTGTACTATCCGGTGGATTTCGCCTCGCGGGGCTCCAGCCAGATCGGCGGCAACATCGCCACCAACGCGGGCGGCATCAAGGTCGTGCGCTACGGCCTGACCCGCGACTGGATCACCGGTTTGAAAGTCGTCACCGGGCGTGGCGACATACTCGATCTAAACCGGGGACTGATCAAAAACGCCAGCGGCTACGATTTGCGGCATCTTTTCATCGGCAGCGAAGGAACGCTGGGGATCATCGTCGAGGCGACGCTGAAGCTGACTCGTCCCCAGCGCGAACCGGTGGTCATGGTGCTGGGCGTGGCCGATCTGGACAGCATCATGTCGCTGTACCACATTTTTCGGAACAAGCTGGAATTGAGCGCTTTTGAGTTCTTCTCGGAACTGGCGTTGCGTCATGTGATTGCCAAAGGCTTACATCGCCCTTTTGAAACGGCGACGCCCTACTATGTGCTGGTCGAGTTCGATAACCCGGACAGTTTGCACACCGACACCGCGTTGTCCTTGTTCGAGCATTGCGCCGAGCAAGGCTGGCTGATGGATGGCGTGATCAGCCAAAGCCAGGCCCAGGCGCAGGAACTCTGGCGATTGCGCGAGGACATCAGCGAATCGATCTCCGCCCATCAGCCCTATAAAAACGACATTGCTCTGCGCATTTCCCGAGTCCCGACGTTCCTGACCGAGGCTGACGCCCTGCTGACCCGGGAATATCCGGATTTCGAGGTGCTGTGGTACGGCCATATCGGCGACGGCAACCTGCATATCAATATTCTCAAGCCAGCCGACCTGGACACAGCCGCGTTTGCGGCAAAATGCGGAGCCGTCAGCGAACATCTATTCGCCGTACTGCAACGGCACGGCGGCAGCATTTCCGCTGAACATGGCGTTGGCCTGCTCAAGAAACCGTATCTACGCTACACCCGCGCCGAAACCGAAATCGGCTATCTGCGCGCGATCAAGCAGACGTTTGACCCGAACGGGATTATGAATCCGGGGAAGATTTTTGATTAAAGCTGCTGTTCACAATCGGGCGTTCGGCGATCATGGCCTGATCCTTCTGGACAGCAATGGACGGCTGGACCTTGCAAGAATCGCCGGAAACCCTGGATATTCAAGATCAGAATCAGAAACTGTGCGCTACCCGCGATGTCCCGTCGGAGCCCGTCAGCACCCGCACCCGGTCGCCGGGATAGAACAGCTCGTCAGCGCCCTGGGTCACCGCCACCATGCGACCGCTGTCCAGCCGGACGGTAATCTCCAAACCGGGCTGGCGGGTCGCGCTTTCCTCAATCGCGGAACCGGCCAACCCCCCTAACACCGCGCCGCCGACCGCACCAGCGATCTGGCCTCGACCTCCACCGATCGTGCTGCCGGCTACGCCGCCCAACGCCGCGCCGCCGACTGCGCCCACGCCGCTGCGCGTGCCTTCAATCGTGATCTGACGCACGCTCTCGACATAACCCATCCGTACATCCTGCGCCTGTCTGACCTGGTCACGGGTATAAGCGCCGCCGGACGTACTCGCCGGACAGCCGCTCAGGATCAGGCCCGCTGTCAATATCACCGTCACTACTGCTGTCGTTTTAATCAATTGCATGGTTTACCTCGCCGTTCATCGGCATGGAGAGCGGAAAATTCAATAGGGATTATAGCAACTAAAGCAGTTATCATCCTTCTCTTGCCGAATAGGGATCTGCAAAAGCCGCGAAGACCGCCCAAACTCACTCGAACCTTTCAGAATTCGTAGCTTTTTTAAAGTTCTTTGGCTGCGACTTTCAGATCTGCAAAATTTTTTACTCCCAAACCCATGCTGCTCTCAATTTCCTTGCGCGACTGTAGGTTACCATCGGTTCTTTGGCTGCTACTGCTACTGGCGATCAACGCCGGCGCGGTACGGGCGCAGGATGCCTTGACCTCACCGCTATTAAGCGCCGATCCGCTCAAAACGGCTGAACGCCAGAACGCTCTGCGCCAAACACAGGCTGAACAACGGGTGGCTATCGAGCAGTTGCGGCAAGACATTGCCCAACTCGAAATCGAGCAACCTAGCAAACTGCAAGCCCTGCAAGACGAAACCGTGACGATCGTCATGGTGGATCAGGCCCGACTCAATAGTGACGCCCTACAACTCCAACAGGCCAATGTGCAAGCGGGCATCGACAACGCCCAGCGTCGGATTAAAGAGATCGAACAGGCGATAGCGGAACTGGAGGTCCAGGAGCAATTACTGAAAAACCCGGCCAAAAACGACCGTCCGGAAACCGGCAACCGGGCCGAGCAACGAGTGCAAGTAGGTCATCTGCTGGAGCAACGCCGCACCGACCTCGAACTTGAACAGGAAAACCTGCAAACTCTCAACGAGTGGCTGGCGTTGCTCGCCCAGCGCCGGACCCTGGCTGGCCTATGGCGCGCGCGCGTGGAAGAACTCCATCTGCAACAGCAGTCCCAGGAACGCCAGGAGGCTCAACAAGACCGCGCTGCCCAGATGGAACGGCAGCAACAAGCAAAATTGAGCAAAATTGAAGAACTGCGCGCCCGTCTGCAACGCGACGGCGAGCAACTCTCCGAGGCGCAGCGCTCCTTCCTGAAAATCAGTATTCAAACCGCCGAAACGCACGCTCAACTGCTGCGCTGGGATCACCACCTGGCCACGATCAGTGGCGAACTGACTCATTGGGAAGGGGTTGTCAATGCCCAAAATACCGCCCCCCGCCGCTTGCAGGAAGGTCTGCGCCGACTCACCGTGCTGCGCGGCGAACTGCGTGAAACCGGTCAGCAGATCGAACCCCTCCTCGAACGGTTTAATCAGCAACAACCTCTTACCCCACCGGAATTGGGTAGCGCCAGCAACCAAGGCGCCAACGAGCAAACGCGCCAACTACTAACGAGCATTGCACGGGAACTCCACCAGCGCCAGGACTTGTTGCACGAACATATCGACCGTCTGGACCGTCTGCGCGAGCGCCTGGAAACAATTCACACGCAACGTACTCGCCAGGATTTACTGGCGCGTGAGTCGTGGGATCTGTTGACCCAGGAACAGTGGCCGGCCACGGCGGTGGAACTGAGCCAGGCTCCCCGTATCTTGTTGCACCAACTCTGGCTAAGCGTCGAGTCAGCGCTGGCGGTTATCCCCCACGTTGGCGTCAAGCCATGGTTCAGCCTGGCCGGTCTAATTCTGCTGCTGACCGCCCTGGCGGCGCTGGGTCGACGCCGTCTGGCCCGATTTTCAGAACGTTGCGCGACTGAGCAGGACGGTCGCTTCGCCAATCAATTCGTGCTGACGGTGGCGCGCCTCTTGCGCAGAAACCTGTGGGGCATCGCCCTAGCCGCCGCGCTGGCGCTTGGACTCTGGTTGATAGGGGTTCCTCAACCAGGGCTGGCCATTCTCCTGACCCTGGTATTGCTTTGGGTCAGCATCAAAACGCCACTCGATCTGGCCTGGCTACTGCTGGCCGCACCCGATTTGCCGGCTACGCAACACCGCCCGCGCCTCTATACGCTGGTGTTCTGGATGCTGCTGAGCGGCGGCATGATCAGTGCGCTGGTGATTCTGGCCCATGTCAGCGAACTGCCATTGTCCGCAATCCGGGTGCTGGACCAAGCGTTTCTGATCTATTGGCTGGCCGCCTGCTATCCCCTGCTGCGCTTGCGCCGTCTGCTGCTGGAGGGGCTGGCGGAACGCTACGCCGGTCAGTTCTGGTTCGAGGCTCTGCGTCTGTTAACCCTGTTGTTACCCGTAGCGCTGGCCGGCGCCGCGCTATTGAGTCTGATCGGTTATCTCAACCTGGCCTGGGTCATCGTCTGGCGACTGCTAACGCTGGCGGGCGTTTTACTCATTTGGTTGCTATTGCGCAGCCTGGTTGATGAGTGGATTGTGCTTCTGAAAAACCAGGCCATCCTCTACAGCAACTATGGTTTGCTTTGGACCCAGGACATTCTCGCCCCTCTGAACGGCACGCTGCGCTGGCTGCTCCTGCTGATGGCCGGCGCCACCCTGCTGGATTTATACAGCGAACAGGGCTTTCTCTTCACCTTCTGGACATCGGTGGCCTGGCGACCGGTGTTGATCACTTTCGCCCTGGTCCTGGTAGGCTACGAGGGACTCCTGATTCTGGCCGGCTGGCTGGTGGAGCAGACGCAAAGCGCATCTGGCAGCGCCCTGATTCGCCATCTGCGCCAACCGCTGGGTTGGCTGGCGCCGATGATCGCTGCCCAGCTATTGCTACCCACCCTGGAATTATCCGCGTTACTGACCGACCGCCTGCAACATGCTCTGGTTCTGATCAATATTGCCGCTATCGGCTGGCTGCTGGTGCGCCTGACCTCGGTGGCGGAAGATGTCTTGCAGCAACATTACCTGATCAATATTAAGGACAACCTGGGCGCTCGCCGCGTTCGGACCCAATTCCAGATGGTGCGGCGCATCGCGGTGATCGTGGTGCAGATATTGGCGCTGTCGGTCATGATGATGACTTTCCCCAAGATTCGTGAGTTGGGCGCGGGCCTTCTGGCGTCAGCGGGCGTCGCCGGCATCGTGATTGGTGTGGCAGCCCGGCCATTTCTGGAGAATCTGATCGCCGGCGTGCAGATCGGCCTGACCCAACCGATTCGTATCGAAGACGTGGTGATCGTGGAAGGAGAATGGGGACGCATTGCCGAGATTAACGCGACCCATGTAGTGGTCCGTATCTGGGATGACCGACGGTTGATCGTACCGCTCAATTATTTCAATACCAAGCCGTTTCAAAACTGGACTTGGGCCAGCGCTGACTTGCTCGGCACAGCGTTCTTCTCCGTGGATTACACCTTTCCGGTGGATGCCGGACGACAGGAGCTCAAGCGTATTCTCGACGAATCCGGCTTGTGGGACGGTCGCGCCTGGGGCCTACAGGTCACGGACACTACCGAACGCACCGTGACTTTGCGCGCCCTGATGAGCGCCCCGGACGCTTCCACGGCCTGGAACTTACGCTGTCTGGTGCGGGAGCGCTTCATCGCCTTCCTGCAAGCGAATTATCCGCAATGCCTACCGCAAACCCGGTTGAGCGAATCGCGCCAGGCATATAGCGCCCCTCGATGAATTGTGGAAGCATGACTCAACGCCCCGCCCTCCCGCCAGCCCGCTGTGACGCGCTCGCCGGTTTCCTGCTGACGTTGATGATCGCCGCATCGGTTATGCCCGGAACTTCGCTGCTGCCAGCGGGCATCCTGGGCTGGAGCGCCGCCCTGTTGTTGAGCGACCGACTGGGCCAGCGACAGCGCATTCAGACCGGCTGGCTCATCGGCCTTGGCGTCGTCGGCATCGCCTGGGGCGCACTGCACGGCGCGCCATTGAACCTGTCGCAAATTCTCGCCGGTAATCAGGGACTGGTCAGTCTATTAGCGGCGGTATCGTTTCTGCGGCTGGTGACCCGCCCGGAAGCGGCGAACTCCGACGCTCCCCCGCCCCGTGGCCGGAAAGCCCTGTGGCGAACGTTGATCGGCGTTCATCTGTTTGGGGCTGTCATTAACCTGTCCACGGTGGTGATTCTCGGCGACCGCATGACCACGCACGGGCGGTTGGGCAAGCGCCGGGCGCTGGCGCTGAGTCGGGGATTCGCCGCCGCCGCATTCTGGTCGCCCTTCTTTTCCGCGATGGCGGCGGCGTTGACCTACGCGCCAGGCGCAAAACTGGGCGTTGTCATTCTGGCGGGTCTGCCCATGGCGGCGCTATCGCTGTGGTTGACCACTCGGGAAATTGATCCCGAAAATCCCCGTCTCGGCGCACCCTTCATCGGCTATCCCATGAATTTCGGAGCTTTGTGGATTCCGGGCCTGCTGGTAGCGATCGTGCTGGCCCTGCACGCCCTAATCCCGCGCTGGTCGATTCTGGCGATCATCACCCTCAGCGCCCCACTGCTGACCGTCGCTATCCTGCGGGTGCGGGAACGCGGGAACGCCGGGGCATCGCTCAAGGCGCATGTCACCCAGGGCTTGGCCAGCACTGTGAACGAACTCGCCCTGTTTCTGGCGGCGGGCATACTGGCCGCTGGCTTGACCAGCCTGACCTGGACAATGGGCGGCTGGCTGCCCTTCAACCACTTCGGGCCGCTGCAAGCCAGCCTGTTGCTGGCGGCGATGGTCGGGATCGCGGCGCTAGGCGTCCATCCCATCATTAGCATCGCCGCCTGCGGCGTCTGGCTGACGCCGTTGCATCCTGAGCCAAACTTGCTGGCCATCACCCTGCTCATGGCCTGGGCAATCGGAGTGCCGGCCAATCCACTGTCCGGGCTGCATCTGATGATGCAGGGCCGCTATGGCATCGACGGTTACGCCTTCCTGCGCTGGAACGGGGCTTATGTGTTGAAGTGTCTGGGCGCGGGGGCGACGCTGCTCTATGTGTACGGGGCGCTGTTGCGTGTTTCGGTCTGAAACCGCTTTAAAAACCCGTTCAGAAACTGTCGAAACGGTTATTTCAATCCTAATTTACTGAGGCATTGACTCAATGATTAACTGATAGTTGATAGCTTCATACTAAAAAAGACTGTGCGGCGGCAAATCCAGCAAAGCAAGAAAAAGTGTTTAATATAATAGTGCAGGAACATTTAGATCAGGTTAAGGTCTATCAAATCACATCAAATGCATCAGACAAAGCTGGAATCGATCCTAAAAAGCAACGTTTTTTCAGCTTATGACTGACATGCATGAACAATTACCGAAATTTCATTTTTCCATATATGCAGGAGAAAAATATGTTTGGCGAAACCACAAAGATTACTGATGGTTCAGGTCAAAACTTCAATGTTGAAATTTCGACCCCAACATGGGCGCGCCTCCGCTTGGAATTGTGGAAAAATGGTAATTTCCGAACCTGGCGTCCAAGTCTTTGGGGGGGTGACTGGAATGCAAAAGATTCAAACTCTATTCGCTACAGTAGCGGTGAGGTATGGTACCGGCGTTCAAGCAATGACATTCAATCTGGATTTGTAGAAGCGGACGTTCAGCATTTAGACATTTTTTTGTATAAGGGTGGGGAGGTTGGAGAAGATGATTGGGGAATCGCTTTACGTTCATTCTTTACACTGAACGGAATGAATTCAAGCGGAGGATCAGGATATCTTGATCAATCGTGGATAACACAAAGCAAGTCGGGTAAAATTGGGTGGGATATACCCGGCCGTTATATATCACGTTGAATATTTTAGTCCGAATTTTCGTAAAAAAGAGCGACTACATAGTGTTCCGCCAAGAATGCTTCGGAAAAGGCAAATGTGAAAATCAAAGCCCCGGTCGTTGCCAGGGCTATTTTTCAGCCTCAATTTACCCTGGCTCCGCCTCCCGCCGCCGCCGGAACGCCGCGTAATACAGCACCGGGATAAAGATCAGCGTCAGCAGCGTAGACACCATGATGCCGAAAATCAGCGAAATCGCCAGTCCCCGGAAAATCGGATCATCCAGAATGAACAACGCGCCGAGCATTGCCGCCAGCGCCGTCAGGGCAATCGGCTTGGCTCGCACCGCGCTGGAGCGAATCACCGCCTCCTGAAACGGGATGCCGTTCTCCACTTCCAAGTTGATGAAATCCACCAGCAAAATCGAATTGCGGACGATAATCCCCGCCAGCGCGATCATGCCAATCATCGACGTCGCGGTGAACTGGGCGCCCAACAACGCATGGCCCGGCATCACCCCGATAATGGTGAGCGGAATCGGCGCCATGATGATTAACGGCGCCAGATAAGAGCGGAACTGCGCCACCACCAGCAGATAGATCAGAATCATGCCTACGCCGTAAGCAATGCCCATGTCGCGGAACGTTTCGTAGGTGATCTGCCACTCGCCGTCCCATTTCAGGCTATAGCTGTACGGATTGTCCGGCTGGCGGATAAAGAATTGCGCCAGCGGCTCGCCGGCAATCGGCAAATCCCGCAGCTTGGCGAAGATTTCAAACATCCCATACAGCGGACTGTCCAGCGGGCCGGCCATATCGCCGAACACAAACACCACTGGCAACAAATCCTTGTGATAAATCGCATTTTCACGGGGCGCCGTCTCAACCTGAACGATTTCCGACAACGGCGTTAATTGACCGCTCTGACTGCGGGTGCGCAAATTCAGCACCTGGGCCTGATCAGCCTGATCGGCGACCGGCAATTTCAGCCGCAACGGAATCGGGTACTTGGCGATTTCGGAATGCAGATAGCTGACATCTTCGCCGCGCAGAGCCGTACTGAGATCCGCCGCAACCGCCTGCTGCGACACCCCCAGCAGCGCCGCCTTGGCCCGATCTATATGGACAATCAGCCGCTCGGAAGGGGCCTCAACCGTATCATCCACATCAATGATGTCGGGCGTGGCGCTGAACACCGCTCGCACCTGCTGCGCGGCCTGAATTTGTCCGTAATAATCCAACCCGTACACTTCCGCCACTAATGGCGACATGACCGGCGGCCCCGGCGGCACTTCCACCACTTTCACATTGGCGTCATATTTTGCGCCAATCTCCTGCAAGGGGCCGCGCACTGCTAAGGCGATGGCGTGGCTCTGGCGGTCGCGATGTTTCTTGTCCACCAGATTGACCTGAATATCGCCGACATTCGCCCCGGTACGCAGGTAGTACTGCCGCACAAGACCATTAAAATTGATCGGTGCGGCGATTCCGGCATAAACCTGGTAATCCGTCACTTCCGGGACCGTCGCCAGATAGCGGCCCAATTCGCCCAACACCCGCGTCGTTTGTTCCAGCGGCGTCCCTTCCGGCATATCCACGATCACCTGAAATTCCGACTTGTTGTCGAAGGGCAGCATCTTCAGCACGACAAGCTGGAAATAGGCCAGGCTGACTGAACCGCCGATCATCGCCA
>Ga0209573_1001193_pt1 | contig 42338 bp, 35 predicted proteins | sample TNRBio252014_DNA_FD_185870 | JGI IMG/M metagenome (GOLD analysis project Ga0209573, IMG submission 185870) | Wastewater treatment Type I Accumulibacter community from EBPR Bioreactor in Madison, WI, USA - TNR Reactor_6/25/2014_ DNA (SPAdes)... | ecosystem: Engineered > Bioreactor > EBPR >...
CGACCCCGTTCGTCATACCCGCGAAAGCGGGTATCCCGTTGTTCAGCGGCTGACGGGATTCCCGCTTTCGCGGGAATGACGACCATAAATACGGAAACCTACCGAGAATGGGTATAATTTATTGACATTGACCCAAGTCTAGCACTTCACCGCATGCACCATACACCGCACGAGTGGATTGACGCATCAATTCTGACAGGTCGCGTCCTCGGGTCAGCCTATCGTATCTGGCTCCCACGCTCCAGCGTGGGAGCAGGTCCAGACGCTCCCGCGTCCTCGGGTCAGTCTGCGGACTCGGGCCGCTGGAGCGGCTATCGGCATTCCCACGCCGGAGCGTGGGAACGAGAACGATCAGGGCCAGAATCTGGCCCACTCGTCGACCCAGCGGCCCAGATATTCCTTGAACGCCCGGGAGCTATCAGCCAAGGCTTGCGCATCGGGCAGCCAGCGCAAAGGATGGGCGTTGTCAGAGGTATGGATCTCGACATCGGTCGGCGCGGGAATCACTTCGAGCGTGGTAGCGCGAAACAGCGCCAGGGCGCGCGGTATATGCAGGGCCGAGGTGACCAGCAAAATCCGCCGGATGCTGTTCGCTTGCAGAATGGGCAGGGAAAAATCGCGATTCTCCCGGGTGGTGCGGCTGCGGGTTTCCTGAAGGATGGCGGCGGCGGGTACGCCCAGCTGCTGGAGCAGTTCCGCCATGACCGAAGACTCCGGCTGCATAATGCGACTCCAGGGTAGATTGCCGCCGCTGACCAGAATCCGGGGCGCTTTCCCGGCGCGATACAGGTGGGCGGCATGCCAGAGGCGGTCAGTGGCTGCGCCCAGATTCGACTCCAGTCGTTCGGGCGGCGCGGCGGCTTCCACCAGACCGCCCAGCACCACGATAGCGTCGGCCGTGGGCATTTGTTCCAGCGGTATGGGCGGGTAACGCTGTTCCAGAGTGGCGCGCAGCCAGTCGCTGAAGGCGGGCGTAGCCCACAGCCACAGCCAGCCAATCGCGACGGTCAACAGCAACGCGCCAGAGCGCCGCCCGCGCCACAACAACACGCCCGCACTGGCGGCCAGCAGCAGAGAGGCCAGTAACGGATAAGCAAACTGGCTCAGAATCTTGGTCAGGAGCAGCATCGGGAGCGGGCGCTCAGCGTTCCCGCAGCGGCCTCGCGAGGCGCTGGCGGGCGAAAACCAGTCAATTGATTGCGCCAGTGGTCATCATTCACTCCCCTCACCCCCTGCCAAGGGGGAGCGGGTTAGGAGGGGGTCAGTCGTTGAATCCACGACCCTCACCCCCAACCCCTCTCCCGCCAGCGGGCGAGGGGAGTGAACGGTTCCCTCCAGTTCGGCGCGATTCAGCAATTCCATGGTGTCATCGCCCATCCCCAGGGCGTAAATTCGCTCACGGGTTAAAAACGCGACATCCGAAGCCGGAATAGACAAAGCGGCGAACACCGGAATAACCCGCCGCCCGGTATATTCGGTAAAATACTCAAACACCCGCGCTTCACGGACAAAAGCCGCGAAGGCTTGAAAGTACTCCGGCCGCAAGCTGGCCTTGGCTTCCACCAGCAGCAAACAGTCTTCCCATGCGGCAATCACATCAAATTCCCGCAGCTCCTCATGCCGGATCCTATGACGGCGCTTGATCCGGGCGCCAATAAACTCTAACTGAGTAGCGCCAAAATGCTTTATCGCTAACCGGGCGATGTTGGGGTAAACGATATCCTCGACGACAGTCCCCAGCTTGTTGGCGATTTCTCCCCAGCGTTTGTTCATTTCCCGGTTGGCGCGACGGGTTTCATCCTTGAACTCCTTCATTTCATCCTTGAACTCTTTCATTTCATCCTTGAACTCTTTCATTTCCACATGAAAAGCATCCAGCTTTTTGGATAAGCCTTGCAGTTCCATTTCTGTATTGAACTGCGCATAGGCCAGCTTCATCAGCGCTGCTTCCAGCGCACTGACTCGTTCAACCACCTCAGTCATGTTCGCCGCCCTCGGTTGACAGCTCCGGTTTTGGATTAGCCGCCACGCAAAATACGCCGCTCGGCCAGGTAGTTCAGTAACCGTTCTACATTGGTTTCGACCGGATCGCGCTCGGTATCCAGCACCAGTTCCGGCCGCTCCGGCGGTTCGTAAGGCGAGTCGATGCCGGTGAAATCCTGAATGATCCCAATCCGGGCCTTGGCGTACAGCCCCTTGGGATCGCGTTGCTCGCAAATTTCCAGCGCGGCCTGAACATGAACCTCAATAAATTCTCCGGGAGCCGCCAGTGCTCGCGCCAGCGCCCGGTCCGCGCGAAATGGGGAAATGAACGCCGTGATCACGATCAGGCCGGCATCGGCGAACAGCGCCGCCACCTCGCCGATCCGGCGGATATTTTCGACCCGCTCTTCCCGTGAAAAGCCCAGATCTTGACTGAGACCGTGGCGGACGTTGTCGCCATCCAGCAGGTAACTGTGATAGCCGCGTTGCAGCAGGCGCTGCTCCAGGGCGTTAGCCAGGGTGGACTTGCCTGCGCCCGACAGCCCCGTCAGCCAAATCACGCAAGGTCGCTGCGCTTTCTGGTTAGCCCGCTGCATCTTGGTCACCTTATGCTTATGCCAGACCACGTTGCGCGCCTTGTCGACCAGCGGCTGCGTCGCGGGCCGCACGATCATGCCGGCGCCCACCGTGGCGTTACTGATACGGTCCATCAGGATGAAACCGCCCGTGCCGGGGCAGATTTCATAAGGATCGAAGGGAATCGGCTGATTCAGTTCCAGCCGGCCATAGCCGATCTCGTTCAATCCCAGTTCTTCGGCGCGCTGATGCTCCAGGGTATTCACATCAATCCGATGATGCAGCACGGTCGGGGTAGCCGGCAGGACGCGCGCCCCCAGCTTGATGTCATATTGCCGGCCCGGCAGCAGTGGGGCGTCCGCCATCCACACGATATGGGCGTCGAAGGCGTCCGCCACCGCCGGCAACAGGTCGGGATGCGCCAGCAAATCGCCGCGACTCAGGTCAATTTCGTCGCTCAGGGTCAGGGTGATGGCCTGACCGGCTCCAGCCTCCGTCAATTCACCGTCAGCGGTGACGATGGCCGTTACCCGTGAACGCCGCCCTGACGGCAACGCCACCACCTCATCGCCCGGTCGCACCACGCCGGCGGCGACGGTGCCGCAGAAACCGCGAAAATCCAGATGAGGCCGGTTTACATACTGCACCGGAAAGCGCAAGGTGCGAGGGTTATCCAGCGGGGTGATCTCGACCTGCTCCAGAAAATGCAGCAGGGTCGGTCCGTCATACCAGGGCATGGCGGTGGACGGTTGGGCCACATTGTCGCCGCGCAGCGCCGAAACCGGGATGCAATGCACTTCGCGCACTCCGAGCGGGGCGACGAATTCCAGGTAGTCTTCACGGATTCGCGTAAAGACCGCTGGATCGAAATCGACCAGATCCATCTTGTTGATCGCCAGCACCAGATGGCGAATCCCCAGCAGCGACACGATAAAGCTGTGGCGGCGGGTCTGGGTCTGCACGCCCTTGCGGGCGTCCACCAGCAGGATCGCCAGTTGGGCGGTCGATGCGCCGGTCGCCATGTTGCGGGTGTACTGCTCATGGCCGGGGGTGTCGGCGATGATGAACTTGCGCTTCTCGGTGGAAAAATAGCGGTACGCCACATCGATAGTGATGCCCTGCTCGCGTTCGGCCTGCAAGCCGTCCACCAGCAGCGCCAGATCCAGTTCCTCGCCGGTGGTGCCGTACTTGGTGGTGTCGCGGCGCACGGCGGCCAACTGATCTTCATAAATCAACTGGGTGTCGTACAGCAGGCGGCCGATCAGGGTGCTTTTGCCATCATCCACGCTGCCGCAGGTGATGAAGCGCAGCAAATCCTTGTGTTCATGGCGTTCCAGATAGGCCTGGATGTCAGTTTCAATCAGGGCGGAGGCGTGCGACATGTTCAGAAATACCCTTGCCGTTTCTTGTCTTCCATCGAACCGGCGGCGTCGTGGTCGATCAGCCGGCCCTGGCGTTCGGAGTGGCGGGCCAGCAACATTTCCTGAATGATCTCGGGCAGGGTGGCGGCCCGGGAGCGGATCGCGCCGGTCAGGGGATAGCAGCCCAGGGTGCGGAACCGGACCCATTCCCTTTGGGGCGTTTCGCCCGGCGCCAGCGGCATCCGCTCGTCATCCACCATGATCAGCGTTCCGTCGCGCTCCACCACGGGCCGTTCAGCCGCCAGATACAGCGGTACGATAGGGATGTTTTCCCGATAGATGTATTGCCAGACATCCAGTTCGGTCCAGTTGGACAAAGGAAACACCCGAATGCTCTCGCCCTTGTGTACCCGACCGTTATACAGGTTCCACAGTTCGGGACGCTGGTTCTTGGGATCCCAGCGGTGGTGGCGGTCGCGAAAGGAATAGACCCGCTCCTTGGCCCGCGAGCGCTCCTCGTCGCGGCGGGCGCCGCCGAAGGCCGCATCGAAGCCATGACGGTCCAGCGCCTGCTTGAGGGCCTGGGTCTTCATCACGTCGGTATGCACCCGCGAGCCGTGGGTGAAGGGATTGATGCCCTGGCGCAAACCGTCCTCGTTGATATGGACGATCAGTTCCAGCCCCAGGCGCTGCGCCTGCTCATCGCGAAAGCGGATCATCTCCCGGAATTTCCAGGTGGTGTCCACATGCAGCAGGGGGAATGGCGGCTTGCCAGGATAAAAGGCTTTCAGCGCCACATGCAGCATCACTGCGGAGTCCTTGCCAATCGAGTACAGCATCACCGGTTTTTCAAACTCGGCGGCGACCTCGCGGATGATATAGATGCTTTCGGCTTCGAGTTGTTGGAGGTGCGTTTTCAAGGTCAGGGGTTCGGCGTGTGAAGATTCAAAAGGGACAAGACGCGCTATCGCTCTTGCCATAAAGCCCAAAGGCGCGCGCCCGGCGCCGGGTGATCCGGACTCCCCTCGCCCGCTGGCGGGAGAGGGGTTGGGGGAGAGGGTCGCAGTTTCAAAGACTGACCCCCTCTCCCTAGCCCTCTCCCCCATGACTGGGGGAGAGGGGACTGAACGCTTACGATCCAGTGGGGGCCATGCGGCGTCCGGCTCTTAGCGCGCCGGGGTCAGGATGTTCATCGGCATTTGCACTGCGTGCGACTGGCCGAGCAGCGTGAGCAGCACCCGCGCCCGGTTTTCCCCGTCCTGGCTCAGCAACTCCGCTTCGTAGCCCGCGAACGGTCCTTCGACAATCCGCACCCGGTCGCCCGGGGCCAGCGGCTCGGGCAGGCTCAGCGCGCCGTCGTCCGCCGCACATAACCGCTGTAATTCGATGATCAGCGCGTCGGGCGCCGGGCGCGGCTCGCCGCCGAACCGCACCAGTCCGACCACGCCTCGGGTCGAGCGAATCGGCCGCAGATCATCCAGGCCCGGCGTGGCCCGCAGGAACAGGTAGCGCGGAAACATCGGTTCGACGATATCGCGCCACTGGCCGCGCAATCGCCGCCGCGCCCGCACCCGGGGAAGAAATACGGTAAAACCTTGCCGCGTCAATTGTTCGGTCGCTTCTTCTTCCCGGCGCGGCTTGCTGAACACCGCGAACCAGTACGACGCCGGGCCAGCGCAGGATAAATCGGACAACGAGGTTTCAGCCTTTAATAACGACGATCAGGCATTCTAGCGAGCGTATCCTGCTAAGGAAAGGCGAACTCCCGGTTTCGCGCGGGTCAGCGTTCAGTCCCCTCTCCCCCTGCCAAGGGGGAGAGGGTTAGGGTCACTGCCATTCACTTAAGGCGGTACGCGGTGCGTACCCTACGAAAGAAGGGTAGTGTAGGGTACGCATTGCGTACCTTTTGCCTGCGACCCTCTCCCCCAACCCCTCTCCCGCTTGCGGGCGAAGGGAGTGAACGGTTACCCGCGCAGAACCGCAACCCCGGCAAAATGAGGGTATGACCCGCTAAACTGACCGTCATGTCCTCCACCTCTCCTTTAATCACTTTCCTGCTGGCGCTGGTCCCGCTGCTGACGCTGGGCAGTTGCCAGACCTCGCCGAACCGCATTGCGCCGCTTACGGAGCCGGCCCTGCTGCTCCAGGTCAACCACGCGGTCAACCGTCAGGGCCGGCCTTGTCCACGGGACTATTGTCTGGAAGACTGGCCGGAAATCGCCGATCTGGCGCAACTGGACGCCTGGGACTGCAAAGCCTACGCCGTGGCCAAGGCGGATGCGCTGATCCGCCAGCACGGTTATGCGCCGGAGCGACTGGAGTATGTACTGATCGAAGGGTCGCCGTTGCGGGTGACCCACGCCGCGCTGCTGGTGGATGGCCGCTGGGTGCTGGACAGCGGCCTGCGCTGTGAGGTATGCGAACTGGAGCGTTTCACCGCCGGGGTGGTGTTGGCCGGCCGGTTGCCCATCGTCGAACTGCCCTATCTGCGGCGGGCGCTGCGGGCGGCGGGATACTGAGAGGCCGTGCCGGGAAACGGGAAAGCCGGTTAATGACGGGTGAGTGAGCGGTAGATTCGATCAATCTGTCGGAGAGAGGACGCATGCGCTGGAGCCGGTTCATCCTGCTGTATTCCACAGTCCTGACGGGGTGCGCCACACTGGAGAATGGATCAGGCGCCGCCGACCGGGTTGTTGCGCGTCCGGTCTTTGCGGCGAGCAGCCCTGCGGCATCCGCCGCCCCGCCCGCTGATCCCGCCTTCATCGCCGAGCGCGCCCAGCAGGCGTATGAAACCGGGCGCTGGGATGTGGCGGAGGGGTATTATCTGCAATGGATCCGGCTCAAGCCGAATGAAGCGTTGCCTTGGTTCCAGTTGGGCAATCTGTACGCCGAACAGGGCCGGCTGGATTCAGCGGAACGCGCCTACCGGGAAGCGCTGCGCCGCCGCGACGAAGCCCGGACCCTGCATAATCTCGGACTGGTGCAGATCAAGCTGGGCGTCGGCGCGCTGCGCGAGGCGCAAAAACGCCTGCCGCCGGACGATCCGGCGCGCCGTGAAACCCGCGAATTTCTGCAAACTCTGCTGAATGCGGCGCAATAGGAACTGGCGAGGCTGGGTTGACGCTGGAACGGTTTGATCGAGCGGGTTCATTTCGTAGGAGGCAACGCGATGACGTATCAACACATTCTGTTTGCAGCCGACTTTTCCGACGACGCCCTGCGAGTGGGGGAACGCGCCCGGGAAATTGCCCAGCGGTGCGGCGCACGGCTGAGCCTGATTCATGTGGTCGAGGACATCAACATCAGTCTGGGCGGCGGCTACGAGTTGCTGCCGGTTTTGCCGGAATTGCCCGACGAGGCGCTGTTGCGGGAGGCGCGGGAAATGCTCCAGGAACTGGCGCAGCGCCTGGGCGTGGAAAATGCTGAAACGAGAGTGGTCAACGCCCCCTCGACCAAGGAAGGCATTCTCGACGCCGCTCGGGAGTGCGGCGCGGATCTGATCGTGGTCGGCAGCCATGGCCGGCACGGACTGGCGCTGCTCCTCGGTTCGACCGCCAACGCGGTGTTGCACGGCGCGCCGTGCGATGTGCTGGCGGTGCGAATTTGAAGCTCAGGCACAAGGTTAAAGGTGGGTTTCGCCTTTAGTCTTTCGCTTCCACGCTGGCGTCTTCCTCCTCTGGCTGCGGCGCGACATCCACTGACACCTCCAGCGAGTGCGAGCCGCCACCGGTCATCACCCCCTTGAGCGGGGCAACATCGCCATAATCCCGCCCCCAGGCCACGGTGATGTGCTTTTCTCCCGGCATGCAATCGTTGGTCGGGTCGAATTCCGCCCAGCCAATGCCCGGCACATACACCGCCAGCCAGGCGTGGGATGCGTCGGCCCCGACCAGCCGGGGTTGGCCCGGCGGCGGCAGGGTTTCCAGATAACCGCTGACGTAGCGCGCCGCCAGCCCCAGCGCCCGCAGGCAGGCGATGGCTAAATGGGCGAAGTCCTGACAGACCCCGCGCCGCTCGCTGAGCACCTTGTTGAGAGGGGTGGCGACTGTGGTGAAATGCGGGTCGTAGGTGAATTCGGTATAAATCCGCTGGTTCAGATCGGCTAGGGCTTCCAGCAGGGGCCGTTCCGGCGGAAAACTCGGCGCGGCGTACTCCCGAAAGGCCGAGGTGACGGTGATGAACGGTGAACCCAGCGCAAACAGCCGGGCTTCGATGATCTCCGGATCCGGATTCCGCCACAGCGCCTCGCGCGCCTGCTCCCAGGGCGGCGAGGGGCTGGATGCGGTGAACGGCCGCGCATCCAGAACCCGCACTCCAGTAATCACGGCGACTTCCAGCTTCTGGTGAATGTCCTGAATGGCGAAATACAGCGCCCGGTTGCCGAAAAAGTCCCGGCGTTCGACCGACACGGCCGGACGCGGGCGGATGGTCAGCCGGCTGGGGCAACATTGTTGCCAGGCGGTTTCCCGGGGCAGCAGCCGCGCCTCGTTGTGGCACAGGGCGACATCGCTGCTGTAGTGGTAGAGCGTGCGGTGGGTAATGAGATACTTCATGGCTTCATGGCGATCAGTTGCCGGGGCACCTCGGCGTGACTGAAATGGCTGTGGGTCAGCGCATCGGATAACCCCAGCAGGGGACGGCGCAGGGCGTCCAGCAGCCTCGACAGTTCGGCGCTGGCCGGGGTGCTGTCATGGGACAGATCGGCCAGCGCTTCAATGTCGGCCAGTTGCAGTGTGGCGGTGGCCTCCAGGATCAGCCGCTCCTCGGCGCTGCGATAGGGTGAACTGCTGGCCTGATGCAGCCGGCCAATATGGCGTTGCAGCCGCCGCAACTGGTAGCCGACCGCTCGCGGGTTGTCCTCGTCGAACAGTAGCAGATCGATGATGGCGGTCGGATGCAGCGCCGAACGGTAGCGCCGGCGGTAGGCCGTCAGGTTGTCGGTGATGGTCAACACCACTTCCCACAGCGGCACGCCGGGATTGCGGGCGGTGATGAAAGCCAACTGAAACAGGTCCAGCGTGTGCAGCACCCGCTCCAGATAGCGGCCAATGTCGAGAAACAGCCACCCTTGATGGTGCGGCAGGGTCTCGTTGTTCAGCCCGCAGAATCCGGCGACCAGCATCAGGGTTTCCTCCAGCAGTTCGCGCGCCTGCCGGGCGCCCAGACCGGGGCGCGGCTCCTGAACCTGCTGTTGCAGATGGTTGAGCAACCGCCAGCTATCGTCGCCCAGATGGTTGCGCACCGCACGCCCGGTGCGCAGCATCCCATCCAGCATGATCCGCAGGCCGCCGGCCTGATCCGCTTCTACGATCAAGCTCAGCAGCGCTTGGCGCAGGGTGAAGAACCGGGCGCGCGGCGATTCCGCCACCGGCGGCACCGGGATGTCCAGCGCCTCCAGCAGATCGTCCAGACAGCGCTCGTCGGTGTTGTCCTGTTCCCACTCCAGCAGCCGTCCCAGCGCTTCCCGCAACAGCCGGGCCGTGCTGTCCAGCCGCTCGCTGTAGCGGCCCAGCCAGTACAGATTATCAGCGACCCGGCTGGGCAAGTCGTTGCCGTCGCGGGTCACGAACACCGGCCCGTAGCTTTGCCGGAGCAGGGTGACATGCTTTTGCGGGGTCGGCGCCAGCACCCACCAGTCCTTGCTGATGCCGCCCTGCTGCACCGCCGCTTGCAGGGTGTCCAGCCCGGAGGAAACCCGCGCCAGCCCTCCCGGCATCACCCGGTAGCCCTCCTCGTCGGCCACCGTGAAGCCCCGCAGCATCACCGGGCGCGGCGTCAGTTGATCTTCATCCAGCACCGGGGCCGTGGATGGCGGCAGCGTTTCCTGACCGACGTAGAGATGGGGGGCGGCCCGGATGCGCTCCGTCAGGTGCGTCCGGGCGATGGCGTCAAGCTGGGAACCTTCCCAGTGTGACGCAGCCGGCAGGATTGAACGCACCACCAGTCGTTCCAGATTCGCCAGAACATACTCGCGGTCGGTGGGGTCGCCACACCACCAGGTTGGCAGCGAGGGCAGCTTGAGATCCTCGCCCAGCAGTTGCCGGCACAGGAGTGGCAAAAACGCGGCCAGACCGGGATTTTCAATCAGGCCGCTGCCCAGGGCGTTGGCGATGGCGACGTGGCCGCCGCGCGCCGCCTGCAACAGGCCAGGAACGCCCAGCAGCGAATCGCCCCGCAGCTCCAGCGGGTCGCAATAGGCGTCCACCACCCGCCGCAGGATGACATCCACTGGCCGCAGCGCGCCCAGGGTTTTCAACCACACCCGGCCATCGCGCACCACCAGGTCTTCACCCTCGACCAGGCTGAGCGACAAATAGTTAGCCAGGTAGGCGTGCTCGAAATAGACCGGACTGTTAGGACCGGGGGTCAACAGCACCACATGGGGATTTTCGGGATGGTGGCGGGCCAGCTTGGTCAGCGTGACGCGCTCGGTTTCCAGAAAACTGGCCAGCCGGCGCAGCGGCGCGTCCCGGTACAGCATCGGCAGCGCCCGCGCCAGGATAATCCGATTTTCCAGCGTGTAGCCGGCTCCAGACGGCGACTGGGCGCGGTCGCCGTAGACCCGGAACTGGCCGTCCGGGCCACGGGCGAGATCGATGCCATGAAAAATCAGCCAGCGACTGCCGGCGGGCAGGGACAGATGGCAGGGGTGGAGGAAACCGGGATGGGCATGGACCAGCTCCGGCGGCAGCCAACCCTGGCGGATCGCCAGCCGCTGATCGTAGAGATCCGCCAGCAGGGCATTCAGCAGACGCGAGCGCTGTTCCATCCCTGCCGCCAGCGTGCTCCATTCCTCGCCGGTCATTAACAGGGGCAGAGGATCCACCAGCCAGCGGCGCGGCGCGCCATGCGGATCGCCGTAGGTGTTATAGGTAACGCCGTCGACTTGCAGCAGGCGCTGGATTTCGGCGTAGCGGCGTCCCATCTCTTCGCCCCCGGTTTCCTCCAGAAAGCGCGCCAGATCCCGCCAGTGCGGACGCAGGACGCCCGGCGCGGCGTACATTTCGTCGTAACCGGAGGCGGAGACCGGGTAGTTGCTGAACAGGGCGTCGCTGAGCGCGCTCAGAACAGAAGGGTCAGCAGGGGAAGCAGCAGCTTCAATCATGGCTTTTTCACGGCAGGGAGAGGCGTTCCGCTATCCGTTTGCGCGACGGAGCCGCAGGCCCAACCCACAGGGCCGACCGCGGACGCTAGCCACGGGCGCGGTTGTTGGCGCGATGCCCGTGCGCGGCGATAATCCGCATCACCTGCAAGGCAAACGGCGGCGGGCGCTGAATCCGGGTCAGGAAGTGTTGACGGTTAATCACGGCGAGTGGGAGTCGGTGCGGGCGGTGACGGAACAGACCGCATCGTTCCGGCTTGGCGCGCTGGCCGGCGAATGCAATAATTTCCTGGCAGTTTATCTGACTTCGCCAAGGCGCGGTAGCATTGCGTCTCCCTTCAGTCGTCATCCGGCTTTACGCCCGGAGCATGGTTATGTCCGATCCTATGGAAAAACGGCGGTTCGCCCGAACCGAGGTCAACGCAGCCGTCCAATACTGGAGCACTGGCGCCGAGTCGCTGCGCGATGGTTGGCTGGGCAACATCAGCGCGGGGGGTATTCTGCTGTGGACCGGGGAGGAACTGCCGGTTGGAACCACGCTGTATCTGCGCATTCATGCCGATGAACTGGCGGAGATCGAAGTGGAGGTGACCGCCACCATTGTCCGCATCACCCCCACCCCACAGGATGGCCGGTTCGGCTATGGCTGTCGATTCGATGCGATCTATAGCGGTCCCTACGTCGATGTCCGCTCGTGATGACGGTCCCTCTCCGATAGCCAGCGGCGCGCCAGGGGGGCGAACGGGAACCTCTCTGGGCATGAAGACCGCGGTCGTCATTGATTCGGCCTGCGATCTGCCGGAGGCCTACATCCAGCGACACGCTTTGCATGTGCTGCCCAACACGGTGCTGCTGGGCGATCAGCGCTGGATCGATGCGCGCGACGCCAACCGAACCCTGGCCTTTCACCACCACTACGCCACCGCGCGCAATCTGGCGGCGGCTACCGAACCCTGTTCGCCCAGCGCCATCGCGGCGCTGTTTCTCGACCACCTGGTCACCGCTTACGACCGGGCGATTCTGCTTACCCTGTCCCAGGCGCGCAGCGCTCTGTTTCAGAATGCCAGCGAAGCCTCGTTCGCTATTTTGCGCGGTTACCGCGAGCGCCGCCGGCAGGCCGGTCTGAACACGCCCTTTTATCTGAACGTGCTGGACAGCAAGACCGTCTTCGCCGGCCAGGCGGTGCTGGCGCATGAAGTAGTGCGGCTGCTGGGTCAGGCGGAGCTCTCCTTTAATGAAGTGCGCTGCCTGATCGAGGCGTTTCGCAGCTATATTCGCTGCTATCTGCTATTCAACGACTGGTCTCATGCCCGTCGTCAGGCCAGCGCCCGGGACGAGGGTCGTATTGGCCTGCTGAATATCCATCTGGGTCGGCTGCTGGGCGTCAAGCCGGTGGTTCGCTTTGTGGAAGGCGAGACCGAACTGGCGCTCCAGGCGCGCGGCTTCGACCGCGCCTTGTCCGGTCTGTTTGAACAGGCGCTGCTGGATATTGATCAGGGCTTGCGCAGCCCGCTGATCGTGCTCAGCTATGCAGGCGATCCGCAAGTGATCCGGCAGAAGCGCGCCTTTGTCGAATTTGAGCATCGCGCCAGGCAGTGGGGACTGGAACTGATGGTGTCGATCATGAGCGCCACCGGCGGCCTGCATGTCGGCCCCGGCGCGGTTTCGCTGGCCTTCGCTGTGGCCTGAGCGCCGGCGTCGGCAATTCGCTTTGCGCTGAAAAATCGGCTTGCTTCATCCGAATTCTTCACCTATAGTGGCGATGTATGATTTTCAAGCGTGTGAATTAGTTCGTTCATTGCAGCTCCCTCTAGTCCGCAATCCCGTTCATTATTCCCTGCCTTGATTGTCGTGCGGCTTGTTTGGGCGATGACCCAACTACTCAATAGTTCTTCAGTTTTCAGGAATCGAGCATGTCCACTGGTACCGTGAAATGGTTTAACGAATCGAAGGGTTTCGGTTTTATTTCGCCCGATGACGGCGGCGACGATCTGTTCGCGCATTTTTCCGCGATTCAGGCGCGGGGATTCAAAACGCTCAGGGAAAACCAGAAGGTTTCCTTCGATGTGACGACCGGCCCCAAGGGCAAACAGGCGACGAACATCCGCCCGATCGATTAATCGATCAAGTCGCACCGCGATCCCAAAAAACCCGGCAACCGCCGGGTTTTTTTGTGGGTCAGGACTTTCGTTTGCCTACCTTGTTCCGTCATACCCGCGAATGCGGGTATCCACTCTTTTTAGGGAGTGACTGGATTCCCGCTGACGCGGGAATGACGGAAAGCGAGAGTCCTGTGGATGTTAAAAACCGGTTCCGTGCGGCGGCGTTCCGGCAGGCCGCCACTGTGGGACAATAGCCAGCCTGTTCCGCCACCCGAATCTGCCGCCGTCCATGTCTGCACCTGTCGCCTCGCTCGCCTCATCCGGTCTTCCGCAACCTTCATTGCCCGCCGACGCCCGACAGCCGCTGTATTGGGGTCAGTTGCCGGGCGCTGCGCCCGCCTTGCTGATTGCCGCCGCCGCCGCCCGCCGGCGCAGTTTGGTGCTGGCGGTCGCGCCGGACAGCCAGACCGCCGCCCGGCTGGAAACCGAACTGCGAGTGTTTGGCGGGGCGGAACTGGATATTCTGGCGTTCCCGGATGGGGAGACGCTGCCCTACGACAGTTTCTCACCGCATCAGGATCTGGTGTCGCAACGCCTGACGGCCCTGTACCGCTTGCCACAGCGGCGGCGCGGGGTGCTGGTGACGCCGGTGGCGACGCTGATGCAGCGGTTGGGGCCGCGCGACTATCTGGACCGTTATGCGCTGCTGCTCCAGGTCGGCGAGCGGCTGGTGCTGGATGACATCCGCCGGCGGCTGGAGGCGGCGGGTTATGCCTGCGTTTCGCAGGTCGTCGAACACGGCGAATTCGCGGTGCGCGGGTCGATTCTCGACGTATTCCCGATGGGCGGCGCGCGGCCGTACCGGATCGAACTGTTCGACGATCAGGTGGAAAGCATCCGCGATTTCGACCCCGACACGCAGCGGTCGGTCGCCAGGGCCGAGCGCATCGAATGGTTGCCGGCGCGGGAATTTCCGCTCGACGCCGAGGCTATCGCCCGGTTTCGACAGAACTGGCGCCGCCAGTTTGAGGGCGATCCGCAGCGCAGTCTGATTTACAGCGAAGTCAGCGCCGGTCACGCTCCCGGGGGTATCGAGTATTACCTGCCGCTGTTCTTCGAGCGGATCGCGACCCTGTTTGATCATCTGCCCGAAAATACCCTGGTGATTCGTCTGGAGGGCGTGGACGCAGCGATGGCGGCGTTCCAGGAGCAGTTGCTGGACCGCTACGAGCAGCGCCGCCACGACGTGGAACGGCCCCTGTTGCCGCCACCGCTGCTGTTTCTGGACGCGGCTCAGGTCGAGCGGGCGCTGGCGCGCTATCCACGGGTGGAGGTGCGAGCGGATTCCCTGGCCCCAACCCTCTCGCCCGGTCCAGGAGGAAAGGGAACGGTGAATTATCCGACGCTGCCGCCGCCGGCGCTGCCGTTGCAGCCGCGCAGCGAACGGCCCGCCGCCGCGCTGGAGCAGTTTTTAGCCGGATTTCCGGGGCGGGTGCTGTTGACCGCCGAATCGGCGGGGCGGCGCGAAGTGCTGCTGGATACGCTGCGCAGCCACGGTCTCAAGCCGCAACTGTGCGCGGACTGGGCGGAGTTTCTGACGCGGGAGGAGGCGCCACTGGCGCTGACAGTCGCGCCGCTGGAGCAGGGATTGCTGCTGACCGAGCCGCCACTGGCGGTGATCGCCGAAACGCAACTGTACGGCGAACGGCTCCAGCAACAGCGTCGGCGTGGGCCGAACCGCGATCCCGACGCCATCATCCGCAATCTGACCGATCTCAGCCTGGGTGCGCCGGTGGTCCACGAGGAACACGGTATTGGCCGCTACGCCGGGTTACAGCGGCTGGAGGTAGCGGGCATTGATGGCGAGTTCGTCGCGATTGACTATGCCGGCGATGACCGGCTGTATGTGCCGGTGGCGGCGCTGCATCTGCTCAGCCGCTACACCGGAGCTGCGCCGGAAACCGCGCCCCTGCACAAACTGGGCAGCGGTCAGTGGGACAAGGTCAAGCGCAAGGCCGCTGAAAAGGTCAATGATGCCGCTGCGGAATTGCTGGATTTGTACGCCCGCCGCGCGGCCCGGCCCGGCCATGCGTTTACGCTGAACGAGGCTGAGTACGCTGCTTTTGCCGCTGCCTTCCCGTTTGAGGAAACGCCCGATCAGCAGACGGCGATTGACGCCGTGATCGCTGATTTACGATCCGGCCAGCCCATGGACCGGGTGGTGTGCGGCGATGTAGGGTTTGGCAAGACCGAAGTGGCGATGCGGGCGGCGTTTGTGGCGGTGCAGGAGGGTCGGCAGGTTGCGGTGCTGACGCCTACCACCCTGCTGGCCCAGCAGCACCTGCAGAATTTTCTCGACCGCTTCGCCGACTGGCCGGTGCGGATTGAACTGCTCTCCCGGTTTCGTTCGGCCAAACAGCAGGCGGAAACGCTTGCGGCGCTGGCCGATGGCCGGGTGGATATTCTGATTGGCACGCACAAGCTGTTGCAGGAGGGCGTGACCTTCAAGCGGTTGGGACTGGCTATCGTGGACGAGGAACACCGCTTTGGGGTGCGGCACAAGGAGCGGCTGAAAGCGCTGCGCGCCGAGGTCGATCTATTGACCCTGACCGCGACCCCGATCCCGCGCACCCTCAATCTGGCGCTGGCCGGGCTGCGGGAATTGTCGATCATCGCGACCCCGCCGGCGGGACGACTGGCGGTCAAGACCTTCGTCGGCCAATGGAACCCGGCCACCCTTCGCGAAGCCTGTCAGCGCGAGTTGCAACGCGGCGGGCAGATTTACTTTCTGCACAACGAAGTGGAGACCATTCAACGGATGGCGGCGCAGGTGGCGGAACTGGCGCCGGGTGCGCGCATTGCAGTGGCGCATGGGCAGATGCGTGAGCGGGATTTGGAGCAGGTGATGCTGGATTTCTATCACCGGCGCTGCAATCTGCTGGTCTGCACCACCATTATTGAATCCGGCATCGACGTGCCCAGCGCCAACACCATGGTGATCAACCGCGCCGACAAGCTGGGGCTGGCGCAGTTGCACCAGTTGCGCGGGCGGGTCGGGCGCTCGCATCATCGCGCCTATGCCTATCTGATCGTGCCGCCGCGTCCAGCGATGACGGCGGATGCGGTCAAGCGGATTGAGGCGATTGAGTCACTGGAGGATCTGGGCGCGGGCTTTCTGCTGGCCAATCACGATCTGGAGATTCGCGGTGCAGGCGAGCTGCTGGGCGAGGCGCAGAGCGGCCAGATTCATGAGGTCGGCTTCACCTTGTACATGGATCTGCTGGAGCGGGCGGTTGCAGCGCTCAAGGCGGGGAAAGTCCCGGAACTGGATCGTCCGCTGGATCACGGTCCCGAAATTGACCTGCAAAGCCCGGCATTGATTCCCGACGATTATCTGCCCGATGTCCACAGCCGACTGATTTTATACAAACGCATTGCCAGCGCCGGCGACGAGGGCGAGTTGCGGGAATTGCAGGTGGAAATGATCGACCGCTTCGGATTGTTGCCGGTCCCGGTCAAGACCTTGTTCCGGGTCACGGAATTGAAACTGCGGGCGCTGCCGATGGGCGTGAAAAAGATCGAGGCGGGATTGAAAGGGGGGCGAATCGTGTTTGGACCGAAGCCGAAGGTGGATGCCGCCAAGCTGGTGCGGCTCGTCCAGCAGCAGTCCAGGGTCTACAAACTGGACGGCAAGGACAAGCTGCGCTTCATCAAGGAATTGCCGGATGCCGAGGCCCGGGCGGCGGAAGTGGAACGGGTGCTGGCGGGGATTGGGGAGTAGGTCCGCCGCTATGATCTCAGTGACGCCCACCATCAGCCTCCGTGACGACGAACTCCAGTTTCAATTCAAACTGGCGTCCGGTCCCGGTGGCCAGAACGTCAACAAGGTGGCTACGGCGGCGGAACTGCGCTTCGATGTGGCGGGTTCGCCCTCGCTGCCGGAGGCGGTGCGGGCGCGGTTGCGGGCGCTGGCCGGGAACCGCATGACCCAGGAGGGAGAACTGCTGATCACCGCCCGCCGCTTTCGCAGTCAGGAGCGCAACCGTCAGGACGCCATCGAGCGGCTGAGCGCCCTCATTCAAAAAGCGGCGGAACCGCCCAAGCCGAGAATCAGAACCCAACCGTCGCGGGCCGCCAAACAGCGGCGCATGGATGAAAAGCGACGGGTCGGGGTGAAGAAACAGACTCGTCGGTTCGGTGGAACGCCGGGAGAGAACGAATGAACGCTGCTACCGCCTGTCCCTGCGGCTCGGGTAAAGCTTACATCGCCTGTTGCGGGCCGTACCTCAACCACGGGCAGCTTCATTCTTTTCTAATCTGGAACTTTCCAGTTGTACTTCAGAGCCCCGGCCTTGAATGCATGGAATGCCGTTTGATAATAAGCAATGGCCTCGTCACGCAAATGAGGGTCAGTGCTGGTCGGCGTAGCGTTTCCGTTTTCGTCGATAGCAAAAGCCTCAACTCTTTGTTTCGGGCCAAGAACGACCAGTCGCTCATTCTTTAAATAGCCGAGTTCCTGATAGTTGCTGATGAATGCCCGCTCCATACCGTTTTCGACTTGCTCGAACAGCGACAAGCCGTAAAAGTGATTATCGCCGGGCAGCCCAAGGATATCGAGGAGAGTCGGCGGAATATCAATCTGGCTTGCGAGTCGCGTATAGCGGCCAGGCAACAGGAGCTTGGGCGCGTAAAAAATGAGTGGTATGTGATAACCAGAAACGGGCAGTTTAGTCTTGCCGGCAGCCGAAGCACAGTGGTCGGCAACGATCACGAACAGAGTGTCAGCAAACCATGGTCTTGACTGAGCTTGATCAATGAAGCGGCCGATTGAGTAATCTGTATATTTCACTGCGCCATTACGGCCACCGGGCGATGGAATATCGATGCGGCCATCCGGATAGGTATAAGGGCGGTGATTACTGGTGGTCATGATCTGCGCCAGGAATCGCTTACCGGTGGCGTGCGTCTGATCCAGTTGTGACAGGACATTGTCGAACAGATACTCGTCGGCCACGCCCCAAATGTTCCCAAAACCTACAGAATCCTTGGGAAAGTCCGTGCGGTCAATGACCTGATAATCGTTGGCGGAGAAATAGACATTCATGTTGTCGAAATATCCGTATCCGCCATAGAAAAACAGGGTTTCAAAGCCTTGATGGCGAAGAATTTCGCCAAGAGTACTCAAATTCTCGTTACCCGGACGACGAACAATCGCCTGGCCGGGAATGGGCGGAGTGCCCAGCGACAGCGCCTCCAATCCACGAACAGTACGGGTTCCGGTCGCGTAAAGGCGAGTCAGTAGAAGACCCTCCCTGGCCAAGCCATCAAGTCGTGGGGTCAGGCTTTCCTTGTTTCCATAGGCTCCAAGAAATGAAGCGGACAGACTTTCCACGGTGATCATCACGATATTTCGGGGAGCTTTCCGGAATGGAACGCGAGCAGGATTGAAACCTTCATTCTCATCCGGATTGGGCCTCAGCGATTCCGTCAAAGGTTTGCGCTCGACGCCAAGTCCCGTCAGGATTTCTTCAGCCTGCTTGTCCGGCAGCGTCGCATAGAAGCGCGTGTAATCAAGTTCATTTCTGCGTAGCGCTGCCATGAAAGTGATGATTCCGTTGCCGGCTAGCTCATTAGCGTATGAATTACCTGAGAATTGCATTTGATCAATATCCGTCACGAGCAGCGCTCCTGTTGGCAGAGCGAATGCGGCAAGAGCATAAATCACACGGCTACGGACTGATACCGAGGCGTCTTGTAGGGTAGATAGCTGTCGGCGAAATATGAAGGTCAGCAGTACGGAAAAAACCGCAACGCCAGATAATAAGAGGCCAACGGGATAGGATTCATAAAGATTAGAGATCACTTCATGGGTATAGATCAGATAATCGACCGCAATGAAATTAAATCGAGTTGAGAATTCTTCCCAAAATGTGATTTCGGCAAGGCTAAGGAAGAGCAGCAGAAACGCAGCAAGGAAAAACAGCCCCAGCCGTAAAGGATAGCGCCACCGGGTATTACGCAAGCGTGTAGGGGTTAGCGCAGCCCATAAAAAAGCGGGGGCAAGCACCCACGCGAGTACTCTCAGATCAAATCCAATACCGCGTATGAACAGATCAAACCATAATCCTACGGGTACGGTATCGAGTCCAGTATAAACCGTCAGTCCCAGACGGGTGAGCGAGGCGATGCCAAGGAGTAACAGGGTGTAATGAACAAATGGCACTGTCAATTACCCCGCTCTAAAGGACAGGGCTTGCGGCTGCACTCGAACCCTCCGTTGTTGTCATCGTGCGCCACGATAGGCTCATTGACATGAGCCTTTGCAGCGATATTGATCGCCGCGTTTTGATCCGCATTCGCAACATGCCCACAGGAGACACATTGAAAACGGGATTGGGTTTTGCGATTGGCTTTGTCGATATGCCCGCAAGCTGCGCATTGGCGCGAGGTATTACGGGGATCCACATACTGGACCACAACGCCTTCCCGCTTCGCTTTATATTCAATAAACGATTGAAGCTGGAAGAACGACCAACCGCTGTGTTTAGCTCTATCGGATTTCCGTACCATCGTCCGTTCACGGATCTTCTTGAGATGCTCAAGTTTGATTCCGCGCCCGGTGTCTTTGGCTTTCTCGACGAGCTTCTTGGAAATAACGTGGTTCTGATTTCTCCTGAATCGCGCTTCGTTGCGCCGGATACGCTGCAAGTGGCGACGCGCCGACCGCGACCCACGAGCTTGCAGGGATTTTCTGAGTTCGTGGTAACGGCGGCGGGTATTTTCAACCGTTTCGCCAGCGAACGATTCGCCATCCGAATCACTGGCGATTTGAACGATTCCAAGGTCAATCCCGATAAAACCTTTCGGGTCCATCGGAGGTGCGGTGGGCGTTTCAATCACCAGCAACAAATAGAACACCCCGTCAACCAGAACCAAATCCGCTTGACCGTGGCCGCGCCCGAATTGAACGCGCTGGTACGCGCCCATGTGCAGAGCAACGATCAACCGACCCTGCAACGTCAAAATGCTGGCGGCTTCCAATCCCTTGAAACTCAAAATCCGCTGATCGTAAACAACCGCTCCAGCCGGTTTAAAAAAGCATTGTTTCGCTTTATCGCGCTTGTAGGCTTCAACGACTTTGGCAATCGCCCGAATGGTCAACTGCGCCGACAAACCAAACTGGTTCCGAACGTGGTCATACACCAGTCTTTGCAAGACAAACTTGGACGCGCATTGCTCCCGAAACGCCACTTCGGCAATGAAGTTACACGCCTCGTTAAAAACGCGCATGGTCTTTTTCAACTCGGCGTGTTGGGTTTCGTCCGGGAGCAACTTGATTTGCAGTACGGTTTTCATATTGACGATTATTTTCACGAAGGAACGTAGATGTCAAATCAACCGGCGTCTGACCGCGCTTTGCGCGGTGCGCTATCCCTCCCCGGCATAAATGCCGGGGCTTCTCGCGCAATTCGGGTGAATTTGACCTCTGTGTTCGATTCTCTTAAGAGGGGCGCCGCCGTGGAGCCTGTCATCGTGCGGATGGCCTCTCCCGCGCCGGGTTGCGCGATGACGGCGTGAGTTACGGCGATGACCGGGAACGGCAGCTTAACTCCCTAAATCCGGCTCCTCGCTCTGGCGCAGAATCGCCGCCCGCGTCGCATCCCGCAACCGCACCGCCGCCGCCCAATCTTCACCCTCCGGCCGGATCGGCGACTCAATAATCACCTCCAGCCGGCCCCGGCGCGGAAACCAGGAACCCGCGCGCAGTATCGAGCGGGTTCCGCGAATCGTGACCGGAACGACCGGCGCGGCCGCCTGAGCCGCCGCCACAAACGCACCCATGCGGAAGGGCAGCAATCCCGGCATTCGGGTGAAAGTGCCTTCCGGGAAAAAGCCCAGCGACTGGCCGGCGCGCGCCGCCTCAGCAACCTTGCGCGCTTCATCGACGCCCCGCTGCACGTCAAACCGTTCGACGAACAGCGTACCGATGCGCTCCAGCGGTTTCCCGAGCCAGCGGTTGTCCAGCAGTTCCCGCTTGGCGACGTAGTGGAAACGCCGTGGAATCGCCGCCATCAGTACATAGGCGTCAAGAAAGCTGGAATGATTGGCAACCAGGATGCAAGGCCCTTCCGGCAAGTGCGCCAGACCGCGCACCGTCAGCGGCGTGCTGGTCAGGCGCGCAAGCCACCGGGTTGCGGCGCGGCCCAGCCCCCAGCGCCATTCCACTTTCGGCAGGGTCATGATGCCCAGCCACACGCCCGGCGCCAGCAGCCCAAACACCGCCCAGGCGTATCCGGCGTACCCACTTTCCCACAGTCTGCGCCCCAGGCGTCGCATCTGTGCGCCGACGCTCACCAGCGCGATTCGCGTCAATTGTCGCCAGACCGCCCGGCCGCCGCGCCCCAGGGTATCGTGCTCATAAAGCTCCCGGATCGCCGTGCGCCGAATCTTGCCGCTGGAGGTTTTCAACACCGTGTGCGGCGGGGCCAGCACCACATCGTCCGGCGGCCCACCCAGCAGATCGACGCTGGCGCTCTGAATCCGCTGACGCAATTCAGTGCGCTCATGCTCCGCCGTGAGCCGGGTTTCGGCGACCACCACCAATCGTTCACTGCCGGCGGCAGGATCGGCGCTGGCGAACACCGCGACGCAGCCCTTGCGAACGCCAGGCAGTTCGCCGACGGCCTGTTCCAGTTCATAGGGATAGATATTGCGCCCGCCGCGAATGATCAAATCCTTGACCCGGCCGGTCAGATACAGGTCGCCGCCGGCCAGATAGCCGCGATCCCCGGAATCCAGCCAGTGATCGCCATGCGGGAACAGGCGACGGGTCGCGTCCGGGTTGCGGTAATAGCCGGCGGCGGTGGACGGGCCGCTGAACTCCACGCGGCCCTCTTGCCGCTCTGGCAACTCCCGGCCTGGCTCGTCCACGATGCGAATCTGGTGACCGGGAATCGGCTGACCGCAGGACGGGAACAGCAGTGCCTCGGGATCGTCGGCAGCGGCGGGATCGGCGCGTCCCATGGACATGAACCGGTCGCGCTGCACCCGGTCAAGGATCACGCCCCGGCCTGGGGGTTGCAGCGCCAGCCCAACCGAGCATTCCGCCAGCCCGTACACGGGGGCCATGGCTTCAGGACGGAATCCGTAGCGGCTGAAGCGGGCGATAAATCGCTCCAGCGTCGCGGGACTGACCGGTTCCGCGCCGTTCAGGGCCATCCGCCAGGAACTGAGGTCCAGCCCGGCGATTTCGTGATCCTGAATGATGCGCACGCACAACTCATAGGCGAAATTGGGCGCTGCTGACAGGGTGCCGCGCTGATGGTGGATAGCCCACAGCCAGCGCGCGGGCCGGGCCAGAAAGCTGAGCGGCGACATCACCGCCAGCGGAAAGGCGTAGTACAGGCTGCCGAGGCAGGCGCCAATCAGGCCCATATCGTGATACAGCGGCAGCCAACTGACGAAGACATCGTGGGAGTTGGCGCCCACCTGCCGCCCCATGGCCCGCAGATTCGCCAGCAGGTTGGCGTGGCTCAGCATCACCCCCTTGGGATCGCCGGTGCTGCCGGAGGTGTATTGCAGGAACGCCAGATCGGCGGGGCGCACCGCAACGGCGCTCCACGCGGTGGTCGTGGCTTGTAATTCCGCGACCGTGACGATGTGGCGCAGCTCCTCGACCTGGGCCTGGAGCAGCCGCGCGACCAGCGCCGCTTCAGGCACGGTGATCAGCGCCACGGTCTGCGCGTTATTCAGTAATCGGGCATGGCGGCGCAAATGGTCCTCGATCTGCGAGGGCCGCACCGGTGGATAGATGGGCACCGGTACCCCGCCGGCCAGCAGGATGCCGAAGAAACCCAGGAAATAGTCGGCCCCGGTGGGCAGCATCAGCGCCACGGTCTGCTGCGGTTGCACCCCGCGCGCCTGTAATCCCGCTGCCACCGCCCGCGCGCCCTGCACCAGGCTGGCGTAGGTGAGGGTGGTGGCAATCCGTTCCTCGTTGCCATAAATCTGGATCGCGATCCGGTCAGGATGCCGGCGCTCATACCCGTCCAGCAGGTCCAGCAGAGTTGCGGCGCGATCCGGCGGCTCGACCTCCGCGCTTTGTCCTTGCCGTGAATCCTCATGCACGCTCAGCGCTGTTCTCTCTGGCGAATCGTCGGTTTGAGGCAGCAGCGCCAGCACATCGCGTGGGGTTTCGGCCAGCAGCAGCCGTTCGTCCAGCCGCACCTGAAACGTCCGTTCGATGCGTTGCAGCAGTTCAGCGCGCGCCAGACTGTCCAGCCCCAGATCGCGATCCAGGCGGCTGTCCAGATCGAGCGTGGTCATGGCATTCGCCGGTCGGAGTTCCCGCGCCAGGTCGCGTAGTAACGCCAACAACCGGGCGGCGACATCGGTCTCCGGAGTCATGGACGTCGTCAGAGGCGTAGGCTCTTTGGCATTTCCTGTTACCGATAATGGATGAGTCATCATGGGAGTCATTCAAAAACGTGAGTTTTGGACAAGAAGGCGGCGGCAACCCCTGGCGGAGAACCGGCCCAGATTCTGGGGATCACTCACCGGACTGCAACAATGACCCCCGTTCCCGGGCGTTGTGAACGGTAGCCAGAAACACGCCGATGCCCAGGCCGAGGTAGCCGATATTGAGCAGCAGGGCGTAGAGCAGATAATCGAGCCGGGCCGCATGATCCAGCAGCACCGCCCGCATCCCCTCGAACATATAGCTGGCCGGCAGGATCCAGGCCAGCGGTTGCAGCCAGTCCGGCAGGGTCGCGATGGGGTAGTAAATGCCGCACAGCGGGGCCAGAGCGAAAATCGCTGCCCAGGCGATGCTTTCCGCACCCATCCCGTGCCGCAGTACCAGCGCCGCGACCAGCAGCCCAATCGCCCAGCCCATCAGCAAGAGGTTGATAAAAAACCCGATCAGTGGCAATCCCAGCATGAACAGGTTGAAACCGTAGAACGGAATCGCCAGCCCCACGGCGATGCCCACCCCAATCAAGGTGCGCGCCAGACTCACCGCCATCAGCGCCAGAATCAGTTCGATGGGCCGCAACGGACTGATCAGCAACTGGGCCAGATTGCGAGCGTGTAATTCCTCGAAAAACACCACCGACAACCCCAACTGGCTGCGAAACAGCACATCCCACAGCAGAACGCCGGACAGCAGCAGTCCCGCCGCCTGGTTCAACAGGTCGCTGTGGCGGGCCAGATATTGGGTGATGAAGCCCCACAGGATCATTTGCACGGTCGGCCAGTAGGCCAGTTCGACGATGCGCACCCGCGAACTGCGTAGCAGGTAGAGATAGCGCAGCGCCAGCGCGCCGATCCGATAGAAGGAAATCCCGCTCATTCGAGCACCTCGCCGCTTTGAATCCCCCGGGCGATGTCGAGAAACACCTCTTCCATATCCTTGCGCCCGTAGCGGTGAATCAGTTCGCGCGGTGCGCCGGTCGCAACGATTTGACCGGTCCGCAGCATGATCACCTGATCGCACAGCCGTTCGACTTCGCTCATGTTGTGCGAAGCCAGCAGCAGGGTTGCGCCGCTGCGCCGCTGGTAGTCGGTCAGAATGCCGCGCATCCGGTCGGCGGTGTCGGGATCCAGCGAAGCGGTCGGCTCGTCCAGCAGCAGCAGGTCCGGCTCGTTCAACAGCGCCTTGGCCAGCGCCACGCGGGTTTTCTGCCCGGCGGACAGACTGCCGTAGGGGCGCTGGAAGAAGGCGTCGATATCCAGTTCCCGGCCCAGCGCCGCCAGCCGTTCGGGAATGCGGCGCACCCCGTACAGCCGGGCGTAGACGGTCAGATTTTCCGCCACGGTCAGCCGCTGGGGCAGATCGACATAAGGCGAGGAAAAGTTCATGCGCGGCAACACCCGCTGGCGGTGGCGCGGCATCTCTTCGCCGAGAAGGTGAATCTGGCCGCTGGTCGGCAGCAACAGGCCCAGCAGTAGGGCGAGGGTGGTGGTTTTGCCGGCGCCATTGCCGCCGAGCAGGGCGCAGGTCACGCCGCGCCGGACGGTGAAACCGATCCCGTCCACCGCGCGCACCGGGCCATAGTGCTTGCGGAGGTCTTCGACCTGGATGGCGGGAGCCGCCGCCATTTCAGATCGCCGCTCGCGCCAACCGGGGCAAATCCCCGCTCAGCCCCATGGCCCGGCGCGCGATGCGATTTTTCAGTGGTCCGGCGGCGTCGGTCAGGTTCAGACCGATATTGCGCAGCAGTCGCACCGGCGGCAGGGCGTTGCCAAACAGCCGTTTGAAGCCGTCCATCACCCCCAGCATCAGCAGGTTATCGCCCTTGCGCCAGCGTTCGTAGCGGCGCAGCGTCTGGAATGCGGCGAAATCGCGTCCAGCGCTCACCGCATCCAGAATGACCTCGGCCAGGGTCGCGGCGTCCAGCAGGCCCAGATTTACGCCTTGACCGGCCAGCGGATGCACCACATGCGCGGCGTCGCCGATCAGCGCCAGCCCGGACTGGACGTAGGTATGAGCATGTTGCAGACGCAGGGGAAAGGCGCGGCGCGGTCCAACTTCGATGATCGCGCCCAGCCGTCGGTCAAAGGCATCAGCCAGCGCCAGGGCGAAGTCGGAGTCGTCCAGGGCCAGGAGCGTATCGGCTTGCTGCGGGGGAGTCGCCCAGACGATGGAACAGCGCCCGTCGGCCAACGGCAGAAACGCCAGCGGTCCGGTCGGCAGAAAGCGTTGCCAGGCGGTTTGCTGATGCGATTCGGCGGTGCGCACATTCGCCACCACCGCATTCTGGTTATAACCCCAGCCGCTGACAGCAATCCCGGCCTGGTGCCGGACCTGGGATTGCGCGCCGTCCGCGCCGATCAGCAACCGGGTGGTGAATTCCCGTCCATCCTGCAAGCGCACCCGCCAACCGGTTTCCGCCAGGGGTTCAGCGGTCTCCAGCAGGGCCGGACAAAGCCAATCGACCGTCGACAGTCGCCGCACCGATTCCAGCAGGGCGGCTTGAATCACCCGGTTCTCGATGATCCAGCCCAGCAGCGGCTCACCCAGGCTGGCGCTGTCGAAATGAATCTGCCCGAAGCCGGTCGCATCCCAGACCCGCATGTCGCGGAACGGGCTGACCCGCCAGGCGGTCATCCCGTCCCAAGCGCCGAGGGCCGCGAAAATGCGCTGAGCGGCGCGGTTGATCGCCGACACCCGGCAGTCGGGAAGTTCACCCGGATGGAGCGGCTCCAGCGGCGCGCCTTCCAGCAGCGCGATGCGCAAATCCGCCGCGCCCAGCGCACCGGCCAGCGTTGAACCGACCATGCCGCCGCCGGCGATGATCAGGTCATAATCCCGTTCAGTCGGTTTCACAGCGGCACTCCCCGCGCCAGTTTCGGCAGCCGCCCCTGCAAGCCCATGGTCTGCCGGGCGAAGGCGCGCTTGACCGGTGGACAAAGATCGAAGGCCAGCAATCCCAGGTTACGGGCCATGCGCACCGGCAGCAGGGGATTGGCGAACAGGCGATTGAGCACATCGGTAAAAACGATCGTCTGGCGCTGGTCCCAGCGTCGCCAGTCGGCATAGCGGTTCAAAACCTTCAGAGCGCCGAGATCTTCGCCCGCGCGCCAGGCTTCGGCGATGACTTCCGCCAGCGTCGCCACATCACGGATGCCCAAATTGAAGCCCTGACCGGCGATGGGATGCAGGGTGTGGGCGGCGTTGCCGATCACCGCCACCCGTTCGCGGGCCTGTTCGCGGGCTTTCAGCAGGAACAGCGGATAGGTTTGCCGCTGGCCGACCCGCTGAAAAGGCCCCAGCCGCTCGCCGAAGCGTTCGCTCAGCAGGGCCAGAAAGCCGGCGTCGTCCCGCGCCATCACGGCGGTAACGTCGCTGTCGTTGACCGTGCAGACCACCGCGCAACGGTTCTCGCTCATCGGCAGCAGCGCGACCGGTCCATCTTCCGTAAACCGTTCGTAGGCGACGTTTTGATGGGGCAGGGTCGGAGTGACGTTGGCGATGACCGCCTGTTGTCCATACTCCCAGCGCCACGCAGCGATGCCGAGTTGCTCGCGCACCGGTGAATTTGCGCCATCGGCGGCGACCAGCAGTCGGGCGCGGCGCGCGACGATGCCCTCCTGGCCCCAGCGGAGCGTGACCGCAGCGGCGGCCGATCCGACCGCCACGGTTTCCAGCCGCGCCGGGCACAGCAGGTCCACGCCGCGCAACGTCGCCAGTTTCGCCAACAGCGCCGCGCCGACCCCCCGCGCCTCGGCGACATAGCCCAGCGCCTCTACCCCCTCTTCACGACGGTCGAGATGGGCCACGCCGGGGCTGCCGCGTTCGGAAATATGGATGCGCCGGATCGGGGTGGCGGTCGGGGCCAGCGCCTCCCACAGACCGAGGGTTTGGAAAATGCGGCGGGCGCCCTGGGCCAGCGCCAGGGTGCGGTCGTCATAACTGGGATGGGCGTTGACGGTCAGCGGCGCGGCTTCGACCAGCCCGATCCGCAAATCCAGACCGTCCAGCGCACAGGCCAGACTGGCGCCAACCAGGCCGCCGCCGATGATGAGCACGTCGTAGTCGTAATCTGATGGAGCCATGGTGACGGTCAGTGGTCAGAGGGGCATTCTTTCGCTTGCTATTTCTCGCCTCAGCGCCGCATCAGCGCCTCAATGTCGTCGATCTCTTTGGGTGCGGCGGCGGTCAGCACCTCCGGTTCCCCAGCCGTCACCTGCACATCATCCTCGATGCGCACGCCGATCCGCTGCCAGCGTTCGTCCAGATCGGTTTCCAGATGAACGCCCAGTCGCGCCCAGCGCTGATCGATGATCTGACCGCCAACGGGGAGGTACAGACCCGGTTCAATGGTGGTGACCATGCCCGGTTCAAACACCCGCCACTCGTCGCCAATCTTGTAGCCGCCCACATCATGCACATCCATACCCAGCCAGTGACCGGTGCGGTGCATGTAGAACGACTTGTAGGTTTCCGCCTGGATCAGCTCAGCCGCATCGCCCTGCAACAGTCCCAGCGCGACCAGGCCCTCGGTCAACACGCGCACCGCTGCATCGTGCGGTTCGTTGAAGCGGCGGCCCGGTCGAACCTGGTCAATCGCCGCTTTCTGCGCCGCCAGCACCAGCTCGTAAATTGCGCGCTGCTCGCCGGAAAAGCGGCCATTGACCGGGAAGGTGCGGGTAATGTCGGAAGCGTAGCCGTCCACCTCCGCGCCGGCATCGATCAGCAGCACATCGCCGTCGCGCAGTTCGGCGTTATTCTCGGTGTAATGCAGGATGCAACTGTTGTCGCCGCCGGCGACGATGGACGGATAGGCCCAGCCGGCCCCGTGGCGCAGGAAGGTATGGAAAATTTCCGCCTCAATCTCATATTCCAGCATTCCCGGCCGACAGGCGCGCATCGCCCGACTGTGCGCCTCACTGGCAATCCGTGCGGATTCGCGCATGACCGCGATTTCTTCCGGCTCCTTGATCAGCCGCATCGGGTGCAGCAGATGCTCCAGGGCGATGAACGTGGTGGGCGCCTGAACCCCGGTGCGGGTCTTGGCGCGGGTTTGGTTCAGCCAGACCATGACCTGTTGATCAAAGTCGGGGCGATCACCGAGGGCGTAGTACACCCGTTCGCGGTTCTCCAGCAGCGGCAGCAGAATGGAGTCCAGTTGCGCGACCGGGTGGGCATGATCCGCGCCATAGCGTTCCACCGCGCCTTGCGGCCCGGCCCGGCGACCATGCCAGATTTCCATCTGGGGATCGCGCTCGCGGCAGAACAGCAGGAATTCCTGTTCTGCGCCGGGGATCAGCGCGGCGATCGCCTCCGGTTCCGGGAAGCCGGTCAGGTAATAAAAATCGCTGTCCTGCCGAAACGGGTAATGCACATCGCGGTTGCGGGGCAGGGACGGCGCAGCGGGCAACAGGGCGATGGAACCCGGCCCCATGCGTTCCAGCAGCGCGCGACGGCGCCGGGCGAAGACGGCGGGGGGAATGGCGCGGGCGAGCGTGGTCATCGTCTAGGGTTTCCGGGTTTCAATGCAGAGAGTGAGGGGTGGACCCAGCGTGGCGCAAATCTTCCAAAACCATCAGCAATCCGACCCGCAGATATTCGACCACTTCGGTGTAGGCGATTTCATCGGCTTCGCTGGCGTCGTCGGTCTCGAAACCCACTTGGGCGATATCCGTCACATCGCGCAAAAACTCCCGGCTTTCGCTGGACAGGGATCCCCCCCGCTCCATCCGGCCCAGACCCAGACCGTACAACAGGCCCTGACACCAGGCGCCGAGTGCGTCGGCGCGCTGCCGCAGTGGCGTATCATCATCGGGCAGCAGTGGCGTCACCGAGCCATCGGTCGCGTTCAGTTGCGCGGCCCCGTAGTCGAGCAACCGGGCCAGAAGCTCGTTGACCGGCTCAGCGAGCGGCTCGCCTTCAGCCAGTTCCTCGCGCGCCAGGGCCAGCCAGCGCTCGCAGTCGAGCATCGGATCGGCGCACAGCAGACCGCACAGCAGGCCATGCACTTCGGCGGGATCCAGCGGGTCGAGCAGCCGGCTCAATCGCTCAAACAGGGGCAAAGGGGCGGTGGCCATGGGATAAACTCCAGCGTCGGGGAACAGCGCCATACATGTTCATCGTAACATCCCACGTCCAGACTCTGAAATTGCGGTTGAAATTGACCAGAGCGGAATTGCGGTTCTATAGTTAGTCAATGGAAAACGATCATCTTGCTGAAAATGAACTGCCGGTCGAGACGGGCGACGCCGACGAGATGCCGGAAATGGTGGAAACCGCCGCGACGAGTCTGGCGATTCTCGTTGAACGGGTCGAGCAACTGGCGCAATGGTGCGAACGCCTGGTGGCGGATAATCACGTTCTGCGCGAGCGGGTCAGCGCCCTGCAAACCGAGGGCGATGCTCTGCGCGAAAAAAATGAACAGTCGCGCGCGCGCATCGACGCCATGATCGTGCGGCTAAAGGGATTGGGACAAAGCTCGTGAGTCAGGAAACCGTCTGTGTCGTCGTGCATCTGGCGGGTTGTGATTACCGCTTCTCCTGCCTGCCCGCCGAGCAGGAAGATCTGCTTGAGGCGGCGCGCTATCTTGATCTGAAGATGCGGGAAGTCCGCGATCAGAGCGCCAAACCGTTGACTCTGGAAGCGGTCGCGGTGATGGCCGCGCTGAATATTGGCAATGATTTGTTACGGCAGCAACGCCGTTCAGCCGAAATGGACGCTTTGGTCAATGCGCATGCGCGCGATTTATTGCAAAAAATTGATGTTGCCCTGAACCAAGCTGCGGCAACGGCGCTATAATACCTCCAACAAGACTTCAGTTCGGGCGCTCCCTGCGGTGTTCGAGTAGTGGGCCGGGTAACCCCTTGATCCTAGTTAATCGTACCCAGGGTGTATGGTCGTTGGCGTCAGTGTGCAGGTCCGCCTCGTGCGGAAAGCCTAATACGCCGCTCCGTTCCCCACTTGAGCCTCCCGGTTCAAGGGTAACGGTCCGAGACGGCACAGGCGGAGAGCGCCCCCCTCTTTAGACTCAGCGACGCTTCGGCGTCGCTTTTTTTCGCCGCCACGCAGCCATCCTCATGTCCGAAGACCCGCGCCTGCTTCGCCAACGGCTGCGCGCTCTGCGCCGCGAACTGTCGCCCGCCGTGCGCTGCCAGGCCGCGCTGGCGGTCGCCCATCGGCTGCACGACTGGCCGCCCTGGACCGGGGCGCGGCGGATTGCCGGCTATTGGGCCTGCAATGGCGAACTGGATCCGGCCCCGCTGCTGGAGCGCGCCTGGGCCGCCGGTCAACCGGTTTATCTCCCGGTGCTGGCCGAAGCGCCGGCGCTTGCGCTCCAGTTCGCCCCCTACGTGCCTGGCGCACCCTTGCGACGCAACCGGTTCCGCATCCCCGAACCCGATGTTTCAGCCGAGCACTGGTTACGCCCTGAGGAGCTGGATCTGGTGCTCACGCCGCTGGTGGCGTTCGACGCGAAGGGAACCCGGCTGGGCATGGGGGGCGGCTTTTACGACCGCGCTTTCGCCTTCCGGCGCGACCCCGGCTATCGTAGCGACCGGCCGGTGCTGCTGGGACTGGGTTACGAATTTCAGCGCATCGCCGAGCAAATTCGCCAACCGTGGGATGTGCCACTGGATGCGGCGGTGACGGAAGAAATGCTTCATCTCTTCGTCCCGCCAGAACGTAGCGGATGATCTGCTGGTCATGCGGGCTGCGGATATGCCCATCAAGGTCGATCACTTTCCGTTCCCCACCAGCACCCGATGCGCCCCATAGGCCAGCAGCCCGCAACCGGCGATGACCGCCGTCATCGGCAGCGCGGAGCCGTGCCCGGCCAGTCCCACCAGCGCGCTCGCCACCGTCGCGATCCCGAATTGCAGCGTCCCGATCAGCGCCGAGGCGCTGCCAGCGCGCGCGCCCTGATGGGCCAGCGCATTGGCCATGGCGTTCGGCCCGGTAAAGCCGAGGCTGGCGCTATAGCCAAACAGTGGGATCAAGAGCACCGGCAAGCCGCCCCAGTCGCTGGCCGCGACCGCGAGCAAGATCAGCCCCAGCAAGGCGGTTGAACGGTTGGCCCGCCGCAGGATCGCATCGGCGGTGTGGCGCAACAGCAGGCGTCGATTCATCTGGGAACTGGCGATCAGCCCCAGCGCGTTCAGTCCAAACAGCCAGCCAAAATTCTGCGCCGATACCCCGTACACTTCGATGAATACATGCGGGGAACCGGTGATGTAGGCAAACATCCCGGCATGAGCCAGGCCGCCGGTCAGGACATAGCCGATGAAGCGCCGGTCGTGCAGCAGACTCAGGTAAACCCGCAGCGCCGCACCGATGCTGGCGCTGGCGACAGTGTTCGCCGGGCGGGTTTCCGTCAGGTAGCGCCAACTGGCGAACAAACAGGCCAGACCGAACAGCGTGAGCACTACGAAAATCACCCGCCAGCCCGCGAACCAGAGGATCCAGCCCCCCAGAAACGGGGCCAGGATCGGGGCCAGTCCCATCACCAGCATCAGGAGCGAATACACCCGCGCCGAGGTGTGGACATCGAAGCGGTCGCGCACCACGGTCCGGGCGATCACGATCCCGGCGCAGCCGCCCAGCGCCTGGACGAAACGCAGCACGGTCAAGGTGATCAGGTCGGGGGCAAAGACGCAGCCGACCGAGGCGACGGCATACAGCGTCAGTCCGGCATGCAACGGCGGCTTGCGCCCATAACGGTCGGCCAGCGGGCCGTGAATCGCCTGGCCGAGCGCCAGACCGATGAAGAAGCTGGTCAGCGTGAACTGCGCAGCGGCCGGTTCAGCGCCAAATTCAGCGGCAATGGCCGGCAGGCCGGGCAGATACATGTCAATGGACATCGGCGCAAAGGCTGTCAGCGCGCCGAGCAGCAGCAGCCAGGACAGGGGCGGATGAGACAGGGGCGGTTCTCCAAAAGGGGCGACGGCGGTAACGAATCCCGTTCAAAACCGCCCACTGGGCAGGACGGTGACCAGCGCGGCGCGGATCGCCGCCATTTCCGCTTCGTCCAGCCGGCGCATCAGCTTACCGATGTATTGCAACTGGCGCTTGCGCCCGCCGCGCTGGGTGATGGTCTGAGCCAGCCGCACGGCCGCCAGCAGTTCGTCAGACAACGGAATCTGTTTCAGTTGCGCCGAGGTCAGCCGGACCAGATGTTCGCCGACCTCCTGCGATGCGGTCGCTTCCCGCTTGCGCTGGCTCTTGCTGGGTGAGGCGGGCGCAGCCGGATCGTACCGGTCTTCGTCATCGAACGTGTTGTCCTGCATGGCGGGATGCTCCAGCGGGTGTAATACCAATTCTCAATAGGTTTTCGTCATTCCCGTCCTCGCGAACGCGGGGAACACGGGGATCCAGGCAGCCGCTGAACAACGGGATACCCGCTTTCGCGGGTATGACGAACGGGGTCGTTTTTGATCTGAAAAAGATAAAATCTATCGGTAAACGGTATAACAACAGGAGGCGGGCAGCGGCGCTAGGCGGTCAGCCGTGGCGCGCAGCGTTGCAGTTGCGCCCGGTAGCGGTCGGCCTGCTGGCGGACCTGCCGCGCCCGCTTCATTAACCACGGTTTTTGCCGGTAAGTCCCTTTGGCGAAACCGTCCTGCCCTTCGTGATAGGCCAGATACTGGGCGTAGGCATCGCTTCTGGCAATACGGTTGCGCCGGGCTGTCTCATCGACGTACCAGCCGATGAAATCCACCGCATCGGCAAAGTCATCACGGTCAGCGCCCCGGTTGCCGGTGGCGGCGATGTAGCGCGCCCAGGTTCCGTCCAGCGCCTGGCTGTAGCCGTAGGCGGAGGAGGGACGGGGACCGGGAATGAAACCGAGATACCAGCGGCGGGGCGGTTGAGCGTCGGCCCGGAACGCCGATTCCTGGTGAATGATCGCCAGCAGCACCGGCAGCGGCACGCCCCAGCGCCGGCTGGCGGTTCGGGCGGCGGGCAGCCAGTCGCCGTACTCGGCGAACAGGGCGCAGGCATCGTTGACTTGGCGCGGCGGAGCGGTGGCGCAGGACGCCAGCAGGAGCGCGCCCCCGCTCAGCACCCCAATCAGCCACGGCCAATGCCGGTTCCAGACGCGCGCCAGATGGGGCCAGCGTCCGCCGGCGGGGGGATAGCCGGGGCGCTGCCGGGAAAGCGGCTGACTCGAATTGCGATTCATCCCCTGCTCTTGCGGCGGCGTTGGCCCGAAAACAATCCAAGAAGACCTAGCCCGATCATCAGCGCAACGACCGGCCCCTCGCCGAACCGGGCATAGGGCGTCAGCCCGCGCAAGGGTTGCACGTCGCCGCGAATGACCTCAGCCTGGAATTGCGGGCCGCGCACCCGGACCTGACCACGCTCATCGACAATGGCCGAGATGCCGGTGTTGGTGGCGCGGGCCAGATACCGCCCGACTTCCAGCGCCCGCATCCGGGCGATTTGCAGATGCTGATGCGGGGCGGTGGAATCCTTGAACCAGGCGTCGTTGCTAAGATTGATTAGCCAGGTCGCCTCGGGCAGCGCGCGCCGAATCTCACGGCCAAACACCGCTTCGAAGCAGATGGACAGGCCCACCGGCTGGCCGCCAGCGCGAAACAGCGGTTGCTCCAGACCGCCCGGCGTGAAATCAGCCATCGGCAGGTCCACCCAGTCGCGGAAGAACAGGAAAAATCCCCGCAACGGCAGGTATTCGCCAAACGGCAGCAACCGGCGCTTGTGGTACAGCCCCGGCGAACGGCCCACGCCGAGGATGCTGTTGTGGAATACCAGGGTTTCCCACGAGCCGGTCGGAATGCCGGTCACATAGTCCACGTTGGCCTGCTGGGCCACGCCGGTCAGCGCCGCGATAAAGGGTCGGAACTCATCCAGCAGCGCCGGAATCGCGGTCTCCGGCCAGATGATCACGTCGCGGTGGCCGTGTTCGGGCAGGCTAAGCTGCACGTAATGGCTCAGGGTTTGATCCAGCGATTCCGGATCCCATTTCCGCTCCTGGGCGATGTTGCCCTGGACCATGGCGATGCGGAGCGGCGGGCCGGCCGGTTCGACCCAACTCACCCGTCCCAAACCCCAGGCCCCAAGCCCCAAGACCGCCAGCGTCCCCAGCGCCCCCAGCGCCCAGCGCTGATCGCCGCGCAGTGCGGTGTACAGCAGACCGGCGCTCAGCATCACCGCCCAGCCCACCCCGAACACGCCCAGGTACGGGGCGAGTGGCCCGAGCGGCGCATCGGTCTGGCTATAGCCGAGCGCCAGCCAGGGAAAGCCGGTGAATAGCCAACTGCGCACCCAGTCCAGCAAGGTCCACAATGCCGGAATCGTTAACAACCAGCGCGCGGGTCCGGGCGGTGGTCCCCAGCGGGCGATCAATCCGCCGAGCGCGGCCAGATACAGCGCCATCAGCAGCACCACGGCGAAGGTCGCCAGCGCCGCGAAGGGAGCCGGCGCATTGCCGTAATCGTGCAAGCTGATGAAAATCCAGTAGATGCCGAAACCGTACAGACCCAGGCCGAACAATCCGCCGCGCTGGACCGCCTGGCGCGGCGTGGCGTCGTCCCAGCTCCACAGCAGCGCCACGGGCAACAGAATCGCCAGCGGCCAGTAACCAAAGGGGGCAAAGGCGAGCGGCAGCAGGGCGCCCGCGCTGAAAACCAGCAGATCGACGATCAGCGGGTGGGGTTCCTTCAATACGCGCATGGAATGAACCGTGTTAAGAATTTTGGCGATGCGATCAGGATTGGAATTTCTTGCGTATCAAGCCATTAACTCCTGATTTTCTGTTATTTATATCGTAACCGCTCACTCCCCTCGCCCGCTTGCGGGAGAGGGGTTGGAGGGTGAGAGCAGCAGTTTCAAGGACTAGCCCCTCACCCTAACCCTCCCCCCCTGAATGGGAGAGAGGGGACCGAATGATTACTTTCAGGACTTTCGCTTACCTACCTTTTTCCGTCATACCCGCGAAGGCGGGTATCCATTCTTTTCAACAAGTTACTGGATTCCCGCATACGCGGGAATGACGAAAACCGAAAGTCCTGACTTTATGTCCATCTTTAAGCTGATATTAAATTAAAAACTGAATGACTGCCCGCTCCCTCGTCCATTCTTCTCCTGTCAGCAGGCGAGCGGTGGACGGTTAATCCGGCAAAACCCGGCTTCGGCGCGGAGTTTTTCATGGCCGATCCCTCGTGACGCCGGGCAGCATGGAATTTTGCCCCGGTCAGAGCCGACTGAATTGATATAGAATTGGGAAATTCATGACTTTTCCGGTGACGCAATGGCTTCCTCTCCCCTGTTCAGCGATGGCACCGAAATCATTGTGGCGGCCTCCTCATCCCAGTTGCGGGTTCAGTTCGAGGCTATCGAATTGCGGGTGATCGCCGGGCCGGACGCCGGTCTGGAAATCAGTCTGGGCCTGCCCATCGTGCGCCTGGGTACGACATCGGACAACGATGTGGTGCTGACCGACCGGGCGGTTTCGCGCCGGCATGCCGAAATTCGCATGACCCCGGCGGGTTTGCTGTTACGCGACCTGGGTTCGACCAACGGCACGTTTATCAACGATGTGCGGATCACCGAAGCCTACATCCCGGCGGACGCCGACTGTCGGCTGGGCTATTCGCGACTGCTGATCCGCCAGCATACCGAGGAGCGCAAGGTGGCCGTGCCGCGTCAGGATCATCTGGGCGAGCTGGTCGGCTCCAGCGAACGGATGCGCGAATTGTATGGCCTGATCCGGGCCGTCGCTCCTACCCCAACTACTGTTCACCTGCACGGCGAATCGGGTGCAGGCAAGGAGCTGGTGGCGCGCACCCTGCACGCCTTTTCGGGGCGACCGGGGCCGCTGGTGGTGTTCGACGCCTCGGTTGCTGATCCCGAGATGGTGCGCAACGACCTGTTCGGCCATATCAAGGGCGCGTTCACCGGCGCGACGGGCGCCCGCGAGGGCGCGTTTCGCCAAGCTCATACCGGGACGCTGTTTATCGACGAAATCGGTGAACTGCCCTTGGATTTGCAGCCGCGACTGCTGCGAGTGCTGGAAACCCGCGAGGTTTTGCCCATCGGTTCCGACAAGCCCACCCGGGTGGATGTGCGGGTGATCACCGCCACGCACCGCGATCTGGAAGCCATGGTTCGGGCGGGCGCATTCCGGGCTGATCTGTTTTACCGGCTGTCGGTGGTGCCTATCGAAGTGCCGGCGCTGCGCGAGATCCGGGAAGACATCCCGCTGATCGCCCGCCACCTGTGCGAACGGCTGCAACTGAACTGCCGGATGTCGGCGGCGGCCCTGGAGGTTCTGCAAAACTACTCCTGGCCGGGTAACGTGCGGGAACTGCGCAATGTGCTGGAGCGGGTGATGGTGCTGTGTGGCGACCGTGAAATTCGCCCGGAAGATTTGCGCCTGCCCAAGGAAGCCGCCGTAACGCGGAGCGAATCGGCACCCGCACCCGCACCCGCAACAGCGCCCGCGTCCACCCCGCCCAGCGTTAGTAGCGCCGAACCCGTCTCCGAGCCGGGCAAGCCAGCGGCGGACGCCCGTGCGCACCTCAAGGATGTGGAGCGACGGATGATCGTGGAGGCGCTGGAGCGCAATCGCCATAACAAGGCGGCGGTCGCCCGGGAGCTGGGGATTCCGCTGTCCACGCTGAAACGCCGGCTGAAGGAATACCGCATCAGCGATGACGAATGAGGCCGGGCCGGAGGGATGGCGAATCCATGCGCGAGCGCGAGTTCCCTGTTGGCTATTTCGCTATCACTCGGCGACCCGATCCACGGAGAGACGGCATCCACTGGTTGATCGATTAGCATCCTGCCCTATTCCAATGTTGGATAACTTCCTGATCTGCGATGACCACCTTCCTTAACGAACTGAACCGCCGACGCACCTTCGCCATCATCTCCCACCCCGACGCCGGCAAGACCACCCTGACCGAAAAGCTGCTGCTGTTCGGCGGGGCGATCCAATTGGCCGGCACGGTCAAGGGCCGCAAGGCCGCCCGCCATGTCACCAGCGACTGGATGGCGCTGGAGCAGCAGCGCGGCATTTCCGTAACCTCCTCGGTGATGCAGTTCCCCTACCGTGACTACCTGATCAATCTGCTCGATACGCCGGGTCACGAGGACTTTTCCGAAGACACCTACCGCACCCTGACGGCGGTCGATTCGGCGCTGATGGTGATTGACTGCGCCAAGGGCGTCGAGGAGCGCACCATCAAGCTGATGGAGGTCTGCCGGCTGCGCGATACGCCTATTTTCACCTTCATCAACAAGCTGGACCGGGATGGCCGTGAGCCGATTGAGTTGCTGGACGAAGTCGAGGAGGTGTTGAAGATCCGCTGCGCCCCGGTCACCTGGCCGATTGGCATGGGCCGGGAACTGAAGGGTGTCTACCATCTCGATCAGGATTTCATCCATCTCTACGATCCCTCTCGCGATGGCCGCATCAATACCGGCCGCATCCTGCACGGTCTGCATCACCCGGACGTGGATGTTGCGCTGGGCGCGGATCGGGCGCGGGCGCTGCGCGAGGAAATCGAGCTGGTGCGCGGGGCCAGCCATGCTTTCGATTTTGCCGACTACCGCGCCGGGCGGCTGACTCCGGTATTTTTCGGCTCGGCGCTGACCAATTTTGGCGTGCAGGAAATGCTGGATGGCTTCATCGAGCATGCGCCGCCCCCGCGCCCCTGTACGGCCGCCACCCGCGAAGTCGCACCCGACGAGGAAGAATTTACCGGTTTCGTATTCAAGATTCAGGCGAACATGGATCCGCAGCACCGCGACCGCATCGCCTTCCTGCGGATTTGTTCCGGCAGCTACCAGCCGGGGATGAAAGCGCGCCATGTCCGGCTGGGGCGCGAGATCAAAATTGCCGACGCGCTGACCTTCATGGCCGCCGAGCGCGAGCACGTCGAAGCCGCCTGGCCGGGCGACATCATCGGTCTGCATAACCACGGCACTATTCGCATCGGCGACACGTTTACCCAAGGCGAGGAGCTGAACTTCACCGGCATTCCCGATTTCGCCCCGGAACTGTTCCGCCGCGCCCGGCTGCGCGATCCACTGAAAATGAAGGCGCTGCAAAAGGGCCTGGAGCAACTCTGCGAGGAAGGCGCGACCCAACTGTTTCGCCCGCTCAACAGCAACGACCTGATTCTGGGCGCGGTCGGAACGCTGCAATTCGATGTGGCCGCCTTCCGCTTGCGCAGCGAATACGGGGTCGAATGCGGCTTTGAAAATGTCAACGTCACCACCGCCCGCTGGGTGCATTGCGCCGATGTCAGGCGCTTCGAGGAGTTCAAAATCAAGCTGCACGACCACCTGGCGCTGGACCATCACGGCGAACTGGTCTACATCGCGCCGACCAGGGTCAATCTGCAACTGACCCAGGAGCGCTGGCCGGAAGTGCGCTTTGCCGCGACTCGCGAACACGGGGTGCATTGAGTCCATGCGCCGTGTCCTGCTTAGTTTTCGTCATTCCCGCGTCTGCGGGAATCCAGTCGTTCGTTGAAAATCATGGATACCCGCCTTCGCGGGTATGACGAAAAAAGTTAGGTCAGCGAAAGTCCGTTCTCGTTCCCACGCTCCGGCGTGGGAATGCCGTCGAGCCGCTCCAGCGGCCCGCGTCCGCAGACGGACCCCGCGACGCGGGAGCGTGGGAGCCAGGTGACACGGAGTGCATTGAGTCATGCGTCGTGTCCTGCTTAGTTTTCGTCATTCCTGCGGATGCGGGAATCCAGTCGTTCGTTGAAAATCATGGATACCCGCCTTCGCGGGTATGACGAAAAAAGTTAGGTCAGCGGTAATTATTCAGTCCCCTCTCCCCCTGCCAAGGGGGAGAGGGTTAGGGAGAGGGGGTCAGCCGTTGAATCTTCGGCCCTCTCCCCCAACCCCTCTCCCGCCAGCGGGTGAGGGGAGGGTTGATAACAAGCACTCGACTTCCATGTCAAAACCGGTTCCAGTTTCTCCAAAAAAATTCCTGACCAATCAGGGCGAAAATACCCTGAGTAGATGTTTAGCAACCATTTTGCCAGAGACTCAGGATTTTGATTGCCTGGTGGGTTACTTTTTTATCAGCGGTTTCTTTCGGCTTTATCCGGCACTCGAATTCGTTAAGAAAATCCGTATACTGATTGGCCTGAAAAATGAGCAAGTCGTTTATGGTTTGCTCCAGATTGCTCATCATCAGGCATCGGAAAGCGCCTTATCCACGGCGGAAGTCAAAAAAACTTTCGGCGGAATGATGCGCAAGGAACTGGTCGAAGCGCAGGATTCAATCGACATTGAAATCGGGGTCCGTAAATTCATTGAGTGGCTGGGTTCAGGTAAACTGGAAGTGAAGTTATATAAGGAACAAAATATTCACGCCAAAGTGTATATTATGACGCCGGAACATCCTCTGCCGGATGTGAGCCATGGTTATGTGATTACCGGATCAAGCAATTTTTCGCACAGTGGTTTGGAGGGCAATCTGGAATTTAATGTACTGCTCAATGAACCGGAAGATCATGATTATGCCTTGCATCGATTCAATGAGCTTTGGGCCGATGCGGTGGATTTAAAAGAGGTTCACGAAACAATTATTAATGTGGTAGAAAAGGAATCGCCCTTTGCTTTTTTTACGCCTTATGAACTCTATTTGAAGTTCCTGGCCGAGTATTTCCGTGATTATCTGGGCGAACGCTCAAAACTGAATGCTGAAAATCTGCCGCAGAATTTCAGGAAACTGAGCTATCAGGAGGATGCGGTTTTTACGGCGCAGCAAATGTTGAAAATGTATGGCGGCGTGTTTATTGCGGATGTGGTGGGTTTGGGAAAAACCTTTATTTCGGCATTACTGGCTTTGCAACTGGATGGTCGTTGTCTGGTGATTGCCCCACCCAGTCTGCTCGATGAAAACAGTCCCGGTTCATGGCCCCGCGTGTTTCGGGATTTTGGTATTCCCGGCCACAAATGCACTTCGATTGGTAAACTGGAGGAAACGCTCAGGCAGGGCGTTGATTTCTACAAATATGTTTTTATTGATGAATCCCACCGCTTCAAAGGCGATTCGACCCAGCGTTATGAACTCTTGAAACAAATTTGCCAGAACAAAGGCGTGATTCTGGTTTCCGCAACGCCCTACAACAATACCCTGGATGATATTTTTAACCAGTTAAAGCTGTTTCAATCTTCGCGCAACAGTACGATTCCCGGTTTGCCTAATCTCGAAGCCTTTTTTGCCCGCTTGCGCGGGCGTCTGAATGGGCTGCATCGTCTTAATGATGCCGAACAATATGTTGAAGTGGTGGAAAGAAATGCTCAGGAGCTGCGGAATCGGGTCCTTAAATACATCATGGTGCGTCGCACCCGTCGTGAAATTGAAGAGTTTTATGGCGATGATCTGAAAAAGCAAAAGCTATGGTTTCCACAAGTGAATGATCCGGTCCCGTTACTTTATCAACTGAATCCAATCGAAAGCCAGGTTTTTATGACGACTTTAGAAAGTATTACCCATGCTGATTTTCATTACGCTCGCTATCAACCGCTGAGTAAACTCTATTACACGGGGCCGATAGAAGACCGGGCGGTGCAAGGTCAGCGCAACTTGGCGACCTTCATGAAAATCCTTTTGGTTAAACGATTGGAAAGCAGTTTTCACGCTTTTAAAGAGACACTCCGGCGGTTTATCAAATCGCATGAACTGGTACTGAAAGCCTTTGATGATGGTTTTGTTTATACCAGTAAAAAACATAGCCGCAAGCTGCTGGATTTTCTGGAAGAGGGCGATGATGATGCCATTGAGGCGTTGATTCAGGACCAAAGAGCTGAGAAGTTTTTAGCCAAGGATTTTACTCCGGTTTTTCGTCAGCATGTTGAATCAGATTTGGCGAGGTTGCGCGAAATTCAAAAATCGTGGCGGGAAATTCAGCGGGATCCGAAGTGGCTGGAGTTTAAGCATTTACTGACCATACAAGCCCTTTTTAAGACAGGAAAGCTGATTATCTTCAGTGAATTTGCCGATACTGCCCGCTATCTGGCCGAGCAAATCAAAGCGGAAGTGGACGATAAAACGCTGTTGTTCAGTTCACAATCCAGCCCTGAACAACGGCAGGCGGTGATTGCCAATTTTGACGCCAATAGCAGTGATGAGGGTGACGATTACCGGATTCTGGTCACGACTGATGTGTTGGCGGAAGGCGTGAACCTGCATCGTTCCGCAACTGTGATCAATTATGACATTCCATGGAATCCGAGTCGGATGATGCAGCGCGTAGGTCGGGCGAATCGGGTTGGCACCAAATTTAAAACCATCTCAACGTACAATTTTTTCCCGACCGATGAGGGGAATGACAAGATTGCGTTGACCGAAGCCGCCAAGTCGAAGGTTCACGCTTTCATCGCGCTCCTGGGTAATGATGCACGGTTGCTGACGGGCGATGAGGAAATCACCTCGCATAATCTGTTTGACCGGATGAACTCCAAAGCGGCGGCGGAGGGCGACCCTGCTGAGCCGAAGAGCGAACTGAAATATCTACGCTTGATTCTGGATGTGAAGGAGCAACAGCCTGAGTTGTTTAAGCGCATTCTGGCGTTGCCGCGTAAGGCCCGGTCGAGTCGTGGTCCTGACCCCCTCTCCCCAACCCTCTCCCCCCAGCAATTCCCGGCCTCTTGAAAAATCTTTATGAATCAATGTATTATAAATAGTGCTTCTTGGCTTAGAATTTGGTTTTTCTGGGGTCACTGGATTTAAATTTTGCCGATGATGAGGTGAAGATGAA